>JAEEGL011946265.1_pt1 | contig 15194 bp, 12 predicted proteins | sample 9134231 | NCBI WGS metagenome assembly JAEEGL01 (sample SAMN16246548, study PRJNA631951) | gut metagenome | biome: gut microbiome; feature: rumen; material: fiber-attached | host: Bos | place: Iran: Karaj | collected 2018-10 | reverse complement strand
TCCCGCCGTGTCGTTCGGCGTGTGGGTCAACGGCCGCATGCCGCTGAAAGACATGCTGCTCTACTGGGTGAGCCAGTGCGTCGGCGCCATCGCCGCCGGTGCAGTGCTGCTGCTTATCTGGAATGCCGCAGGCATGGGTCAGACGGGTGTTTTCGCCGCCAACGGCTATGGCGCCGATTTCGCCGCTGCCACGGGCAACCCCGACTACCTCTCGGTTTCGATGTGGGGCGCCTTCCTGGTCGAGGCTCTGTTGACCTTCGTCTTCCTGATGGTCATCCTCGGCGTCACTGACGAGCGCCACGCCAACGGCAAGTTTGCAGGTCTGGCCATCGGTCTCACCCTGGTGCTCATCCACCTGATCAGCATCCCGCTGACCAACACCAGCGTCAACCCCGCCCGTTCTCTCAGCCAGGCGCTGTTCAGCAATGCCGACGGCTGGAACGCCTGCGGCCAGCTGTGGCTCTTCATCGTCGCCCCGCTCGTGGGCGCCGCCCTAGCCGGCTTGGCCTACAAGTGCCTCGGCGGTTGCTGCAAGTGCTGCAAGAAAGAATAGTCTTTGTGTGACGGCATAAATGAGGGGCGGCCCGCGCATGCGCGGGCCGCCCTTTCGTTATAGCTCTACCCGGAGGATGTTGTCGGGCGTGAGAGTGACCTGGGTGACCGTGTTGACGAGGGTCTCGTCGTAGGGTAGGTAAGCCCGTATGTAGTTGTCGGTCCACCCTTCCATGCGTCCGTCGTGGTCAGTGTGCTCCCACAGCACGGGACGGGTCTTGCCGAGCTGGCTCTCGATGAATGCTTTATGTTTACGTTCGCTTAGTTCGAGGAGGCGTGCGGTGTGTTCGCGGCGTACGGCGACGGGAATCTTCTCGCCGAGCCGCAGGGCGGCGGTGCCAGGACGGTCGCTGTAGGTGAAGACGTGGAGATAGCTGACTGGGAGCGAGTCAATGAAACTGAGCACTTTGCGGAACTCCTCTTCGCTCTCGCCGTTGAAGCCGGCCATGACGTCGGCGGCGATGCAGGCGTCGGGCATGACGGTTTTGATGCGCTCCAGCTTGGCGCGGTAGAGGGCGGTGTCGTAGCGGCGGTGCATGAGTTGCAGCACGTGGTCGGAGCCGGCCTGAAGGGGTATGTGGAAGTGGGGGAGGAAGGTGCGGCTGTGGGCCACGAAGTCGATGATGTCGTCGGTGAGCAGGTTGGGCTCGATGCTGGAGATGCGGTAGCGCAGTATACCCTCGATCTGGTCGAGGCCGCGGAGCAGGTCGAGGAAGCTCTCGCCGTGATGCAGGCCGAAGGTGCCGGTGTTGACGCCGGTGAGTACCACCTCTTTGGTGCCGCTGTCGGCGATTCTTCGGGCGGCACAGAGGGTCTCTTCAATCGAGGCCGACTGAGAGCGGCCGCGGGCGAAAGGAATGGCGCAGTAGGTGCAGAAGTAGTCGCAGCCGTCCTGTATCTTGAAGAATGTCCTTGTCCGGTCGCTGGAAGAAGAGTATTGTAAGTTGAAAGTTGTAAGTTGAAAGTTGAAATTGGGGTCGATGTTGTCGGCCGAGCCGGCGGCACACCAGTTGCGGACCAATTCAGGCAGCAGGGCCTTGCGGTCGTTGCCGAGGACTAGGGTGACGCCGGGGATGGCTTCAATTTCCTTGGCGGCGACTTGTGCGAAGCAGCCCATGACGACAATCTGTGCATCGGGGTTGAGCCGGTGGGCCTGGTGGATGGCTGTGCGGCATTTCTTCTCGGCTACGGCGGTGACAGTGCAGGTGTTGATGAGGTAGAGGTCGGCCACGCTGCCCCATTCGACAATGGTGTGGCCCAGCTCCGTCAGGCGGCGGAGGGTGTCGGAGGTCTCAGCGAAATTGAGTTTGCAGCCCAGGGTGTGCGCGGCGATGGTCATAGGGAGAAGAAAAAAAATTTTGTCAGTTTTATAAATGTGTGTATCTTTGCACTCGGTTCGGGAGATGGAAAATGGCTTTTATTTCCTGGAAATGAAGAGAAAAGGTTGCCAAGATACCTTCAAATTTTGGATTTTGTAATAGTGTTTAATGGAAGATACGAGGCCTTGTTGCAGGGCCTCGTGTCTTTTTTTGTATGTCGTGCAAGGGGGTGCACCACTATTCGTCGTGTTCTTTCAGTGCGGGTTCGTCGTCGAAGTGGCGGCTGCGCACCATCTTGATACCGTCTTCGTCGAGGAAGATGGAGAAGTCGGGCTGGGGCTCCATGAGGAGAATGTCGCGGCCTTCCTTGTCCTTGCCCACACCCTGCACGGCGCGGCGTGCCACCATGATGCGGCTTTTGCGGTTGGCGCAGTCGAAGAGTTCGTCGCCGATGCGGTCGAAGAGCAGCTCGGCGCTTTCGAGAGTGGTTTTCTTGGTGCCGTCGTTCAGTAAGACGACCACCTTGCTTTTACCCTGGGGAGCGAGGCATGCGATGTCGTGGATGGAGACAAACTCCTCATCGGGGGTGAGTAGACGCACGCGGCGGTCGGCCATCATGCCGTGCTCCCAGCGTTCGTCGACAGTGAGTTTGCCCTGCTCGAAGAAGCGGTAGGAGCCGTGTTTGAGGCCCTGGCTGTAGTGGCCTTCGCGGCAGAGGAGCCCTTGCTCGTCGTACTCGACGAGGCGTCCTTCGAGGCCGCCGGCGACATAGGTGCCGGTGATATATCCGTTGGTGCCAATGCGTTTCCACCAGCGTCCGTCGCGGTGGTTGTCGCGCCAGTGGGTCACCTCGGCGGTGTCGCCCTTCTGGGTGTAGATGACATGCAGGCCGTCTTTGACGCCCATGCGGTATTCGGCTTCTTTGACGATGCGGCCGTCCTCGGCGAAGAACTGCCACTGGCCGTCGCGGTTGCGGCGGTCGTAGTTTCCGCGGGCCAGCAGGTGGCCCTGTTCGTCGAAGGCCTCATGGCTGCAGCGCACACCGGGGACGGTGTATGTGTTGCGCATGCGCACGGTGCCGTTGGGATAGAAGTAGGTGAAGGTGCCGGTCTCCATACCGTCGATGAAGTCGCCTTCGTAGATTTTTGTGCCGTCCTTGTCGAGACGTACCCAGTGGCCTTGGCGGCGACCCTGGCGGTCAATCTGGTTTTGTGCGGTGGCGCTGAGCGAGGTGAGCAGCAGGGCGCCGAGGAGAAGTAAAACGGTCTTTTTCATCAGTTGTTGGTGTGCTTTGTGTTATTGCGTCCGCCCGAAGGTAGGACGGCATTTATTTGACTGATATAACGTGGTTTTATATAAATTATTTTAACGAATGAAAAAAAAGTTGTACCTTTGCACTTAAATATAATATATAACTTTTTCAACAATGACCTTAAAATCACAAAGTATAGTTCGTTTTGCCGCCCTTGACACGGTGTTGCTCATGCTGGCCTGCATGATTCCAGCGGCGTCGCACCTGCTGGCGGTGCCTCTGTATATGCTCAACCCGATGCTGGCTCTGTTGCTGGCGGGTATGCTGCTGGGACGCGACTGGCGCAATGCGCTGGTACTGGCGGTCTTGATGCCGTTGCTGAGCTGCCTTTTGACAGGTATGCCTGCAGCGCCGAAGATGGCCTGCATGATGGCCGAGCTGGCCACCGTGGCCGCACTTTTCGGATGGCTGCAGCGTAAGTGGGCGGTGCTGCCTGCCGTGCTGGTGTCTGTGGTTGCCGCCAAGGCGGTCTATTATGGTCTGAAGGCTGTCATATTGGCCCCGGTCGTGCTTGTGGGTACCGCATGGTGGATGCAATTGGGTGCCGTCGTGGTATGGACGGGATTGTTCTCCTTGCTGTACAAGCGCGTGAAATGAAGAATATTGCTGTTGTTCTGGCGGGTGGTACGGGCAGCCGCATGGGTGCCTCGATGCCCAAGCAGTTCCTTTCGCTGCAAGGACGTGCCGTGATAGAGTATTCTGTCGAAACGTTCAACAGCCACGCAGCTATCGACGAGGTGGCTGTGGTGGTGCATCCTGACTGGCGGCAGGAATTCCTGGCCATCGCCGACCGCAACCGCTGGACCAAGCTGACCAAGGTGGTCGACGGTGGGGCAGAACGCTATATGTCGACACTCAACGCCGTGATGGCCTTTATCGACGAACCCGACGACACCAATTTGCTGCTGCACGACGCGGCGAGGCCGCTGTTGAGCACCGACATAGTCGACCGTGTGGTGGCGGCCCTGCAGCACAATGAGGCTGTGGGGGTGGCAGTGCCGAGCACCGACACCGTGTGGGAAGTGCATCCCGATATGAATGGCGATATGACCATGGTGCAGATGGGTATTCCGAGACTTGTGGCACGTATCCCTGAACGGCGCCTGATGTGGCGTGCACAGACTCCGCAGGCTTTCCGACTTCCGCTACTTCGCGATGCCTACCAGCGGGCACTGCAAGACCCACAGTTTGCCGCTACAGACGACTGTGGTGTGGTCCGCCGTTATATGCAGGGTGTGAAAATTGCCGTCGTCGAAGGCGATGAGCGTAATATGAAACTGACAAGTGCGGACGATATGCCCGTGCTGATTAACTATATGGAAAAATGAATAAAAAAACTGTTTATGTCGGCATGAGTGCCGATATGATCCATCCGGGTCACTTGAATATTATACACGAAGCCGTGAAACTGGGCTCCGTTACCGTCGGTGTGCTGACCGATGCCGCTATCGCAAGCTACAAGCGCTTGCCCTACTTGACTTACGAACAGCGGGCGGAGATTGTAAGCAATATCAAAGGCGTGGACCGTGTGGTGCCACAGACAACGCTGGATTACGTGCCCAATCTGCGCGAGTTGAAACCTGACTATGTGGTTCATGGAGACGACTGGAAGGAAGGAGTGCAGGCAAAAACACGCCAACGCATTATTGATGCCATGGCGGAGTGGGGAGGAATGGTCGTCGACATACCCTACACGCAAGGTATCAGCAGCACGGCTATGAACCAGCGTTTGAAAGAGATTGGAACTACACCCGAGATACGCATGAAGCGTCTGCGTCGTCTCATCGGTGCCAAGAAGATTGTCCGCATTTTGGAGAGTCACAGTGGCCTCACCGGCCTTATCATAGAGAATACCTTCGTTGAGATAAATGGCAAGAAGGAGGAGTTTGACGGTATGTGGGCATCGAGCCTCACCGATTCGACCAGCAAGGGAAAACCCGACATTGAGGCGGTTGACATCACCACCCGTCTCCATGACCTTAACGACGCGCTGGAGGTCACTACTAAACCCGTTATTTTCGACGGCGACACTGGTGGCAAAGTGGAGCATTTTGTGTTCACGGTACGCACGCTCGAACGTCTCGGCATATCGGCTGTCATTATCGAAGACAAGGTGGGCCTGAAGCAGAATTCGCTGTTCGGCACCGACGCGGTGCAGACACAGGATACCATAGAAGGTTTCTGCACCAAAATCAAGGCAGGCAAGAACGCTCAGATTACAGACGACTTCATGGTGATCGCCCGCATTGAGAGCCTTATTGCCGGCAAACCGGTGGAGGATGCCCTGGAGCGCGCTTTTGCCTATGTGAAAGCAGGTGCCGATGGCATCATGATACACAGCAAGAACAAAGACGGTATGGACATCAAGGAGTTCTGTCAGCGCTTCCGCGAGAAAGATGTGGAAACTCCCATCGTGGCTGTGCCCACAACATACAACCAGTTCACCGAAGATGAACTTGCCTCGTGGGGCATCAATGTCGTCATTTATGCCAATCATATGCTCCGTGCGGCTTATCCGGCCATGGTGAACTGCGCCAAGAGCATTCTGACACATCAGCGCAGTTTAGAGGCAAGCAACGACTACTGCATGCCGATTAAGGAGATTCTAACCCTTATTCCAGGAACAAAGAAATGATAGCACCGCAATTCTTTATAGAGAAACTGCAGTCGGAAGGTGTCGAATTCTTCACGGGGGTTCCCGATTCGCTGCTGAAGAATGTGTGCGCCTATATCACAGACCATTTCGACGACAAGCATAACATCATTGCCGCCAACGAGGGCGGTGCTGTGGCATTGGCCGCAGGCTACCATCTGGCAACAGGCAAGGTGGGCTGTGTCTATATGCAGAACAGCGGCGAAGGAAATGCAGTGAACCCATTGGCTTCGCTGACCGACCGGGAAGTGTACCATATCCCGTTGCTGCTGTTGATAGGCTGGCGAGGCCGTCCCGGCGTGCACGACGAGCCTCAGCATGTAAAACAAGGCAAGGTTACCACTGGCCTGCTCAACGTGATGGGTATCAACTATGAGGTGTTGTCGAAGGAGGAAGACGTGGCCGCGAAACAGATAGAGAAGGCGATAAACAGCATACGCGAAACAGGCGACGCATTTGCCTTGGTGGTGGAAAAGGATACGTTTGACAATTATACGTTGCTGAATACGGTGAAAAACCCGTATGAGATGAGCCGTGAGGAAGCCATTCGTATGGTGGCTGCCAGCATCCCCTCCAATGCCGTCATTGTCAGCACCACAGGCATGATTAGCCGAGAATTGTTTGAATATCGCACCGCTATGGGACAGGGCCACGAACGCGACTTCCTGACCGTGGGTTCGATGGGCCATGCCTCACAGATAGCCTTGGGCATTGCTTTGCAGCACCCCGAGCGAAAGGTGTACTGCTTCGATGGTGACGGTGCTAGCATCATGCACATGGGAAACATGGCCATTGTCGGCAGCCGCCGTCCTGCGAACTACGTACATATCGTGTTCAACAACGGTGCCCATGATAGCGTTGGCGGTCAGCCCACGGTTGGCCATGATATAGACCTTGTGGCAATAGCCCGCGCCATGCACTATGAACGGGCGGTATCTGTCTCTACGCCGACGCAGTTGAGGGAGGCGCTGGACAACACCCAGGACGAAGGACTTCTGTTGATTGAAGTCAGAGTGAAAAAGGGCAATCGTAAAGACCTTGGTCGCCCCACAACTACTCCCATTCAAAACAAGGAAGCACTGATGGCTTTCTTGAAGTAACAGCCATGCAGAAAATACTCAAGGGTTATCAAAACATCGATGAGGCATTGAAAGAGGTAGGCAGCCGGCGATATATGCTGGTATGTGATACTTCGTTTCCTTTTCTGCCTATAAAAGAATGCCTCAATCCTGCAGTGGTTTTCGACCATTTCACCCCCAACCCACTCTACGAGCAGGTGTGCAATGGTGTGGAATTGTTTAATGGAAACCATTGCGATGCCATTGTGGCCATTGGGGGCGGCTCGACCATCGACGTGGCCAAATGCATCAAGTTGTATTGCCGGATGACACCCGAGGTGAACTATCTTCAACAGGAGTGCATAGACAGTGGAGTACCGTTGATAGCGGTACCTACCACAGCCGGCACCGGCAGCGAAAGCACCCGCTATGCTGTAATATACTTCGAGGGTAAGAAACAAAGTGTGACACATGAAAGCATTGTGCCCAATTATGCCATACTAGAACCCATACTGCTGAAGAGTCTGCCATTATACCAGAAGAAATGCACTATGCTCGACGCTATGTGCCAAGCTATCGAATCCTGGTGGTCGGTAAATTCTACAGAAGAATCCATGAGACTGTCGGCAATGGCTTTGCAAACCATTGTGGATAATGTCGATGCCTATCTTTCAGAGAATAGTATTGATTCTGCTTGGAAAATAATGCAAGGCGCTAATTTGGCAGGACAAGCTATTAATATTACACAAACTACAGCCCCCCATGCTTTCAGTTACAAAGTAACTTCTTTGTATGGATTGCCTCATGGCCACGCCGTAGCTGTGTGTATGCCCGAAATATGGCATTATATGCTTCGGCATCCGGAAAAATGTGTCGACTCGCGAGGCATAGGCCATTTGGATGATGTGATGGAAACCATCGCAGCCGCCATGCATTGTGATAATTCTTTGGATGCACTCATCCATTTCCGGGCTTTACTGATGAATCTGGGAATAGAGAGACCTCGTTCAAATACACGTTCCGTCGATATTGAGATATTGACCCATTCTGTGAATCCTGTCCGCTTGAAAAACAATCCAGTGGCTTTGAACGAAGAGACGATTAGAACCATATACGAAAGAATACTGCAATGAGAGAACTGATAGTCCGTCTGTCCGAATGGCTGGGTATCTACCAGGCGATGATGAAATTGGACACCAAAATCCAGATGCGCAAGCAGAACAAGGCTTTTATGAAATATGGCCTTGAGGCGTTGCGCGAGGCCGAAACCGCTGCCGATGAGTCAGGTTGCCGCCTTTTCCTTGCCTTTGGCTCTCTGCTCGGTGCCTATCGTGAAAAAGGATTCATCCCCTTCGATTGTGACCTCGATACCGGTATGCTGGCTACCGAACGCAGCGAGGCTTTCGTCGCCGCCATGCGCCGCCGCGGTCTCACTTTGCTGAGGCAATACTATGTCAAAGAGACGGGCCGCATCTGTGAGGACAAGTACGACTACAAGGGTGTCCATATTGATGTGCACTATTTCTATCCTGTAGCAGACGATTCTATATGTTGTGAGCTGTGCTTGCCACACGAGAGTAAACCATGGCGCGAGGCCAACGCCACCGACGGTTTTCCGGCCATTGTGCGTACAGTCCCGTCAAGCAGTTTCTCCAAACAGGATTTTTTGGGGATTAAGGTCTATATGCCAGACAACACCGAGTTATGGCTTAGGACGCTTTATGGTGAACATTTTATGACTCCCGATCCGCATTGGACTATGGGCGACCATAAAAAACGCGCAGTCATCGGGCCTGATCGTCTTTACCGTCGTTAGCGTCCCAGCAGGCCGCGTGTGACGTTGCGGCGGAAGGCTATCAGCTTGTTTCCTTTGTTGAGTTGCCCTTTGAAGGCGAAGGTGGTCCACAGCACCAGTGTGCCGCCCCATTTGACGGCTTCTTTGAGGAGCCGTTGGTGGTATTTGCCGCGTGAAATGGCTTGAGTGCGGTAGCGTTCGCTGACGCCGATGCCGTGGGTAAGGCGGTCGAAGTAGTCCTGCGTCAGCTTCTTGGGCGGTATCAGATGGTAGAGGATGGCCGTGGGCAGGTAGTAGAACTTCATGCCGCGCGAGGTCATCTTGTCGAAGAGGTCTTTCTCCTCGGCCCCCACCAGGCTGTTGCCCTTGCGGCCCAGCTCTACGTTGAAGAGTCCTACGCTCTCGAAGACACTGCTGCGGTAGGCTGCGTTGCCGCCGCCGGGGAAGGCGTCGCCCGGGAATTCGCGTTCTTTGTCGCCGAGCCAGAGCTTGCCGGTGACCAGCTGGCGCGTATAGTGGCTCATCCAGTCGGGCTCCTCGCATCCGTCATACTGTGGCAGTATGGGGCCGCCGGCGGCCACGGCGTCGCGGCTGCGGACGAAGAAGTCGGCATAAGTCTGCAGATACTCGGCATTCACCAGCGCGTCGTCGTCCACATACACCAGTATGTCACCTTTGGCCTCGCGTATGCCGCGGTTGCGTGCGTGCGAGAGCCCCTGCTGTGTTTCCACGCAGTAGCGGAACGCCACGTCGGGATGGTCGGCCGTAAAACGGTGGCATTCCTCCTCCGTACGGTCGGTGCTGTTGTTGTTCACCAACACTATCTCGTATTCCGTCGGCGCCAGCGTGCCGGCGGCGATGCTGTGCAGCACGTTGTAGAGGTAGCGATCTCGGTTGTATGTGCAGAGTATAACGCTTATCATGCTTCTTTCTTCTTGCGGTAGCAGAGTACGATGGCGCCAGCAGCCAGCAGCACGAACACGAGCGAGCCCACGAGGGTCACGGTGTTCATCTTGTGGAACAGCGGGGCTTCGTCCTTGAACTCTATCACGTGGTCGCCGGCCGGAATCACCATCGCCCTCAGTATGTAGTTGGCTCGCATATATTCGGCCGGTTTGCCGTCGATGTAGGCGCGCCAGTCGGGCTCGTAGTATATCTCACTGAACACAGCCAGCTGGTCTGTCGTCGCATGTGTCCTGTATCTCAGGTGGTCCGGGTTGTAGGGCTTCTGGTGCTCCATCACTATCGTCGCCGTGCTGTCGAACGCCAGCGCGAAGACGGTGTCGTCCTCAATCACGACAGTCTTGCCTATGGAGTTGAGCTTCTCTTCGTCGGCCCAATTGATTACAGTCGTGTTCTTCGGGTCTATCGTGTTCAGTGCCAGTATCTCGCCATTGGCATCGCCCACCATGCGGGCTGACCCCACAAACCAGGCATTGCCCAGCGCCTCGGGGTTGCGTTGCACCTGGCCGCCCTGCACCACCACATAGCGTGCGTTGAGCATGTTCAGCACCTGCATATTGATGTGGCGTGAGAGGTAGAAGTCGATGATGTCCTGGTAGCGGCGCATCTTCACGGCGCTGTAGCCGCCCACCTGGTGGTGGAAGGCGGCGGGCTTGCTGTCATTGAAGGTGTTGGTGGCCAGGTTGAGCACACGGTAGTCTTCGTCGCCGTACTGGGCGGCCATCTGGTCGATGACGGGGTCCCAAGCGTCTTGTCTCACCTTGAGCTGCTGCTGGTTCACGTAGTTGGCGTCGTTCAGGTAGCGGCGGTCCACAGTCCAGAGGTCGGCCACCACCAGCACCATGAGCACCAGGCTGATGACGACAGGCAGTGCCTTGCCCTGCTTCTCCTGCTTGCGGTCCGCCAGCCGCACATAGACCCACAGCGCCGCAAAGGCCAGTGCAACGAAGAGCAGCGAACGCCAGCTGTCGCTGGTGAACAGTGCTTTGCGGTCTTGTATGAAGATGTCCTGTATCAAAGCCCACTGGGTGCCGTACTGCGGCGCCATCTGCTCATCGGCGATACCGGCGAAACTCAGGCTGCCGCTCACCGCCAGGCCCACGAGGAGCACCGCGGCTGTGACGCCGCCGCTGATATAGAGCGCCAGCTGCTTGCGTTTCTGCGCCACCTCTTTCGAGAAGAGCTCACGCAGGCCCAGCATACCCAGCAGCACCGCACACACGTTGGCCAGCACCAAACTCATACTAGGGGTGCGGAATTTGTTGTACAGCGGCAGATGGTTGAACAGCCATTCGTTGAGTCCCATAAAGTTGCGACCCCACGACATAAGGATGGCCACCACCGTGGCGGCCAGCAACCACCACCGTTCGGGGCCTTTCACCAGGATGGCGCCCAGCAGGAAGAGGAACACCACGATGGCGCCGAAGTACACGGGTCCCGAGGTGAAGGGCTGGTCGCCCCAGTAGAGGGGTGCCTGCTGCTGGCGGAAGTTCTTGTAGGTGGCGCTCTCCTTGCCCACGGGTTCGCCGCTGCCGCCGCCCATGGCACCGGGCACTAGCAGCGTGTAGGTCTCGCCGATGCCGTAGCTCCACGAGAAGGCGTAGTCGATGTCCAGGCCGCTCTTCTTGCCCGCGATGGTGGCGGGCTCGCCGTCGTGGTAGAGGTCTTCGGGTGTCACCGTGATGGCGTTGCCGCCGCGCATGGTCTGCTTGGCATACTGCTGGCTCACCATCAGGCTGCGGGCGTTGCAGGCGAATGCCAGCACGCAGCCCAGCAGCAGGATGCCCACCCCTGTGGCGAAGGCCGGCACGCGGCGCTCTTTGAGGGCGTAGACGAAATGCGCCAACCCCAGCGCCACCGCACCTATGATGGTGTAGTAGGTAATCTGTATGTGGTTGCACATCAGCTGCAGTCCAAGGGCCGTGGTGAAGAGCAAGCCGCCCCACAGCCAGTCTTTCTTCTTCGAGACTTTGGGGTCCGACTTCTTGCCGCCTCTCAGGCACAGCACCATGCCCGCCAGGATGGGGGCCGTCATGGCCAGGGCCCAGGCCTTGCTGATGTGGCCCGCCTCGACGATGATGATGTTGTAGCTTCCCAGACCGAAGGCTAGGGCGCCCAGCAGGGCCAGCCACGGTGTGCAGCCCAGGGCCAGCAACGCCACGTAGAAGCCTATGAGGTAGAAGAAAAGCACGCCGATGCTGCGCCCCACGTCCTCGCCCAGCACCTGCAGCGTGCCCAGCCGCTGCAGCGGGGTGAAGACACTCTTGGTTGGCGGGTTGCCGCCCACCTGGTAGATGGGCATGCCGCTGAACATGGCACTGTTCCACAGCGCGTACTCCCCGGTCTTCTGGTGGTAGTCCTTGGTCTCCTTCACCATCGACTCAAACTTCTGTATATCGCCCTGGTACACGGCCTTGCCGTCAAGCACAGGCGAGAAATAGATGCATGCCACCGCCAGCATGGCGACGACAAACAGGATGTGCAGTAACGTCTTCTTCATCTTATTAGATTAACTCTTGACTTTTAAACTCTTAACTATTTTTTCACCGTCGGGTACTCCACTCTCACATGGTAGATGCTCATCATCTTCTCTTTCAGGAAAGTCCTGATACGTGCTATGTCGCCATACGACAGGGGGCAGTTGTCGAGCTGGTGTGCCTGTATCTTGGCGTCGATGAGTCGGTCGATCAGCTCGTCGGTGTTCTCCTTGGTGTGTGTCTTCAGGCTGCGGCAGGCGGCCTCCACGGTGTCCACGATCATCACCACGGCCGTCTCGCGGCTGTAGGGCCGCGGGCCGGGGTAGCGGAACAGCGTCGTGTCGAAGTCGCCGTCGGGATGGCGTTCCAGCTCCTTGGCATAGAAGTAACCCGTGTAGGTGGTGCCGTGGTGGGTGCGTATGAAGTCCTGCACCTCGGAGGGCAGGTGGTAGCGGCGTGCCAGCTCCAGACCGTCGGTCACGTGGGCCGTGATAAGCTGTGCGCTCTCCAGATAGTCCAGCTCGTCGTGCGGGTTGAATCCCGAGTTCTGGTTCTCCGTGAAGTAGAGCGGGTTTTTCTTCTTGCCGATGTCGTGGTAGAGGGCGCCCACCTTGGCCAGCAGCGCGTTGCCTCCTATCTCGTTGATGAGGTCCTCCGTGATATTGGCCACCTGCATCGAATGCTGGAAGGTGCCTGGCGCACGGCGGCTCAACTCGCGCAGTGCCGGCGTGTTGGTGCTGCTCAGCTCCATCAGCGTCAGGTTGGTCGTCATGCCGAAAAGTTTCTCGAAGAGGTATATCAGCGGGTAGGCCATCAGCGTCATCAGCGCGTTGAGGAAGAACATCAAGTACTTGTCGGCCGAGAGCGACAGCAGGTTCGTGTCCTGGCTCAGCACACCCGCCGTGTAGATGAACGAGTAGCTCAGGAAGATGACCAGTGCCAGCGTGAAGAACTGGCTGCGCCGCTCCAGATTGCGCACCGCTATGATGCTCATCATGCCCGTCACCAGCTGGTAGAAGATAAACTCGAATGAGTTGGGCACCAGGTTGGCCAGGATGATGACCGTCGTCAGATGGATGTAGAGCGCCACACGCATGTCGAAGAAGACACGCATCAGGATGGGCACTATGCACAGCGGCACCAGCAGCACCCAGTCGGGGTTCACATGCGTCACCAGCGCCACCGTGGCCGACATCAGCAGTATCAGCAGCATCACGAACGACACCTTGCGGTTGTCCTCCAGAATCGGGTGCCGTGTGTTCTTCAAGAACATATACAGGGCAACAAAGGCGATGGCGGCCAGCAGCAGCTGACCCGCCAGTTGGCCCCACAAACTGTAGCGGTCCGAGAAACGACGATCGTTCTCGGCCTCCAGGCTGCGTATCACCTGCGCCTTCTCTTCGGTCACCTCCTCGCCCTTGGACACGATGTGGTCGCCCGCCATCACCATCTGGCTGCTGTGGCCTATCTGCGACAGGCGGCTGTCGAGCTCCAGGGCTGTGCGGTTGGCGTCGAGTACCAGGCTCGGTACCAGCAGGCTGTCGCGCAACAGGCCGGGCTCCAGATCCAGCGGACTGATGAACTCCTGGCTGCGGTGCATGCTGCCCACGTTGCCGTTCAACACCACGATGGTGTGGCCGCCCACATTGCCTATCGTTTCCGGAATTTCAATATAGCCTATGCGGTAGATGCTGTCCATCTGACGCCGCAGCGACTGGCGCGTGCCGTGTTCCAGTCGCAGCGTGCCGGCGTCGAGCCGCTTCAGGGCGCTCTCGCGCGCCGTCGAGTCCACGCGGTAGTACAGGATAGCCTTCTGACGCTCCGCCTCCTGCTCTGTGGCCAACTCGTCGGCCGACAGCATCACGGCGAAGTCATACGGCGCCACCAGGTCGGCACCTCTCCACACAGCACCCACCTTATAGTCATAATGCTCCCCATGGTGCGTGTGTGGGAAAAGCACCACAATGAGCAACGACGTGACAAGCATAGTCACGACTTTGTAAATCAGCGATAAACGCTTTACAGTCGAGGTTAAGACACTCTTCATATCGCCTGCAAAAGTACGAAAAATATTTTATACGGGGAAAATCGTGGTCGGTGGTTGGTGTCTGGTGGGTATCTTTGTTCCGTTGTTGTTCTACTGCATTTCCACTGCTGTTCTACTGGAAAATGCAGTAGAACAGCAGTAGAACAATAGTTAAAATGCAGTCGTACAACAGGTTGCAGCTGCGTCTTGGCTTGTTTTTACCTGACGGCATATACATCCGCCTGTATTACAATGTCTTCTTCATTTCTTTATTTCTTTTCAAAACAAGAAGAAATGAAAAAGAAATGAAGTACAAGGGCCGGGGTCTACTTCTTTATTTGTTTAACGTGAAATATCGTGAATTATCCGTTAATTATCGTTGAATTAATTTACGGCAATTAACGAGACAATTCACGGCAATTCACGTCTCAAGACACAATTAATTCATGGCTAATTCATGGTCATTCATGTTAAACATTAAACGTCAATTGCCGTCAATCATATTCGTCAATTCACGATAATTAATGGTCTAATTCACGTCAATTCACGTTTCAAAACACAATTAATTCATGGCCAATTCATGGTCATTCATGTTAGACACTAAACGTCAATTGCCGTCAATTTTATTCGTCAATTCACGTCTCAAGACACAATTAATTCATGGCAAATTCATGGTCATTCATGTTAAACATTAAACGTCAATTGCCGACAATCATATTCGTCAATTCTCGATAATTAACGGTCTAATTCACGACAATTCACGTGAAAATGAAAAATCAGGACGTGAATTGACGTGTGCCGGTTTGGGCAAACGGTAGAAGGGGGAGGGGAATGGAAATATTTTTTTTGTGGCACAATAAATAAAATTGTTTCAAGTTATACTAAAAATTTGAACAAACAAAGTAAACAAGTATAGACATGAAAAAGATTTTCACATTGGCTGCCGCTATGTTGTTGACTTTCGGCGGTTTGATGGCACAGAACACTTTCAAGGGCATCGTGAAGTACAAGGTGGAGTCGACCGGCTCGGTGGCTATCG
>JAEEGL015936564.1_pt1 | contig 15195 bp, 18 predicted proteins | sample 9134231 | NCBI WGS metagenome assembly JAEEGL01 (sample SAMN16246548, study PRJNA631951) | gut metagenome | biome: gut microbiome; feature: rumen; material: fiber-attached | host: Bos | place: Iran: Karaj | collected 2018-10 | reverse complement strand
ATGTACATATAGATGGGATAGGTCACGGCAGTGGCCAGGACCATGACAAAGATAACGGCAACGCTCATGCCGAAGGCGGAATCCAGTTTCTTGGAAACGCCGAGGACCGGGCAGATCCCGAGGAACTTGACCATGACGAAGTTCTCGGTGATGATGGCGGTCAGCAGGATAATGAGAAGTTCTTTCATTCTGCCTGACCTCCTTTCCGATTCATGACGCAGACCGAAGCAGACGGACAGCCTTCACAGGAGAAGTCCTTCTTCTTGATGGCCTTGCCCTTGGTCAGCTTGTTGATCAGGGCGATGACGATACCGAAGACGAAGAATCCGCCGGGAGCCAGTCCAAAGATGGCGGCCGGAGAGAACAGGTTCGCCGTCAGGGTGATACCGAACCAGGTGCCCTGACCCAGGATCTCACGGATGGAGGAGATCATGAAGAGGGCGAAGGTGAAGCCGAGTCCCATTCCGACGCCGTCCAGGAGGGAGTCAAAGACCTTGTTCTTGCTGGCAAACATCTCGGCACGGCCTAAGATGATGCAGTTGACGACGATCAGCGGCAGGAAGACGCCGAGGGATTTGTACAGCGAGGGCACATACGCCTGGACCAGCATCTGAACGATGGTGACCAGTCCGGCGATGACGCCGATGTAACAGGGGATACGGACCTTGTCCGGGATGACCTTCTTGAGCAGAGAGATCACCGTATTGGACATGACCAGGACCATGGTCGCCGCCACGCCCATACCCAGGGCGTTGATGGTGGAGGTGGTGGTCGCCAGTGTAGGACAGGTTCCGAGAATGAGGACCAGAACGGGGTTTTCCTTGATCAGACCATTGGTCAGGATCTTGAGTTTGTTTTTCATCTCCTTCTCTCCTTTCCTACTTAACGCTCTCATAGATGGCATAGGCAACACCGACTGCCTTGTCCACCGCCTTGGAAGAGATGGTGGAACCGGCGATGTGCTCGATGCCGCTCAACGACGAATCCTTGCCGGCATACTGTCCGGTATAGGCGGGCAGTGCGGTACGGGAACCGAGGCCTGCGGTCTCGGAATGATCCAGCACGGTGATGCCGGTGATCTTGCCGTCATTGTCGATGCCGACCATGACCTTCATCAGACCGCCGTAGCCCTTGGCCGAGCCGGTAATGACATAGCCGGCACCGTTTGTTGCCTTGTAGCAGTCGATGCCGTTGGCGGGAAGCTCGACGGAGACTTCCTCGAAGTCGTCCGCTGCCGGCAGGACCGCCTGGCGGGCCAGCTTGGCTTCCTCGACCGCCCGGACGTCGATGATGGGCTGGGTCAGGTTGTGTGTCGCGACCAGCGCCAGCGTGATGAGCACGCACAGCACCGTCAGGACCAGCGGAGAACGGATGTAATCTTCAAACGCGTTACTTTTCATTCTTCGCACCTCCAAACGGCTTGGTCCTCGTCAGAGAATCGATATGGGGTGTCAGGATGTTCATCAGAAGGATCGCGAAGGACGTTCCTTCCGGGTAGGAACCGAACTGACGGATCAGCACGGTGATGAGGCCGCATCCGATGCCGAAGACGATCTTTCCGAGATCGGTGACGGGAGAAGTGACATAGTCGGTAGCCATGAAGAAGGCACCGAGCATGACGCCGCCTGCCATCAGCTGGAAGAGCGGGTTCTGTCCCAGGATCAGGGAGAAGACAGCCACGGTGGCGAGATATGCCAGCGGGATGTGGACCCGGATGATGCCGCGGGCGATCAGGTAGATGCCGCCGATGAGAAGTGCCAGTGTGCAGGTCTCACCCAGGGAACCGCCGCGGATGCCGAGGAACATGTGAAGCAGGGACGGCATTCCTTCGGTGATGCCCTCGCTTGCCAGTCCCAGCGGGGTGGCGCCGGCCACCAGCTCCAGCTTGCCGGAGGTCATGGTGGGGATCACCCAGGTGGTCATGGGCTGTGCGAAGGACAGCAGGAGGAAGATACGTCCGACGATCGCCGGGTTGGCGAAGTTCTGTCCGATCCCGCCGAAGAGCTGCTTGACGACGACGATGGCACCGGCGGAGCCGATGATCGCCATCCAGATCGGGAAGCCGACCGGCAGGTTGTAGGCCAGCAGCAGTCCGGTCACGGCAGCGCTGCAGTCGGTAATGGTGACAGGGCGCTTGGTGATCTTTTCAAAGCAGAATTCTGCGATGATCGCGGAAGCGACGCAGACGAACATGAGCACGAGAGCACGGAAGCCGAAGATGAGGATCGAAGCGATCCCGGCCGGTGCCAGCGCGATGAGAACGTTCTGCATGAGCTTGGCGGTGGTCACCGTATCCCGAATGTGGGGAGATGACGCAACGGTCAGTTTTTCATTCACTGCAGATCCCTCCTTTACTTCTTGCCGGCATCGGCGACCATCCGCTTCGCCAGCCGGTTATATGCCACGAGCTTGCGCTTGGCGGGGCAGACGAAGGAACAGCAGCCGCATTCCATGCAGAGATTGACTTTGAGTGTTTTTAAGAGCTCCACGTTTCCGGCATGGTAGGCCTTGTCGATGGCCGCCGGCATGAGCTCGAAGGGGCAGGCATTGATGCATCTCGCACAGCGGATGCAGGGGTTCTCTTCCGGCTCTTCGGCCAGATCCTTGGTGAAGGCCAGGATGGCGTTGTTCTGCTTGAGCACGGAAGCCTCGGTGGTGCCGATGGCGCCGCCCATCATCGGTCCGCCGAAGATGACCTTCTTCGGTTCGCTCTTGAAGCCGCCGGTAAAGTCGATGACCGACTGGTAGGAGGCTCCGATGGGAACACGGACGTTCATGGGATTGGCAATGGCGTCGCCGTCCACCGTCAGACGCTTGGTGGTCAGCGGCATGCCGGTCTTCAGATAGTTGGAGATGCCGACCAGCGTGGAGACGTTCATGACCAGGCAGTTGACGTCACTGGGAAGCTTTCCTTCCCCGACGACACGGCGGGTGGTCTCGTAGACCAGCACCTTCTCACCGCCCTGCGGGTAGATCGCCTTGAGAGAACGGACTTCGATCTTGGGATTGGAAGCGGTCATTTCGGTCAGTTTCTGGATGGCCTTCGGCTTGTTGTTCTCGATACCGATGATGGCCTTCTTGAGATCCATGTACTTGACGACCTGCTCGATCCCGTCGATGAGCGCCTCGGAATCCTCCATCATCGTCCGGTAGTCGGCGGTGATGTACGGCTCGCATTCGGCGCCGTTGATGATGAGCGTGTCCATCTCATCCAGGTTCTTGGGAGCCAGCTTGACGCTGGTCGGGAATCCGGCGCCGCCCAGACCGACCAGACCGGCCGCGCGGACAGCTTTGACGAATTCCTCATGGTTGGTGACAGTGGGAGGGACGACGGACTCGTCGACCTCCTGAAGCTTGTCGGTCTCGATGACCACAGCTTTGCACACCGAACCGTTGGGCATGGTGTAGTCTTCGATGGCAGTGACTTTTCCGGATACACTGGAGTGGATCGGGGCGCCGATGAACGCGTCGGAGTCACCGATGACCTGGCCGACCTTGACCAGATCCATCAGCTTGACCGTCGGTTCGCAGGGCCGTCCGATGTGCATCGACATCGGGATCCGGACCTTATCCGGGATCGCCATGTCCACCGTCGCGCACTCAGTCGTATTCTTGTGGTGCGGGACGTGGGCGCCGCTCAAAGAGCTTGAGAAAAGCTTTGACACGATGGTGTAACCCCCCTATGGATAAATGTATGAAAACCCTGTAAAACAGAATCGTTCAGCGAGATCGGAAGACGGGCACCCGCTTTAAGTAGGGTCCCAAAAACCGCAGCAGCGTGCCGGTCAGCGCTCCCATGAGAAGCCCTGCCCCCACCAGCAGCGGCAGAAGAGAAAAGATCTTGTCGGTCCCCATGAAGCGGGAGGCCGTCAGAAGCTGGCCCAGATTGTGGGCCACTGCCCCGAGGCAGGACAGAAAGAGTATGCTGACCTTCTCCTTGGTGAGAAGGCGGAGCAGGATCATCACGAGCACGGAGGCAAGACCTCCCGAAACACTGATGGCCGCCGAGACGGCGCCCCGGGTGAGCAGCACGAAGGAACTTTTGAGGACCGCCATGATGACGGCGTCCCGTCTGCCCATCACGAAGAGGGTGAACATGGTCACCACGTTGGACAGCCCCAGCTTGATCCCCAGGGGAAGCGCCGGCAGCAGGAAGGATTCCGCCGCCGCGAGGGCCATGGCCAGCGCGAACAGAAGCCCCATTGCCGCCACGTAGGATGCCGCGGACCCCTCACGCTTTGTTGCCATCGCTTGATCCTTTCCCGAACGAAAGCGCATACTTCGCTTCGGTCTCATGATAGGTGAAGTCCTTCTCGAGAGAAGGAGAGACATACAGGTGGTGCTCCTCATCCACCAGGATGAGGGCGTAGGCATCCTCTTCCAGGTGCCGGAGCGCCTCCTCCTTCCCCTCGACGAACAGCCGGGTCGAGAGGTAATCTGCAAGGATACCGTCTTCGCTGATGACCGTTACCGAGATGAGCCCCCGGTTGGCGGGCATCCCGGTCGACGGGTCGAAGATATGATGATAGCGGATCCCGTCCGCTTCGAAATAGCGTTCGTAATTGCCGGAGGTGGCCATCGTCTTCCCTGCCAGGGTGACGGTGCCGAGATAGGTGTCGGGATCCCCCAGGGGATCGCGCACGCCAAAGAGGAATTCCTTGTCCTCCGTCACGTTCCTGCCCAGGACCATCAGATTGCCGCCCAGGCTCACATAACCGTCGGTGATCGAATGCTTTGCCGCGATGTCCCGGATCTTGGTACAGATCCAGCCCTTGGCAAGTCCTCCCAGATCCAGCGACATGCCGGCCTTTTGGAGGTATGCGGTCTTTGCCGCCCCGTCCAGGACAAGGGCGCTGTCATCGACAAGAGAAAGGGCCTTTGCGATCTCCTCGTTCGACGGAACATGCTCCTTGTCGCCGCCGATGCCCCAGCAGTCCACCAGGGGACCGATGGTCAGGGAGAATGCATCACTTTGATCGGCAAGCGCCTTGGACGCGGCAAGCAGTTCAAAGGTCTCGTCCGAGACCGCCACAGCATGGCTGCCGGCCGCCTCGTTGACCGCCGTGATCTCCGAGGAGACGATCTGGCGGGAGATAAGGTTCTCGATGTGCCGGAGGTATTCGTTGACCTCCCGGTAACAGTCCTCGCTTTGCCGGCCGAACCATTTCTGCTGGATGAAGGTATCCAGGGCGAAGGTGGTCCCCGCCGTCATGGGCGTCTTTTGGGAAGCGCAGCCGGACAGGATCCCGAGAAGTCCCAGCAGGACCAGCGCGAGGCAGATCATCCGCCGCGTCGTTCGCCCCATCATGCCGGTCATCTCCGTTTCCTCCGGGCGGTTTCGCCCCTCGTTTCACACAGACTGTGTCAAACATAAATGATATCGAAAAACAGGGATAAAGTCAATGAAATCGGCCCTGTTTGCACGGGCTAGTTAAGCCTTTCACAAAAGAAAAAACGGGCGGGAAATCCCCGCCCGTATTCTGTTTTGTTTCTTATTCATCTTTCCCGAAGGAAGGGCAGTTGGCACAGTCGCCGTCACAGCCGCCTTCCTCGTCGATGTCGAATTCCAACAGCTCGTTGCAGTTGGGGCAGCGGATGGAACCTTCCTCCAGCATGCCTTCGTCGACATAGATGGTGTCCCCGCAGTTGGGGCAGGTCACTTCAAATAGCTCGTCCTCAAAATCGTCATCGTCTTCATCCTCGTCGTCGTCTTCATAGACGTCGTCCTCGAGCATGGAGAGGTCCTCGTCGATGAGGTCGATCTGCTCGGACAGTGCCGCAGTCTCATCCTCCAGATCCGCTACCGTCAGTGCCATGTCGTCCAGCACATCGGCGATCGCTAAGAAGATCTTGCCCTCCTTGGTGTCCTTATTCACATCCAGGCCTTCCAGCAGGCCGCGCAGATAGGATACTTTCTCGGTAATGGTCATGACTTGTTCCTCCTTACAGTGATTCGTTCGGATCTTAAGCACGCTCCATGTATTCGCCGGTACGGGTATCGATGCGGATCATATCGCCCTCGTTGATGAACAGCGGGACCTTGATCTCAGCACCGGTCTCGAGAGTGGCGGGCTTGGTGGCATTGGTCGCGGTATCGCCCTTGAAGCCGGGGTCGGTCTTGGTGACCTGAAGTTCTACGAAGAACGGAGGCTCGACGCCGAAGACACTGCCCTTGTAGGACAGGATCTTGCAGTCGGTGTTCTCCTTGATGAACTTGAAGTTGTCACCCAGCTTGTCGGCGTTGATCGGCACGTTCTCATAGGTCTCATTGTCCATGAAGTAGTACAGATCGCCGTCGTTGTAGAGATACTGCATGTCCTTTCTCTCAATGTATGCCGTCGGATATTTTTCCGTCGGGTTGAAGGTACGCTCGACGACCGAACCGCTGATCACGTTACGGATCTTGGTACGGACGAACGCGGCGCCCTTGCCGGGTTTTACATGCTGAAACTCGATGATCTGGTAGACCTGACCATCCATGTCGAATGTAACACCGTTTCTAAAATCACCAGCAGAAATCATATACGAAACCTCCATTGCGATTGGTTTTATTTCATCAGTCTAATTTTACCAAGAAACCCGCTTGCCTTGCAAGAGAAAGCGGCAACTTCCGCCACTTTTTCCCCACTTTTCTACCGGGAACCGAGGTAACGGGACATGGTCGCCGCGTCCTCCGCCTGGGTCCCGTCCGATTCACAGATGACGGTGGCGGAGCAGTCCCGCTCGTAAAGCAGGTCCATGAGGGGCTCAAAGTCGGGGCCGTAGTCCCGGTCGGCGAAGGTCAGATGGCACTTCTCCCCGCCCGGCACGGTATACCGGATCCGGGAGAAATGGATGTGGATCTTTCGCATACGCTCTTCGCCCAGCCGGTCTTTCACCCGGTCCAGGATGCCGGCGAATGCCTGCCGTCCCTTCACCTCGCCGAAGCTTCTGGCGTAGAGATGGCCGAAATCGATGCAAGGCAGCATCCGTTCATCCAGCGTGCACAGTTCCAGCACCTCGTCCAGCGTTCCCAACTGATTGACCTTGCCCATGGTCTCGGGACAGGGGATCACGTGGGAATAGCCGTTTTCGTCCAGAGCCGCCAGTGCTTTTGTCATGGTGTCCTTTGCGAGGGCGAGGGCCTCCTCCCGGGGCATCTTCCCGCAGGAGCCGGCATGGATGACGATCCGCTGTCCGCCCAGATCGGTGACGGCGCGGGCGCTCTCGAGGATGTACCGGAGGCTCCCCAGCCGCTTTTCCTCCTCCACGGAGGAAAGGGAGATGTAATAGGGCGCGTGCAGTGAAAGGGCGATGTCCCGCTCCTTGCAGAGCACGCCCAGACGGTTGGCGTTTTCGGTGGTGATGCGCACTCCCCTGCCGCACTGGACCTCGAAGGCCGTGAGACCGAAGGAGGAAAGATACCCGGGGATCTGTTCCTGTTTTTTGTATCCCCTCTCATAAAAACTGAGGGAATTGCCGGCCGGCCCGAAACGGATCATGATACCGCCTTCCCTTCTGCCATAGCGATCCCCTTCTCCAGCGTCTCCCGGCTGAGGGCTCCCTGGCCCATAGCAATGGGCACGCCGGTCTCGTCAAAGAAGAAGGTGGTGGGAATGGCGGTGATCCCGAAGAGAGCGGCTCCCTCCCGGAGCGTATCAAAGTAGACCGGGAAGGTAAATCCCTGGCTGTCGATGTAGGCGGCGCCGGTTTCGACCGTCTCTTTTCGCCCGTCCACCAGATCCAGCATGAGGAAGGTCACTTCCCCGGCGCGTTCGGCCGCGACCGCGTCAAAATCGGGCAGTTCCGCCTTGCAGGGCGGGCACCAGCTGGCCCAGCAATTGAGGACCAGAGGCTTGCCGAGAAACTCGGTGAAGGAGTGAAGATTGCCCTCCCGGTCGGTAAAGGAAAACTCGATGGGTTCCCCCTCGGGCTCCTCCTCTTCGACCGCGTCGCTCCCCTCTTCGGCCACGACCTCCTTCTCCCCGGCCGGTTCGGACTCGGAGACGGAGAGGTTGTTTGCCAAAAGCTTGGGAGACAGTACCCGGTAGGCAACAAAAGAGCCCGCCAGGAGAAGAAGCAGTACGATCACCAGGATCAGGACATTTCGCTGTTGTTTCATCCGGTTTCCCTCACGCGAGAAGGGCCATGAGACGGCCCATGAGTCCAAAGAGCATCAGTACGCCGATCAGGATCAGAAGGATCCCGCTCACGAGGCGGATGATGCGGTAATGACGTTTGATCCAGTCAAAGGCCCCCGACAGCTGATCGATAAGAAGCGCGCTCAGCAGATACGGGATGCCGAGACCGGCACTGTAGCAAAGAAGCAGGAGCATTCCCTGAAGAAGATGCTGCTTTTGTCCCGCCAAAACGAGAGCCGCCCCCAAAAACGGTCCGACGCAGGGCGTCCATCCCACGGAAAAGATGATACCGAAGACAAGAGCGGTCCAGAAATTGACCGACGCTCCGCCTTGAGACATGCCCCGCTCCCGGAAGAGGGGGATCGGCAGGACATCCAGAACGGACAGTCCGAACAGGATGACCAGGATTCCGCAGACGATGTCCACGACATGCTGGTAGCGCACCAGCAGCGCGCCCAGCGTTCCGGCCAGGGCGCCGAAGGCAAGAAAAACGACGGTGAAGCCCAGCACGAACCCGAAGGCGTTTCGAAGGGTACGCCGGGTATCCCCGTCGGAACTGGCGGCAAAGAAGGCAAGATAGATGGGCAGCAGCGGCAGCAGACAGGGTGACAGGAAGGTGATGATCCCTTCCAGAAAGGAGATCAGATAACTCATAGTCCCTCCTTACCGGCGCCGGTAGACCAGCTTCTCCAGCACCCGCTTCACCTTGACCCGTAAGAGGATCTCCGGTCCCAGCGGGTCCACCAGGATGCTGACGGCATGGTTGCGGTTGCCGGCGGCGATGTCGGTAAAGAGCTGATCGCCCACGACGGCCCACTGACCGGCAGAGATCCGGTAGCGTCCCACCGCCTCCAGAAAGCCTCTCGTTCCCGGCTTGCCCGCGTCGGCGATGTAGCCGAGCCCCAGTTTTTCGGCAAAGGGCGCGACACGGGGCGGATGATTGTTGGAATAGATCACGAGGACAAAGCCCTCCTGCTTGCGCGCTTCGACCCAGTCCGCAATGCGGTCGATGGGGGTCGGATCGTCATGGTAGGTGAGCGTGTTGTCCACATCGAGAAGAAGTCCCCGGATGCCCTGCTCGCGCAGGAACTCGGGCGTGATCTCGGTGATCTCATGAAAGGAAAATTTCGGGGTATATACGGCCATAGCACTCTCCCGGTCAAACAAAAAAGCGGGCACAGGACGTGTCCGCTTTTGTTGCGTTTTCGAGGTTATTTAAACTTTCTCTTACGAGCGGCCTCGGATTTCTTTTTTCTCTTTACGGATGGCTTTTCGTAATGCTCTCTCTTCCGAACTTCGGCGAGCACGCCGGACTTGGCGCACTGTCTCTTGAACCGTCTCAGAGCGCTATCCAGAGATTCATTCTCTTTTACACGAATTTCCGACATTTCTTCTATCCCTCCCCACGCCCTTCGGCAGGAGTTATTATCCACAGAGGATTAACGAACATATTCTATCGTACAAAAGGTATGCCGTCAAGGTTTTTTCATCAAATGTCACGAATGCCCTAGACCGGGAAGACCAGGCGGACAACGAAATACCAGGCCCACACCAGAACGAAATACAGCGGGATGTAGAAGCGGTATTCCTTCATCAGGGAACCCACATCGGTCTTGAAATACTCGATGGTCAGCAGCTGGCACATATGCACCGGGCTGAAGTAGTAGCTGACATAGGAAAGTCCCATGACGAGGGCCGCGAACAGCGTGCTCTGGGCAAGCGATGTGGAGAAGGAGATGGCGATGGGGGTCGCCACGGCGATGGAGGTGGCGGCATTGCCCGTCGGCAGCGCAGTCAGGAGGCACATGATGAAGAGGATGATCTCTACCGGCATGCCCAGGTTCGCCAGTCCCGTCAGCGCCACGTTGATGGCTTCGATGGAGCTGATGACTTCCTTGAGGAGCAGCGCGGCCAGTACCACCAGGATGGTGGAGATCTTGACACCCTTGAAGAGGAACTCCAGATAATTGCCCTTCGGTTTGGTATCCGACTGGAGGTTGGCGATGACGACCGCCAGCACGACGGCGACCAGCAGCGAGATGGGCATCAGCACCTTGAAGGCGACGGTCAGGACCAGCGCGACGACGATGGGTGCCACATTGAGCAGGAAAAGCAAGAAGCTCTTCCAGCGGTTGACGTTGGGATCCTTCTCCTTGGGCGGGAGCTTGATGTCCCGGATGAAGAGAAGGTAGCAGATGACGGCGTTAGCGATGGCCAGCGGAGCCGTCAGTTTGAGCAAGTCGCCCGTGGTGCAGCCCACCAGAGCCACCGTCAGATAGACGACGTTGGACATGGGATACATCAGGTGCAGGCAGTGGCGGAACGCCAGGTTGATGGCCGCCTTGCGCTCCTGCTTGATGTCCAGATCCTTGGAGATCTCATCGACCAGCGGACAGGAGATGAAGGCGCCTCCGACGACGGCCAGAAGGCCGATCAGAAACGGGGTGATCATGAGGGTCAGTTTCTTGTTGTTGACTGCCTCCTCCAGGTTGGTCACCATCTTGGTCATCATGCCGCTCTTTCCCATGACGTTGGAAAGGATCGAGATGCCGAGAATGGTAAGCCCCGTGGTATAGACGCTCGTATTGGTGACGAAGGCCTTGCCTACCGCCAGATAGTCCGCAGGCTTCTGCAGACAGATGATCATCAAAAACAGTCCCGCCGCCACCATGGCGATCTCCGGCTTTACCTTCCGGATGACCAGCACCAGAAGAAGCACGATGGCAAGGACCAGTTTGACCAGTACCAGATATTCCAACTTTTCCACTCCTCTGCAAGGGTTTCTGACTACAAGATGATATCACATCGGGTCCTTCGCCGCAAGGAATGCCAAAAACAAAACAGCCCCTTGCGGGGCTGTCGGAAACCGTATTAGTAGCGGTTATGCACCTTTTCGGCAAAACAGAGCACGTCCCGGATCGACAGCTCCGTCCCGTCGTCCAGCACCGCCTTGCCGCTCATCCGGCCGAAGACCTGGTGCTGGTCGGAAACGATCAGCTTGTAGTCCAGATTGGCTGCCCGGTCGAGGATTGGCGTGAAGGTCATCTCGAACCGGCCGTCCGAGGAGGTGAAGGTCCAGGGATCCAGATATCCGCTCTCGGGGATGTGGAAGGTCACATCCTCCAGCTTGTGGACTTTGCCGTCATAGAAGAGCACATTTTCGGAGGCAGCCTTGGTGTTGCCGAAGCCGTAGCCGATGTTCCAGCCGAAGTGCTTCCCGCCAAGATCAGTGTTGCCGGAGCCCCAGTACCAAGTGTTGTCATAGGTCCAGACGCCTCTGCCCCAGTCGAGGGTTCCGAAGTCCTTTGAGGGATCGAAGGTGTAGGTCTTTCCGTCAAAGGTGGCGGATCCCGACGCGCGCATGCCGTTGATCTTCTGGTTGTAATAGAAGGCGTGCTTTTTATCCCAGGGCGTCGCGATGACCATCGATTCCATCTCCGGCTGTTCCAGCGAGATCTCGCAGTCGAAGGGCTTGCCGTCGCAGAAGTTGTCAAAGTGGCAGCGGATCTCCCGCGTTCCGTTTTTCGGCTCAAAAGACATCTGCAGCCGCTTGTCGGCATAGGCCGTCCGGCCCTCCGAGGAATCGGAAGGAAGGTTCAGCTTGCCCATGGGGAATGCCCCCAGGACGGTCTCGGTATGCTCCCAGGGAGTCGGACCGAAGGTAAGCAGCGAGACCGATTGCAGCCCGATATACCCGTCGTCGGAGATGGTCAGTGCCACCCCGAAGCCGTCGCTTAAGATCAGATAGTAGTCCCACTCCTTGATCCGCCATTTCGGCGCCTTGATCATCGAGCGGTCATAGCGTTGGACGAGGTGTCTCGACCAGCCGGGTTCCCGCAGTTCCCCCTGTTCGTTTAAGAGCAGCTGCCGGTTGGTGACTTCATGATTGAGCCGCACAAAGGGTCCCTCCCTCTTTTTGTCAGAAAAGCGTAAAGACCAATGTCCCGATCCCGTAAGACAGGAGATTGGCCAGTGCCGTTTCGGCGAGCAGCGGAATGCTCCGCTGCTTTTGTTTGGCATAGATCCCGTATTCCACCGCCACAACGGCAAGTTCCAACAGGATCACCCACCCCGCCTGCCGCAGCGCAGGCAGGGCCATGAGCAGAAGATTGAGCGTCAGATTGGTCGCCACATTGGTGCTGATGACAAGGATCACGTCCAGCCGGGAACGAAAGCCGAAAAGCATCATCCAGGCAAGCTCGATGATCACGGTCAGCACGCAAGCGAGGGCGATCTGCATCATTTCTTCTTTTGGTTTTGAAGAACCAGATAGATGACGACGGCAGCGATCACGACGATGGACGCGATGAGCAGCCAGAGCATCTTTCCGACACCGGTCTCGGGAGCCGGCGGAGTCGGTGCGATGATGTCCGCATAGGCAACGGTCGGCATCAGCAGCGCGGCAGCCGCCAGCAGAATGGTACGAAGTTTTTTCATAAAGGGACAACTCCTCTCAACACATCGGGCTTTTTGCCCGGTTCTTTCGGTAGATAGCGATCACCGATCACTTACGTTTGTTTTTTAAAACCAACGCGATGATGATCACCGCGATCACGATGACACCGCCGACCAGCCACCAGATCAGGCTGTCGAATCCTTTCGGCTGCGGCGCGATCGCATCCGCATAGGCGACAGTCGGCAGCAGCATGACCGCTGCCAGCAAAAGGGCACGAATTGCTTTCATTTCGGGTCAACTCCTTTCAGAGCATCGGACACGGCGTCCGTTTTTGAGTATCCACAGAGCGCACAGTCTCTTTATAGACTCTTTTTTCGTTCCGAATAGAGGATGGCAACGAGACCGAACAGGAAACTGACGACCACACAGATCCATTTGAGCGGACCGGTCAATGTCAGCAAGGTCCCGATGAGAGTGCCCGGCCACAGAGCCGAGGCGGCCAGCCCGAAGGAAAGTCCCGGCGAGGAAGGCATCTTTTGATAGAGCAGAAACAGCGTGACCGGCATGGTAAGGTTTAGCAGCAGCTGCCCCGCCAGCGACGGGATCATGGATGCGGAAAAAAAGGCGATACAGATGGTGGCCGGAACGACCGTGACCCATGCCGCACGAACCGGACCGATCCGGTCCATGAGAAAGCCTCCCAGACTCTTGCCGAGAAAGACGAAGAGCGTCAGCACGAATGCCAGCAGGATCCCGCTCTTCCACGGAAAACTCACGACACTTCCGCCGATGGCACGCACCGCTACAGCGCCTGTCAGCAGGATCACGGGAAGGATCTCCACCCGTTCCGGTCCCGCGTGAAGGACATGAGGCGCCACATCGCCGGTCTCCGGCGTTGTCTTCAAAAAGCCGATCACAAACCCACAGATCACGAGCAGAACGGCCAGGATACATCCGCTGGAGGGGACCAGCGACCCCAGTGTCACACCGAACGCTCCCGGGGCGACAAAGATGCCCAGGTCTCTCGCTTTCCCCTTCGACGGGATCATGGTCATCATGCCTGCCGCCACATGGAAAAAGCTGTTGCCGATCCCGACCAGAGCAGCTTTCCCATAGATCCCGACGGGCAGTGCCCATCCGAGGACGACCAGAAGGATCGCCAGCTGGTTGACCACTTTCATCTTCCCGATCCGGTCGAGAAGAGCACCTGCCAGACACTGGGTCGAGAAGGCCAACGTATTGTAGAGAAGGATCGCCACGGCCACATCGATGCCTGCCGCCTTGGCGGTAAAGATGGTGCTGCAGCAGACGCCATCTACAAGAAAATGGGCCAGGGAATTCAGAAGCAGCATCAAGACCGGTCTCTCCTCCCTCTTCGTTCTGATTTCACTTTACTCCTTTTTGCCGGTCTCTTCAAGGCATCGGCCATGGCTTGAGAAGGCAAGTCCCGTGCAGTATAATGGGGGCATCGAAACAAAGGAGGCGCTGTAATGCCCTGTACCACCATTCTTGTCGGCAGGAATGCCAGCAACGACGGATCCACCATGATCTCCCGGACCGATGACGGTTTCTTCGGTGTCAAAAAGCTGGTCGTCGTCGACCCGAAAAAGCAGCCCAGAAAATACAAGAGCGTGATCTCCCACGTGGAGATCGAGCTCCCGGACAATCCCATGCGATATACCTCCTGTCCCAGTGTCGACCTGTCGAGAGGCATCTGGGCAGCCACCGGCATCAATGAGGCCAATGTCGGTATGACGGCCACCGAGACCATCACCACCAATCCCCGTGTTTTGGCGGCGGATCCGCTGGTCGAGTATGTGAAAGCCAAATCCCGCAAAGAGAAAGACATCCCCGGCGGCATCGGCGAGGAAGACATCGTCGTTCTCGTCCTCCCGTATATCCGTTCCGCCCGCGAAGGAGTCCTTCGTCTCGGTGAACTGCTGGAGCGCTACGGAACCTATGAGTCCAACGGCATCGCCTTCAATGACGAAAAGGAAGTCTGGTGGCTCGAATCCATCGGCGGTCACCACTGGATGGCCAAAAAGGTCCCGGACGACCAGGTCGTCATCGCTCCCAACCAGTTCGGGATGGACACCTTTGACCTGAAGGACGCCTTCGGCGCCAAAAAGGAGCATCTGTGCTCCGCCGATCTGCGGGAATTCATCCGCGACAACCATCTGGACACCAACCAGAACGGTGTCTTCAATCCCAGAGATATCTTCGGATCCCATTCGGATCAGGATCACATCTACAATACGCCCCGCGCCTGGTTCATGGGCCGGTATCTCACCCCCTACTCCCACCGCTGGGAAGGTGCGGATGCCGAGTTCGGTCCCGAGAGCGACAACATCCCCTTCTCTCTCGTCCCCGACCGCAAGGTCACGGTGGAGGATGTGAAGTATCTGCTCTCCTCTCACTACCAGGGCACCCCGTATAACCCCTACACCAACCAGGATACCGGAAAACGCGGCATGTACCGTTCCATCGGCATCAACCGCACCGGCGTCACCTCCGTGTGCCAGATCCGTTCCGACGTGCCCGAGGCCATCCGCGGACTGGAGTGGATCTGCTTTGGCTCCACGGCATTCAGCGCGCTGCTGCCCGTGTATCCCAACGTGCCCAAGATGCCCAAATACCTCAGCGACGTCACGCTCGACGTCTCCACGGAGAACTTTTACT
>JAEEGL014210392.1_pt1 | contig 15195 bp, 13 predicted proteins | sample 9134231 | NCBI WGS metagenome assembly JAEEGL01 (sample SAMN16246548, study PRJNA631951) | gut metagenome | biome: gut microbiome; feature: rumen; material: fiber-attached | host: Bos | place: Iran: Karaj | collected 2018-10 | reverse complement strand
TCGAGGCCAGTCGCAAGCTGCCCTCCAAAGAAACTGTGCTACAGACCCTGGAAGCCGACTACTACTATTTCAAAGCCGACATCCTGGCAGGCCTTATCACGTACTCTACTGACAAGAACATGGCCGTAAATCTGCAGACTATTACTGCGGAACGCGCAAAGCAGATTATTGAATTGAACCACAACGGCGAAAAACCAGAATCGCTACTGGAAGACGATTTCCAAAATGCTCCCCAAGGACCCGTCGATTTGGCTACTCAAGAGAATATCAACCGCTTCGACCGTACCAAGAAGAAAAAGAAGAAGAAAAAGCCCGTTCAGCAAGAAACTGGTGCCAACGTTCCCCAAGCCCGTACACCAAAGCCCAAAGCCAGTAAAGAAAGTAAACCAGCAAAGGATGGTAAGCCTAACAAGGAGGCAAAACCTACCAAGGAAGCTAAGAATACGAAGAATGCAAAAGAATAGGGGAACCTTATTGATTACAGGATTCTTGCTATTAGGATTCACCCTACTGACGGCATGCAATAAGCAGACTGTCTATAATCATTATGAACATATGCTTCTATCAGGCTGGGAAAAGAACGATACTGTCAACTTTTGTATCCCTGATTTGTCTGAAGGAGGGAATTATACTGAGGAATTAGGGTTGCGCATCAATAGTGAATATCCCTTTATGGGACTACAGTTGCTGATTGAACAAGAAATCCTGCCGTCACACGAAATCCGGCTCGACACACTGAGTTGTAGCTTAATCGACAATCAAGGCAACAGCAAGGGGCAAGGCTTGAACTACTACCAGTATGTCTTCCCCTTGACCACTATCAACCTCAATAAGGGTGACCGTCTGCGAGTCAGCGTCCGGCACGACATGAAGCGCGAAATCCTACCAGGCATTAGCGATATCGGCTTTCGTCTGACCAAAAGCAATTAAGCTCAAGACCGGATAAGATTGCGGCTGGCATCAATGCGCAGGAAGATGAACAACAGGAAGGTAAAGCCCCAAAGTGACGAGCCTCCATAACTGAAGAAAGGCAATGGAATGCCAATAACAGGCGTCAGTCCAAGTACCATTCCTACGTTAATGAAGACATGGAACAAAAAGATGCTAAGCACACAATAGCCATAGACACGTCCAAATCGGAACGGCTGTCGCTCTGAAATATGAATCAGGCGCAGTATCAGAGCCAAGAAAAGCAGCAGTACGCTGGCTGAGCCAACAAATCCTTCCTCCTCGCCAACAGTACAAAAAATGAAATCAGTATCCTGTTCAGGCACAAACTTGAGCTTGGTCTGTGTGCCATTGAGGAATCCCTTTCCTTCCAAACCACCCGATCCAATGGCTATCTCTGACTGGTGGACGTTATAGCCCGCTCCGCGTAAATCCTCATCAAGTCCCAAAAGTACATTAATACGCGAACGCTGGTGAGGTTCCATTACATTTTGCATGATGAAGTCGGCACCGTAGAAGAATGCCATACTACCCAAAGCGAAGAGGGCTATGAAGAAATAAGCCCGAACACGCGATCCCAGTCCCTCCCACAGCAAATACCCTATGAGCAGACCCGTCAATACCAATTGCACATAGACTATATTCACAGACAGTTTTAGCAACGGCAACATGAGAACGGTGATGCCTAAACATCCTAAGAGCAAGCGCAATCCCAAACGTTTTTTGCAATAGACCCACACCATGCCTATTGAGAACAGCTGAATAAGCAGCATGACAGAGAACTTTCCAAGGGAAGTGGGTGAGTCGGCAATATACACATCTGCAAAACGGATGCCTACGACAAAGTAGATCACCATAGCCACACCAGTAAAAAGAATGCTGCCTGGCATGCCTTCGCGATAGAACATCAGGAAGAAGGATAAATAAACCAGAGCAGAACCTGTCTCGCGCTGCAAGACGATAAATAACATGGGAAACAGAATGATGAGGATAGCTGCAGCGAAATGTTTCCATTGGTTGATATTATAACCATAGGTAGACATCAGCTTAGCCAATGCCAAGGACGTGGCAAACTTGGCAAATTCGGCAGGCTGCAGACGCAGAGGACCTAAGACTAACCATGAGCGAGATCCCTTGATGCTATGCGGATTAAAAATCGTGGCAAAGAGCAGCAAAAGCAACAAGGCATAGATGAAATAGGCAAAAGTATCGTAAAAACGGTCGTCAAGCATCAGGATGATAAAACCCAAAAGGATAGAGGTGCCTATCCATATTATCTGCATGCCGGAACGCGTAGCCAGCGAGAAGATATCCGTCTCGCCATAGGAGTAGCTGGCCCCACACACACTAATCCATCCAAAAGACAGGAGGGCAATATAAATCAGTATCGTCCACCAGTCTATGCTTCGCAATACGCTGGTTTGTCTTTTACCTGCTTGTTGTGCCATAGGAAATATGCCTGTTTTGGAACTCCTCGGCTTTCTTCATCGAAGCTTCAGAGAGATGTCCGTTGATATACTGTTCCATGATAAGTCCCCCAATAGGTACGCCATATGTAGCTCCCCAACCACCATTCTCGACATAAACGGCGACTGCTATCTTAGGATTGTCCATAGGGGCAAACCCCATAAATACAGAGTGGTCATGCCCACGGTTCTGCGCCGTACCCGTCTTTCCACACGCCATAAAATCATACTTAGCCAACTCATGGCAAGTTCCCCCCGTTGCAGAGGCCCGCATACCTTGTACTACATAGTCATAAGCATCGCGACGAGCCATCGAATAGCGTTTCTGAGTGTAAAGGGTATCTAACGGTTCTCCCTGTACTTTTTTAACTACATGAGGAGTAATGAACCACCCGCGATTAGCTATTGTAGCTCCGAGATTAGCAATTTGCAAAGGAGTGGCATTAACCTCACCCTGGCCAATAGCAATAGAGATAATGGTCAGACCATTCCATGAGCCCTTGTATGCCCTGTCGTAAAATTCAGCATTGGGTATCAATCCGCGTTTCTCGCCAGGCAGGTCAACACCTAACTTATAACCAAAGCCCATGCTTACCATATAATCCCGCCATGTATTCATGGCCTTCTGCACGGAGCCATATTTCGACTTGGCACCTATCATATAAAACAGTCCCCAGCAAAAATAGCCATTGCACGACGTAGAGAGTGCCGGCACTAATGGCAACGGCGAAGCATGTCCATGACATCCCACATGCAAGCCACGATAGTTAAATCCGTGTCCACAAGGATAAGCCGTTTGGGTAGGATGGATAATACCTTCAGAGAGAAAGGTCAGTCCCTGAGTAGTCTTGAATGTAGAACCCGGAGGATACTGTCCCATGATTGAACGGTTGAGCAGAGGTTTCCATACATTCTGGCTTAACACACGATGACTTTTTGAACGTTGACGTCCCACCATCATACGAGGGTCATAAGAGGGCGATGAAACCATGCAGAGTATTTCTCCTGTAGAAGGCTCAATGGCAACAATACTACCTATCTTGCCCTCCATTAATCTTTCACCAAGCTTCTGCAGCTCAGCATCAATACCCAGGGTCAGATTCTTGCCTGCCTTGGCCCGACGGTCAAACTTGCCATTCTGATAACGTCCTTGCACGCGCCCATGAGCATCTCGTAGCAATATCTGCATACCTTTAACACCTCGTAACTGCTTTTCATAGCTACGTTCTACCCCTAACTTTCCAATATAGTCGCCAGGCTGATAGTATTCGTCCGCATCAATGTCGGCTTGAGAAACCTCACCGACATCTCCCAAGACATGAGCGGCTATTGGATACTCATACTGACGGATAGTACGCCGCTGAATGTAAAAACCGGGGAATCGGAACATTTTCTCTTGAAACACGGAAAAATCGGCTTCTGAAAGCTGATTCATAAAAATCTGCTGAGTAAACCGTGAATAACCAGGATTCTTGTCACGATCCTGAATGTTAGCCATACGACGATCGAACTCCTCACGAGTAATGTTCAGCGCCTGACAGAAGTCGAGTGTGTCCAAATGGTCCTTGGCTTCATTCATCACCACCATGATGTCAAAGGCAGGCTGGTTATAAACCATCAACTCACCATTCCGATCATAGATGCTCCCGCGAGCCGGATATTCTATTTTCTTGAGGAAAGCATTGGAGTCAGCACTCTTCTTGTAGTCGTCACTGGTAATTTGGAGCTGGAAAAGGCGCAATATATAGACAACTACGATGAAAACTGCCACCGCAGCAACTACATAGCGTCTATTGTTCGGGTTGAATTCTTTCTCCATTCGCTTTCTCTATTCCTATGCATCTTACCTTTTTTTCGCCATTTCTAACGCTAATATCAGCAATAGAGTTATGGCGCTACTTCCGCCTACGCACAAAGCATAGAATGTCAAGTTGAAGAAGCTGAAAAGTTCCAAAGAATAAAAGACCAAACAATAAAGCAACACCAAGGGTACCACATAAGAAACGTATCGAGTAAGACCTAATGCCGAAATTGACGGCTTTAAATTTTCCGCTGAGTCGTGAGGTACGAAGAGCTCAAAGTAGTATGGCTGTATGGCAGCAATCAAAGTCAGTGAAGCAGCAGCCAAACCAGGAGTATTTGAGAAGATATCTATGAATAGTCCCAGGAAAAAGCCCCACAGCAAACTGGCCCACTTCGGATAATTGCGAGGGAACTGAGTAACAAAATAGACATATAGAAGTGGTATAGCGAATCCAAAAAGATGGATTCGTCCCAAGACAATAGCCTGTGCCAAGACAAAGACTATAAACCAAGCTGCCTGTTTCAACAAATCTTGTATCATTCTTGTACGTTCAGCTTTAAAGAGTCACGCGCAGCCCTGATTAATTGCATCCTCTCGGCAATGGTCTTGTCGCTGATAACCAACACGTCACGCAATCTGCCGAAGTCTGTCGAAAGACGAACTTGCAACCTATAAGACAGTCCGTCACGGGAGTTATACACTTGTTTGATCTGGCCCACTAACACGCCAGGAGGGAAAATGTTCGAGAAGCCATTGGTCTCAACCCACTCACCACGCTTAAAACGTGCATGACGAGGAATCTCCTCCACATAGGCCATGCCAGCATCCTTACCGTCCCATTGCAATACACCGAAATAGCCACGGTTGCGTATCGCACAACTGATACGCGATGACTTGACATTGAGCACAGGAATGACAATACTGTAATGACCGGAAGTCAGATAAACAACACCGACCACACCTTGCCCACAAACAACGCCCATTCCTTCCTCAATACCATCCTCGCTTCCCTTATCAATAGTCAGCAAGTTGTTGGCACGGTGCACTTCGTTAGTTAGAACCTTGGCAGGGATCAGCTGATACTGCTGAAGCTTCTCCAACTCCTGATTTGCCCCAGGAACATCCTTCTTCGTAGAATCATTGTATAGACGTCGAAACTGTGCAACTTGGCGCTCCAGATAGAAATTACGCTGTGTCAGCTCCTCATTCACTTTAGACAATGAGAAGAAAGATTCCACCGCAGAACTCCATTCGTATATCTTCCCAGCCATCAGATTGGCAGACGTAAACCAAACGCTGTTCTGATAGCTGTTATACTGGAACAATAGCACCATGCTCAACACTTCAAGTCCCACGAAGAGGAGCCAGTGGAAATGCTCGTGCAGAAACTCCAGCAGGTTTTTCATTCAACGTTACTTATCGCATCAAGAACGAAAAACGACCTATGTTCTTCAGTGCTATGCCAGCACCCTTAGCTACAGAGTGCAACGGATCCTCTGCAATATGGAAGGGAATATTGATTTTCGCTTCCAGGCGACGGTCCAAACCACGCAACAATGCGCCACCACCCGTCAGCCAAATACCATTCTTCACGATATCGGCATACAACTCAGGCGGAGTATTCTCTAATGCAGAAAGCACAGCATTCTCAATCTTTGCAACGGTCTTATCCAGACAATGTGCAACCTCCTGATAGCATACGGGTACCTCAATAGGCAATGCGGTAATGCGGTTCGGGCCGTGTACCACATAGTCCTCTGGAGCATCATCGCCCAGATCGGTCAGAGCAGAACCAACAGCAATCTTAATGCGTTCAGCCATACGCTCAGAGACTTTCACATTGTGCTGACGCGACATGTACTCCTGAATATCAGCGGTCAAGTCATCGCCTGCAGTACGTATACTGTTGTTTGACACGATACCACCTAACGAAATAACTGCAATCTCAGTGGAACCACCACCAATATCAACAATCATATTTCCTTCTGGGGCTTCGACATCGACACCAATACCTATAGCAGCTGCCATCGGCTCAAAAATCAGATAAACATCTCGGCCGTCAGCATGCTCTGCAGAATCACGTACAGCACGCAACTCAACCTCAGTTGAGCCTGACGGAACACCGATAACCATACGCAATGAAGGAGAAAAAAGGCGATGACCTGTATTAACCATCTTTATCAGTCCACGCATCATCTGCTCGCAAGCTGAGAAATCTGCTATCACACCATCGCGTAAAGGACGTACTGTACGGATATTGTCATGCGTTTTCTCATACATCATCTTGGCTTTTTCACCAACAGCAATCATCTTGTCTGTATGGCGGTCAAGTGCAACAACGGAAGGTTCGTCAACCACAATCTTATCATCACTGATAATGATGGTGTTGGCCGTACCAAGGTCCATAGCTATTTCCTGGACAAAACTAAAAAATCCCATTCTTATTTGTTAATTGGCTATTTGACAATTCTTCTTTAAACGCTAACCTTTAAACCATCCAAAAATGGATGTATCATAGTGACTACTGACACCAAAAGCCCGTGTGGCAAACATACGACGCTGGTCTTTGGTGGTTTCGGCTCCCTGTTGGTTCAAAATATCCAGTAACATACTATACTCAGCCTTAGAAGGCACGATGACAACGTCATTGTAATTCTTAGCACCAGCACGAATCAGAGATATACCACCAATGTCAATCTTCTCAATAATATCTTCCACACTGGCACCACTAGCTACGGTCTGCTCAAAAGGATACAAATCAACAATGACCAAGTCTATTTCAGGAATATCATACTGTTCCATTTGCTGACGGTCGCTTTCAAGTTCGCGACGTCCCAAAATGCCTCCGAACACCTTTGGATGCAACGTCTTTACCCGTCCACCCAAGATAGAAGGATAAGTAGTAACATTTTCAACCTTCTCGCATTCATAGCCCAAGGACTCAATAAAAGTCTGAGTACCACCTGTCGACAGGAACTTCACGCCCTCGTCGTTAAGTTTCTTGAGCAATTCTTCCAGCCCATCCTTATGAAATACAGAAATGAGCGCAGTCTTGATTCTTTTCTTGTCTGCCATAATCATATAACGTTATATCAATTTTTTCAGAATTGGACTGCAAAATTACAAAAAAGACTGCATACTACAACATGTTTCTCGAAAAAATTTCGCACTCTTTAATAATTAATAATGTATATCAAGCATCTTCTCACCCAATCCGCCTCTTTTTTTGTTCTATTCTAGAAAATAATTCGCCAATTATTCACGCTTTACGAAAGAATATTGTACCTTTGCACCCAAAATTTCAATCAACAAGAATATATGAAGAAAACAATTGCCGTGATTGCATTCATATGGGGTGCAATCATTTCCGCCCAAGCAGGCGGTCTGATGACCAACACTAATTATCACATTGCCTTCGACCGTATGATGGCACGGGGTGCCACATTCGACATTGACGCAGCCTACTCCAACCCTGCAGGACTGGCTTGGGGACACGAAGGGTGGCAACTCTCACTCAACTTCCAAAAGCCCTGGCAATATCGTGATATCAAACTTGGTGACACGAAATATGAAGGAAAAGCCTCTGCACCTATTGTTCCTGCATTTTTTGCATCCTACAAGAAAGACCGCTGGGCCTTGTCAACAATGATAGGTATTGTGGGCAGTGGCGGTTTCGTGGAATATAAGCAGGGTGTACCTCAGTACAACTTCATGGTACAATCCGTTTTGGGAGCTATAATACCCCAACTAAACCAGTTACCGGGAATCGACATCCCCCAAAATTACACTCTTGACTCTGAGATGAAGGGCAAACAATATATCTACGGTGGACAGGTAAACTTTACTTACAAGATTATTGACTGTCTTTCAGCAGCCGTCGGCATTCGTGTCAACTACTACGACGGCTACTATCGTGGGCACGTCATTGCCAACGCGCCAAACGAATACGGTGAGCTTGCCAAGCTCTTGCTCGACGTCGACCAAAAAGGGTGGGGTTTTACACCAATGCTTAGCGTGAACTACCATCATGGACCACTCACCCTTACCGCCCGCTATGAGTTCCGCACCAAGCTCAACCCCCAAAATAGCACTAACGTCCTTGACGCTGGTCTCGGTAATGGTCTGGTAGCCAAGGTTGCAGCCGTACCCGTTTATGGTGAAGCAACTTTAATAAAAATCAAAGAAGCTTTGGAGCCTCAATTAGCCAGTGTCAAAGCCCCTTTTGAGGATGGTGCCCGCACTCGCTACGACATGCCCGCATTACTCTCTATAGCAGCAGGTTACGAATTTACCCCTAAGTTACGAGCTACCCTTGAGTACCACTTCTTCGACGACAAAAATGCCAAGATGGCTGACGACCGTCAGAAAGAGCTAAAGCATGGTACCAATGAGTTTTTGGCAGGCATCGAATACGACATCAACGAAAAGTTCACCATTAGCTGCGGTGGCCAACGTACCGACTACGGACTCACCGACGGATATCAGAAAGACACCTCTTTTGCCTGTGACAGCTGGAGCATCGGATTGGGTGGTGCTTGGAACATCAACAATCAAGTTCGCTTGAATGCCGGCTACTTCATCAGCCTTTATAGCGACTACGACAAACAGACAGCTTATGGCATTGAGACTTACTCGCGCACAAATAATGTTATTGGCGTAGGTATCGACTGGAAGTTCTAAATAATTATGGCATTTTGTCTTTAGCTACCCTATAGCAACCCAAAGACGCAAAAACACCCTGCAAATAGACATTTGCAGGGTGTTTTTTGTAGCGGGAGGGGGACCCGAACCCTCGACCTCCGGATTATGAATCCGACGCTCTAACCAGCTGAGCTACCCCGCCATTTTTCTTCTTAGCGGGTGCAAAGGTAATATAAACTTTTCAATTAAACAAACTTTTTTCGAAAAAAACTTTCGAGTTCGGATTTTTTTTCGTATTTTTGCAAAGTAAACTTACTTACTACACCTGCTAACACTTAATAACTATGCAAAAACTGACTATAGAATACCCACTGTCAACACAATCGCCCAAGATTGTATGGGATTTCATCAGTAACGCTCACGGGCTTCAGAAATGGCTTGCCGACAAAGTCATCGAAGAAGATGAAAACATACTGACATTTACCTGGGGACACCCCTGGACAGAACGTGACACCAAACAGTCACGTGTGCTTGACATCGAAAAATACGACCATATCCGCCTGCTTTGGGACTACCATGAAGAAACCCCTGAAGCCTATTGGGAAATGCGTATAGAAAAAAGTGAACTGACGGGCCACCTGAACTTGGTGATTACAGACTATGCTGTAGACGATGACGAGGCGGAAGACCTACGGGAGCTTTGGGACGCCAACCTTGAACGCCTGCACAGCGTCAGCGGACTCTAAACAAAAGTGAAAAATGAAAAACGATTTTCATTTTTCACTTCTTTTTCGTACCTTTGTGCCCGATTTCGATGTTTCGTATTAAGAAATTAGACATATTTGTCGCAAAACAGTTTGGTTTACTATTCTTTGCGACGTTTTTCATCTGCCAATTCGTGCTGATGATGCAATTCTTGTGGCGCTACGTAGACGAGCTGATTGGCAAAGGATTGTCCTTAGAAGTGATGGCACAATTCTTTTGGTATATGGGTTTGATGCTTATGCCTCAGGCATTCCCGTTAGCCATACTGCTATCATCGCTCATCACATTCGGAAACTTAGGTGAAAGTTCAGAATTGACAGCCATCAAAGCTGCAGGTATTTCGCTGTTACAGTCAATGCGTTCACTGATAGTCATCGTGATTGCAATCTCATGCGTCTCCTTTTTCTTCCAAGAGGTCATTGGGCCAAAGGCTTTCGTTTCGTTCCGACAACTGCTCATATCCATGAAACAGAAAAACCCTGAAGTAGAGATACCTGAAGGTATTTTCTATGACGGAATACCTGGTTCCAATTTGTACGTCCAGAAGAAAAATTTGGACACGGGAACACTCTACGGTATCATGATTTATCGGATGAATGGCGGCTATGAGGATGCGGCTATCATTTTGGCTGACTCCGGACGCATCCAGGCAACGGCCGAAAAGAAGCACCTACTTCTTACTCTATATAGCGGCGAATGGTTTGAGAACATGCGGCAGTCGGGTATAGGTGTAGCTGCAAACATTCCATATCGACGCGAAACTTTTTCAACCAAGCGCATCGTCTTGGATTTCGACAGCGGATTGGACCTTGTTGAGGCAGGTTGGATTTCTGCCGATGCACGCGCCAAAAGTATGGGACGCATTTTACACGACTTAGATAGTATCCACGAGTTCAACGACTCTATAGGTCACCAATTTTATCGTGATGCACAGCGTTCAGCACTTGCTCGGGCAAACCTGTCGAAGCAGGATTCATTGGCAGCAAGCAAACTGACAGCCAAAGAGGTGGGGAATATAGATTCGACATTCGCTAAGCTGTCAGGTGAGCTTAAACAGCAAGTCATAACCATTGCCTCAAACGATGCTCAGGCCGCATTAAGCGAGATGGCATACAAGGTGGATTATTCTGACGCGCTTAACAAAGACGACCGTGAACACCAGATGGAGGCAATCAACAAAGTAACATTGTCGCTGTCGTGCCTTATATTCTTTTTTATCGGAGCTCCTTTAGGTGCCATCATCCGCAAAGGAGGCCTTGGCGTACCAGTCATTATATCGGTGTTGGTATTCATCGTATTCTACATTTTGGATAATACGGGCATGAAGATGGCACGCGACGACAATTGGACAGTATGGTTCGGAAAACTGTTAGGGACAGCCGTTTTGTCACCTATTGCCTGTTTTTTCACCTACAAGGCCAACAACGACTCTGTGGTATTCAACATCGACCTCTACAAGAACATGCTCATTAGCATGCTGGGAATACGCACAAAACGCTACATCACCCGCAAGGAAGTCATTTTAGAAGACCCGAAGTATTTGACCGACTCCGAGATTTTAAAGAATGTCAGCTTAGAAGTCGTACAATATATGGAAGTTCACAAACTATTGCGTTGGCCTAACCCAATTAAGGTTTTCTTCCGTCCGGGCGACGACCACGAAATAGAACATGTTTACGGATCGCTGGAAGTAGCCATAGAAGACTTGTCGTACACAAAGAACAACTATGTGCTGATGAAACTGAATCAGTTTCCTATCATAGCTACTCATGCCCATACACGTCCTTTCAGAAAGAAGTGGCTGAACGCAGTAACAGGATTGTTTCTGCCCACGGGCATCTTCTTCTATATTCGCATGTTGCGCTTCCGTTTCCGCCTTTATCGAGACCTGCAGCACATTCTGCGTATCAACGAGAAACTCATTCCCAGAGTCGTCGATTTGGCTGACCTGCAATCAGAGGGCAGCATAACTGTCACGTAAATAAAATAACAAGTATATAGTATTAGGACTATGGATTCTATGAAACTGAATACGATTGAAGAGGCACTTGCTGACTTTAAGGCAGGTAAGTTCGTTATAGTCGTTGACGATGAAGACCGCGAAAACGAGGGCGACCTGATATGTGCAGCAGAAAAGATAACCCCTGAAATGGTAAATTTCATGCTGAAAAATGCTCGTGGCGTCCTTTGCGCACCAGTCACCATCAGCCGTGCCAAAGAGTTGGACTTACCACATCAAGTGCAGGACAACACTTCATTATTAGGCACGCCATTCACTGTTACAGTAGACAAGATAGAAGGCTGTTCAACAGGTGTATCAGCCCATGACCGCGCTGCTACAATCCGCGCCTTGGGTGACCCTTCATCAACCTCAAAGACTTTCGGACGCCCTGGGCACATCAGTCCACTCTATGCCCAAGACAATGGAGTACTACGCCGTTCTGGCCATACAGAAGCAGCTATTGACTTGTGCAAGTTGTCTGGGTTGTTTCCTGCCGGAGCGCTCATTGAAATCATGAATGACGATGGTACTATGGCCAGGATGCCACAACTGATGGAATTTGCCCAAAAGCACAACCTGAAAATCATCACTATCAAGGACATGATAGCCTACCGCCTTAAGAAGGAAAGCATTGTGGAGAAAGGCGAAGAGGTGGATATGCCCACTGAATACGGACACTTCCGCCTCATTCCGTTCCGACAAAAGTCAAACGGTTTGGAGCATCTGGCACTTATCAAAGGGGAGTGGCGTGAAGACGAGCCCATCCTCGCGCGCGTACATTCTTCATGTATGACAGGCGACATATTAGGATCAAAACGTTGTGACTGCGGCGAGCAGCTGCACAAGGCTATGCAGATGATAGAGGAGGAAGGGCGTGGTGTCATCGTCTATATGCAGCAGGAAGGACGCGGCATTGGTTTGATGAACAAAATTGCCGCTTACAAATTGCAAGAGCAAGGACTTGACACCGTCGACGCCAACGTTCACTTGGGTTTCAAGCCTGATGAGCGTGACTATGGTTGCGGTGCTCAGATTCTACGATTATTAGGTGTACAGAAGATGCGTCTGATGACCAATAACCCCGTAAAGCGTGTGGGACTAGAGGGATATGGGCTTGAAATAGTAGAGAACGTACCCATTGAAATTTGTCCCAACGAGTACAACCTGCGTTATCTTCAAACCAAGAAAGAACGCATGGGACACATTTTGCACCTGAAATAAAAGGGAAAAAGGAAAAAGTAAAAAAGTAACGGCAAAAAGTGGAACATTTATTCGTTTAAAAAGAATAAAATGCTTACTTTTGCAACTAAATTCATACACAAGAAACATATATGGCAAAATTATCTGACCGTTTGCAAAGACTGGCTCCATCAGCCACGCTGGCCATGTCGCAAAAAAGTTCTGAAATGAAAGCCCAAGGGATTGACGTTATCAACATGAGCGTCGGCGAACCAGATTTCAATACCCCTGACCATATCAAGCAAGCAGCGAAGCTGGCAATAGACGAGAACTACTCCCGTTACTCACCAGTGCCGGGATATCCCGACTTACGCCAAGCGATAGCCCGCAAGTTGGAACGCGAGAATCATCTGCACTATCAGCCTTCAGAGATTCTTGTGTCTAACGGAGCCAAACAAAGTGTATGTAATACTGTCATGGCCCTCATCAACCCAGGAGACGAGGTTATTATTCCTGCTCCTTATTGGGTTAGCTATCCCCAGATGGTACTTTTGGCAGGCGGATGTCCGGTCATCGTAGAGGCAGGGTTCGAACAAAACTTCAAAATGACTGCCGAACAGCTGGAAGCAGCTATTACACCCAAGACACGGCTCATTATCCTATGCTCGCCCAGCAATCCGACGGGCAGTGTATACAACAAGAAAGAATTGGAGTCTCTGTCCAAAGTCATTTTGAAGCACGAAGACCTCTTTGTATTAGCAGACGAAATCTATGAGCACATCAACTACGTTGGCAAGCACGAGTCCATAGCACAGTTTGAAGGCATGAAAGAACGCAGCATCATTGTCAATGGTGTTTCTAAAGCGTACGCTATGACAGGCTGGCGCATTGGTTACATAGCCGCTCCCGAATGGATTGTCAAAGGATGCAACAAACTTCAGGGGCAATACACCAGTGGTCCATGTTCAATAAGTCAAAAAGCAGCTGAATTTGCCTACACATCAAGCCAGCAATGCGTGGAAGACATGCGCAAGGCCTTTGAGCGCCGACGTGACCTTATTGTCAAGCTTGCAAAAGATATTCCTGGGCTGGAAGTCAACGTGCCAGAAGGTGCATTCTACCTCTTCCCCAAATGTTCCAGTTTCTACGGCAAGAAAACTCCAGACGGCAGCAAGATTAACAACAGCACCGATTTGGCAATGTATCTTTTAGAAAAAGGACATGTTGCTACCGTTGGAGGCGACGCCTTTGGCGACCCTGCATGCTTCCGCATGAGCTATGCCACAAGTGACGAAAATATTGTCGAAGCAATGCGTAGAATCAAAGAAGTATTGAACACATTGAAGTAAAATTTGAGAAATATATGGTTAAAAGTTCTTAAATTGACTTTTAGTCCACTTGAATTTCTTATCTTTGCGGAACAATTGCGAAAATTTATTTACTCAATTCATTTAATAACTAAAAATTAAAAATTTCATTTATGGCAACAACAACAAAAGCTGCAGCCCCAGCTAAAAAATCGGGCACTCCTGGTGTTAAAGACGCATGGATTATTCTCGTTATCTGCGCTATCGCTGGTTACAGCGTATGGTATTTCGTAATGGGTGACCCCGACAACTTCATCGGCGGCGACCGTAGCGGACATCCTGCAAACCTGCTCGGTACTGTGTATAAGGGAGGTTTCGTGGTCGGTCTGATCCTTACCCTTCTTTTCACCGTTATCTGCCTTGGCTTCGAGCGTTTCTTCGCTATCAAGTCTGCTTCTGGCAAGATGAACCTCACCAAGTTCACCGCCCAGGTGAAGGCTGCCATCAAGGAACAGAAGTTTGACGAGGCTCGTGCGCTCTGCAACAAGATGCAGGGTTCTGTAGCAAATGTCGTCTTGGCTTCTATCAACATGTATCAAAACGTTGAGGGTGACAACACTTTGAAGAAGGCTGCTAAGATTGCCAAGATTCAGCAGGCTCACGACGAGGCTACCCAGCTGGAGATGCCTACCTTGCAGATGAACATGCCAATGGTTGCAACAATCGTATCTCTGGGTACCCTGACCGCTCTGTTCGGAACTGTGCTTGGTATGATTGGATCGTTCCAGGCCCTGTCTGCTGGTGGTGGTGCTGACTCTATGGCTCTGTCTGCTGGTATTTCTGAGGCTCTTGTGAACACAGCTTCTGGTATTTTGACCTCTTGGGTTGCTACCGTTGTTTACAACTTCTTCTCCAACAAAATTGACAAGCTGACCTACGCTTTGGACGAAATCGGTTACACTATCGCTGCAACATACGATTCCAACCACAATGAGGCTTAATCTTTAGTTCCATTTCAAAAACCCTTAAAACCGTTTTAGAATGGCTAAAGTTAAGATACAGAAAAAAGACATCTGGATTGAC
>JAEEGL011807937.1_pt1 | contig 15195 bp, 12 predicted proteins | sample 9134231 | NCBI WGS metagenome assembly JAEEGL01 (sample SAMN16246548, study PRJNA631951) | gut metagenome | biome: gut microbiome; feature: rumen; material: fiber-attached | host: Bos | place: Iran: Karaj | collected 2018-10 | reverse complement strand
GAAATATTTTTATGGTGCACTTTATTCAAAGTTGGCTGAATTCAGCAATGAAAAGGCTGAATTGGAAGATGCTGTTCATTCCAAAGGCGGTTATGTTAAGAATGTGAACATCAATAAACGTGCCATGCAAGCAAAAGATAAAAATCTGCTATTTGTTTTCACCGAAGGTAATTTGCGCCCTGAGGATGAGCAGATATCTTTTATTGAAGTGACCGACTATCAATCCGATGATGCTCACTTAGTACCAAAAGTCTTCGCATTCTATTATACAGGTGAAGGCGTTGACGAAAATGTGGAACTTACGCTTCAAGGCGTTTCTACCCCACGCAATACAGAAGGGCAGGTGCTTGCTGACCGCCAAGGAGCTTATAGACCTTCCGCAGACATCAACAATGTACTCAATAGTTTCCAAGAAGTTGTTAATGATGCCATGTATGACTTCGCTTACTCATATAGGGCAACCGATAACAAAGCATATAGCGGTCGAGTGAATTACTCCGCAGACTGGAAGGGACACGAGGCTGGAACTGGTGATTATTCTATTGGATCGGCAGAAACTCCGTGGCCTGTACATGAAGAGAGTACAAGCGATTCTATTACAAAACTTCTAGTAGCATTGTTGGTATCTTTCCTTACATTTGTTTTCTTCTTCTTCATCATGAAGGTGTTAATCCCATTTGTCAAGTCGAAAAGATTTGTCTCTAAATACTATAAAGCATACCAGCCAGAGGCAGGTATAACTCGTCGAATATGCCACTATTGTCGACAAGATATTGAACCAGGGCAGAAAGTCGTAATGAAATGCAAACATATCATGCATGTGAGTTGTTGGCAACAGAATGGTTATAAGTGCGTAGAATATGGTCAGAACTGCAAAGAAGGCATACAAGATCATGTAGACATAAAGGATATGTTTAGTCCGGCTTCACTTCGCGACACATATCAGACAATGGCTGGAGTAGGTGCTGGTCTTGTCAGCTGGATAGTATTTGAACTGACAGGACGAGGTTTATTCGGAGGATTGGGGAAAGCTATTGCAAATACCTTTTTCCTCAATAAAGATTTAAAAGATAACATGATAGGAGACATCGGCACCAAAGTGTCGGCTTTGTTGACCGTTGGTCTGTTGCTGGGATTTTTCCTGTCTTTAGTATTCCGTTATAACGATGAATACAGAAAAAAAGACACTAAAATATATTTGAAGATTTTTGGTTTGTCACTACTGTCGGGACTTATTGGTTTTATAGCAATGATGGTGGGAAGCATTCTTTTCTGTCTTATACTTTCTTCTGTTGGAACAACATATATTCCATGGTATTGCTCGCTTCCTGCCTATATATTGTTCTCCATTTGTATGGCATTGAGCTTAACCATTAAATCTTCTATTCCGACCAAAAGTGCGCTTGTCGGAGGAGGAATAGCTGCCATTATAGGATTTATAGTTCTCTACTTCGGTGGTGTTGTCAGCTCTAATATGGGCTGGATGAACATGTTATTAGACTTCATAATTTATGGAGGCGGCCTTGGAGCTTCACTTGTAACAGCTCGAATGCTTGCAGAGCGTTATTTCCTTGTTATTAAAAATGGAATGAAGGCAGGCCAACGTATACCTATTCATAAGTGGATGAATGCAACAGGTGGAGGAAATAAAGTGACTATAGGCAAGACGAATGAATGTGAGATTCAGATGAACTGGGAGAAAGCCAACAAGGTCGCAGATAAACATGCACAATTATTTATAGATAAGGTGAGATCACTGCCAATGTTAAGATCCCTTGTTGATGGTATGGTATTTAACGTTCGCACTAATTTACCCGCAAATAAACCTGTGATTCTTAATAATGGTGACACATTCGCTATTGGAGATACGACATTTGAGTATGTAGAATCTTAATAAAGCATGGAAAAAGAAAAGTATGAATGGGGAGAGGGCGTGTTTACGCTACTTTCTTGGTTCAAAAAAGACCGAGTGAAGAAAGCCCGCGTGTTAGTCGCTGGCTGTGGTGCATTGGGTAACGAGGTTGTAAAGAATTTGGCACTCTTTGGCGTTGGCCACATTTATGTGGTTGATTTTGATAAGATTGAGTTGTCCAATCTCACTCGCTCAGTTCTTTTTCGTGAAGAAGATGCATACAATCATGCATATAAAGCTGAGATTGTTGCAAAACGTGCCAGCGAAATTAATCCTCAGATTGAAGTAATACCCATTGTCGGAAATCTTTTCTCTGACGTGGGTTTTGGGCTGTATCGTTCAGTCGATGTCGTTATAGGTTGTCTTGATAGCCGTATTGCCCGTTATCAACTTAATCGTTTATGCATGCGTGCAGGTAAAAGTTGGATAGACGGAAGCATAGAGAATCTGACTGGTGCATTGAAAGAGTATGTTCCGGGCAGAAATTGTTATGAGTGCAGTTTGTCTCGTGAAGAATTCAATCATATCATGCTCCGTACAGGATGTGCAGATGTGGTACGCTCACAGACAAGCCATGGCCGTGTTGCGACAACACCAATCAGTGCATCTATTGTTGGAGCATTACAAGTTCAGGAAGCTATGAAATTAATCCATTTGAATGATTTCAAAGAAGGAAATGAAAATGGTTCTTCTCCTTTTAAAACTCTTCAAGGAAAAATGCTCAGGTATGAAGGTATGACAAATACGATGAATATTTATAAGATTTCATCATGGAAGAAAAATTGTCCGGCTCACGAGCAATGGACCAATATCAATCAGGCCGAGGAACTTTCTGCGTCACAATCAGTGGAAACCGTTTTAACAAAATTGAAGAAAATCCTGAATGCAAAGGATGTAGAGATTAACATGTGCAATAATAAGTTTATAGATATTGTTGCTACTGATTATCCTCAGAAAGAGTTCAAGGTTATGATTCCAGAGTCAAAGCTTGATGATTATATTAAAAAGAATAAGGAGTTACGCCAACTTAGCTATCGTACTTTGATTCATAAACATTTCTTTGAGAATATAGATAATAATTTCCCCTATCAAAGTTTGACTCTTAAAGAAATAGGTATTCCTACCTTTGATGTTCTTCAAGTATCAACAGAGAACGGCATCCATTATGTGGAGTTATCGGCTGATAGATATTAAAGAATCATATAATGCAAAGGCCAAAATCGCTACCTCCTGACATCAATGCCGAATTACTTCTGAATTATTTTCCAGAAGGAAAATTCAGAGTTTCATTTCAGGGATTACATAAACGTAATTCCTATCATGACATTATTGAGATGGAAGACATCGTCGGCAAAGAATCCATACATGCCTCGCTTGGACGTATGAGTATATATAACTCACTCCCTGAGTACATGTTTCATCCTATTGACCGTTTCGACAATCTGCCTATCAATAATGAGAGTGAGGCTTTTCATGATGAAGTAGATAAACAAGAGCAGGAAAAGACCGATGCTTTCAGTTTCTTTTCTCCTATTGACGTATTGCTGTTTCATCTGCGAGCTAAAGTCAGAGAGCAGATAGAACAATATACATGTGGTGATATTGTAATGCAACAAATACTTGGTGATCGGCTGACAGAAACACAACACGCCAATAGATTTATCCGCCAGTTTGAACCTTTCCTGCCACAATGTAAGTATATTCGTGGTAACCATTCATTGCTTACTCTTTTGCTCCGTAAGATATTGCTCGATGAAGGACTCCGTGTGGAAATCCGTCAGGAATGTAAAAAATACACGGATATTCATCCTCGCTATGGCAATCAGGTAGGAGCGGTGTTAGGAGAAAACTATGTGGATAGCACCTATAATGAGAACGTTACTGTTTATAGTTTCAAATATTGGTCTGATGAGGAATGTAATGAAAAATTCTTGTCATTTGTTGAAGAGATGGAAGAATTACGATTATTCCTTCATGACTACTTCCTCTTTGCAGAAGATGAACTGGTGTTCCATATAACTCAGGACTATCCGTCTTTACGTTTAAACGATGATAAGATATACAACTATTTGAATTATAATACAAATATATAAATCATAATTTATGCCAAAAAGAATCAGTTGGAAGAAAGGCATGCGACTCACTGACGAGGTATTGCTTGCCGCCGACCAGTATATGGCAGAATCCGTAAGTCAGGCAGTAGCCGTGGCAGCAGGTGGACGCTTCGGTCTCTTTACTCCTACTCGTCAGTTTCAATTATCATTGAGTATTAACAGAGGTTTTGTAGAGGTTGAGGCACTATCGTGTTTAGCCGTAACAAGTTCCGGTGATATTATTGATGTTCAATTTGACACTCAATATTCTAACACTATAGATACTCGTGTCCAAATTCCAAATAATGATGAAGCAAAGGAGTACATTCTTGTTATCAGCGTAAATCCAGATGACTGGAAGGAGAGTTGTGAGGAACGCCTGGAGCCAAACTATTTGTTTGCATTAGTTGGATCTAATAAGGCTATTGACCATCATTCTGTTCCCATCGGACGTATTGTCTATGATGATGGATGGCGTGAGGACAATGTAAACTTTGTTCCTCCTTGCCTGTGTCTTTCTGCTCACAGTAAATATATGGAACTATGTGGACAGTTTATTTCCATTTTGCAGAGCATCGACGAAAAGACCCGTATGCAGATTGATACCGGAGCGCATGATGCCATCAGCATATATTGGCCGACAGTCCAGCAGATGCTTATTAAGGCAAACACCGAACAGGATGTCATGACACCACAGCAGCTTCTCTCTTGTGTACAACGTGTTATCGCTGCTTTTACTTGTGCATGCGATTTAGATAAAGTTATTTCACTCCAAGATGCAGAGACATTTAGGAATTATTCAAGAATTCCTTTCAACTATCGGATAGCATACCTACGCATTAAACAAGGAATTGGAATATGCCATTCTATTAATGAAAAAATAGATAGATTCAGTTTGCTTAAGCAAGAGCCGGAACCTGCCCCACAACCAAAACCTGAACCTCCAAAACCAGATCCTAAGCGTTTCTGGGAGGGTAAACAGATATGAGATTCGTCAGCACTCCATTACAATTCACCGATTCGGGCACAAAACTTAAACGCGATATTGAAGATCGCATCTTGATGCTCGACAATCTTGTTGAACTCATTGTTTTCACACCACGTGGTGACTTTGAGGCCGACCCTGATTTTGGTTTTGAATACTGGAATCATGAATTTTCCAATGTTCGTTACCTTGAATTCAACGCCAGTCAGGGAACATCAAAAAATGGAAGCCTATATAATGAAGTAACAAAAAAAGAATGCGAGGATAGTATAAAAAACAGTCTGGCTGCATATGAGCCAATGCTTAAAAATGTCGTGGTCAATATAGAACTTGACGTTGCCTCTCAAAAACAGCGGCGACAGCGGAGAGTCGCTTCTAAATATGCCGTAAGTGTAATTGTTGAAGGAGGAATTGACGATGGACTTGGAGTCCTTCGTCCATATCGAAAGGTTGTGGTGTTTTTGGTAGAGCCCACGGTAAAACGACAAATATAATCAACTATGGATGTAGATTTAGAGAAAAGAATCAATGAGGCCATAGAAACCATGCAGCAGATTTTACCGGAAGCTGTAGACATTTATCAGCTTGACCCGATGGCTAAAATCATGTTGGTGGCCCTGGTTAGTGAAACTTCCAAAATACAAGATTATGTAGATGGAACGTTACAGCGCATCGTTGATCGTTTCTGTACTGATTTTATCCCACACAAACAGATAAATGCCATGCCAGCCATTTGTCTTGTCAGACCCACGCTGAAAGCAAGCAACGATAATCTGTATCTTGTAGAGTCTGGAGTGTCATTCAAATATAAATCGAAGATAAAGGATATACAACTTAATTATATCCCGATTTTTAATACGATGTTACTGCCTCACAATGGAATGTATTTACTTAACCATCGTATGATGCGTTATCCTGGAGGACAGATAAGTATACAGTTGGACAAGCCAAACAGTCTTTGGGTGGGAATAGTATCACCGTTAGAGGTAAACTGCCTTAAAGGACTGTCTCTGATGATCAAGGGGACAAATGGAATCGTACCGGAGCATGTCTATGTCGGGAGTGACTGCACAGAAATAGATTTTGCACCAATGTCGGAATTGGAGAAGATTGAAATGGCTGATCCTTTTGATTCACAGCAAGTATCGGGTAAATTTTTCTCCTTTGTCGAGAATTGGAAAGAAAACTTGTTGAACATGTCGGACGCTGCGTTGTTATATATTACTGATAACACCAAAGATCGTGACATGTATAAGTCTCGTGTTTATCCCCGTTTGTTCCAGCAATGGTTAGAAAATGAAACACTTGATCTTTTCAAACAAAATACCATTTGGCTTCGCCTGGTTTTTCCTAAGGAATATGTCGTTCCCGACGACTGTACTGTGACATTGGGAGTCCTTCCCGTAACGAATATCGATGTCAATACGGTTATGCTGACACAGGCACAACCTATTGCCAAATTGAAAGGAAGCGACAATTCGTTTTTCTTAGATATTCTGGAAACCAGCACTGCTTCCAATAAGCAAGGTTTCGCGATGAACAGAGATGATATTCTTGTCCGTGATTTCGATGCCAATTGCTACAACAATGGTGACCTGTACCGGGACATACGTAATCTATATAACCGCTTTATCGACGATTATTATGCTTTCATCGAGTATAATGGTATCAAGGACGGAGAGGTATTGAAGAAATTGCGTGAGACCATCAATAAGCTAGGCAAGAGTGTTGGCATGCAGAATCAGCAATTCAAGTACGATAGCGGAACTTATGTCATGAAGAATATGAATAGTTCTTCTATTATGGCAAATACCAGCGTGCGTTTCATTACGACAAAGGGATTCTCGGGTAACACTCCAAGATTGGGAGAAGTTGTTGAATGTAACAATCTCCCTGGTGTTGAGCAACAGGCTCCTGTCGTTGTCTCGGCAATGGGAGGAGCAGACAAGGCTTCTGTTGATGAACGATATGAATTACTACGATACTATTCATTGACAAACGATCGGCTCTATACACGCATGGATATAGATGCTTTCCTGCGAAAAGAGATAATGGCCGAGTTTGGACAAGAGGCGTTTAATAGAATTTTCATTAACATCTGCGTTGAGGGTGTCGGTGGAGAAAAAGGCTTGCAACGAGGCATGTATATTGATATCTCTTTCAAGGATCGCAACAATTATGAACATGCTGGACAGATATCATTCAACACTTTGATGCAACAGAAAATACGCAATAAGTCGTGCATTTCCATGCCAATTATCGTCACATTAAAAAACTTAGAGGAGTAACATGGAATATAATCACGAGAAGCCTATTTATCCTCGGCATACGACTTACGAACCCCAAAGAGTACGGGATATTCAGCACAAGCTGAATACCATTAGCACGTTTCTGCATTGCACATGGGACATTATACCTGAAAATGGGATGCTGGATGGATGTACTGTGGATGCTATAAAAAGTTTTCAACAATGGAAATACCTTAATCCAACAGGAGAAATGGATAGTATCACACAAACGGAAATAGACGATGCATATCGCTGGAGCCAGTGTGCTTCACAAAACAGTATCGACGGGTCATACGACTATCAGTTATTGAAACGTCCCACATTGGCTCCCGACAGTCTAAGCAAGAGCCTGTTGCTAATCATTGTCATGGTGTTCTGTGCTGCAACTTCATCCATGGCTCAGTCTTCCTCCGACATCCTGAATTATATCAATAAATATAAGGATATCGCACTTGAGCAGGAGAAACAATATGGAGTCCCGGCTACCATCACACTTGCACAAGGTATCCTTGAGTCGGGAGCAGGAAAGAGTGGTTTAACTCGCAATGCCAACAACCATTTCGGTATCAAGGCGTTTGGTGGCTGGACCGGTCCTATATATCAAGCTTGGGATGACGAACCCAACAAGAGCCGTTTCAGAGTATACAACACTGCTGCTGAGTCTTTCCGCGACCATTCTATATTCCTGAAGAACAACAGCCGTTATCGCAGTCTCTTCTCAAAAAGCGTCTACGACTATCGAGGGTGGGCTATCGGCTTGCAGAAAGCCGGCTATGCTACAGCGACGACATATGCTTCCGCACTCATCGGATTTATCGATTCATATCGTCTGTACGACATCAACGGTGGTGTAAAGTTAAAGGCAGGAAAAACGGTGGTAATTATCCGTAAGGCCACGGCCACTCAGAAAGCCACTTTCGATGAGTCGTGTCAGGCTGCCGAAGACGAGCAGTCTGAAGAGGAAGAGGCAGTGACCAATGCCGTGAAACGCTACGTGGTAGACATCAACGACGTGCGGTGCACCATTCTCTATCCAGGCATGACCCTGTCGAGCATTGCAATGAAGTACGACATACCAAAGGAAAAGCTATTGGAGTTTAATGAAGTCGCTAGCGAAAAAGACTTCCATGAAGGTGACATCGTGTTCATCGCGAAAAAGAAAAGCAAATATACTGGAGCGCAGGATTTCTACCGTGTGAAGGAAGGCGACACTCTATATGGTATTTCTCAGAATTTCGGTATTAAGTTCGCCAATTTAGCTAAAATGAATAACAAAGATATCTTTTCACAATTGAAAGAAGGAGAGAAAATAAAACTAAAATAATAGCATGATTGATTTAGCACAATTTGCTCAGGAGAGCGAACTTTTCGATGGTCGGTATAAACTATTGCGGCCATTAAGTACAGCAGGGGGAACTGCCGACGTATGGTTGGCAGTGGATGCCAGTACTGTAAACGATCGTGAGAGACTTTTCAGCCCTCAGCCTCTTACTGATGAGGATGTGGAGGAGTTGCAGGGACTTCGTGTCGCCATCAAGATATATCGTCCAAAAAATGCCTTGGATATAGAAGGAGAACAACAATTCCGCGACGAGTTTAAGATTGTTTTCAACTGCAACCATACCAATCTTATCCACCCCACCTATTTCTCCATTTACAGAGAAACCCCTTATTTGGTACTGCCCTATTGCGAACAGGGTTCTGCAGAGATGCTTATCGGACAAATAACCGATAACAAGGAGTTATGGAAATTCATAGGCGATGTGGCTTCGGGATTGGCATATTTACATGCCAACACACCACCTATCATCCATCAGGACATCAAACCTGGTAACGTACTCATCGATGACAACAGAAACTACGCCATCACCGACTTCGGCATCAGTGCCAAGTTCGGCAAGGACAAACACCTTTATTATTATGACGACGAGCACAGCGGAACATTGGCATATATGGCTCCCGAACGGTTTATTGAGGATATCGAGCCCATGCCACAAAGCGATATTTGGGCCTTTGGTGCCACATTGTGTGAGATATTGACAGGGCAGGTTCCTTTCGGAGAGAATGGTGGACAAGATCAGATTGACGACACATCGCTACCAAAGATACCCAATGTGTCGGCCGATATTCAGCGACTCATACATGACTGCCTGCAGATTGATCCTTACAAACGTCCTACGGCAAAACAAATCATGGATGCTGCCAAGGCTCGCCAATATCCCGTAAAATCTAAAGCACCACTCTATACCGTACTTGGTTTCTTGGCTCTTGCTGTCATTGGTGGCTTGTTTTTCTTCCTTTCCCAGAAACATCGCAACATTGAGTACATCGAGGCTCCACAGATATCACCTGATGAAGTCTACGAAACGGCTATGGGACGGATAAACAGCGAGAATCTTGACTCCTTGAAACTTGGGTTGGCACAAATGGACAGTCTGAGCGGAACCAATTATATCCCTGCAATCTACGAGATGGCATTCACCTATGGATGGTATTCCGATCCCGTTTCTGTTAAGCGCAAGGAAATGCTTGGCATAGAGATGGATGAGAGTTACATGCCGAAGGTAGACTTCTACAGCAACAAGGCTGTGGGATATTTCACCCGCATTATGGAACTCAACGATTCTGCCTATGCCAGTATCAATGCCAATGCCACTTATCGGTTGGCTTGCTATTACGTCATGCCCAACAGCATTTATCAACCCAACTACGATAAGGGAAAAAACATTCTGCTCAAAGCACGCGACTGGGCCATATTGGCTAAAGATGATGACCTATTGGAAAAAATCAATCGCGGTCTTGACACATTCGAATAATTCACCTCAAATATTTACAAAATGAAAAGAAACATTCTGTTATTAGCTGTCTTGGCCTTTTCGGCCTTGGCAAATGCTCAGGTTGCATCGTGGCTTATACCACCTGCCTACGACAAAATTCATAAAGTAATAGGAGCCGACCTTCTGATCACCGACTCCCTCGGAGAAACCTCTTTGTGGACCTTTGAGGGAAAACGCATTTATAAAACCAAAGAGTCACTATTCTCTTTCCAGGAAGACGTCGCCTTGATTACCAAAGGGGGCACAACAGAAATCTTAGGCTTTGTCACTACACGCGGCGAGTTCATACCACTCACAGATTATCTGGTTGTCCATGAATATCCTTATTTCTCGGAAAGGCTTCTGGCCGTGAAGAGTACAAAGGACGATCATTGCTTCTACATTGACAAGCGGGGACGTAAAGCCATACGTAACTGCGTTTCGGCCTATCCCTTCTGCAATGGGTTTGCCAAATGTCAAGCTTATCAGACATCACAAAAGAACGATGGCTACAATAACTTGCTGCTCGACCGAAATGGCCGTCCCGTAAAGTTCACTTGCAATGGAGAGCGTATCGACGACGATGTCATCAGTTTCATTTCTTCAGTCAACGACGACGGACTCGCAGTGCTTGTTGCCGACCAGAAAGTTTACTTCTTCGACAGCAAGACACAGGAAGTGCGGCCAGTATTTGCCTCAGAGGGCGTGACCAGTCTTGAGAAACAGGTGAGAGTCGAGGGTGAAGCCGTTTCCGACTGGTTTAGCACAGACGGGAAGAATAGCGAACTGACGGCAGCGGGCGATGGTAAGACCGTCGAATTCTTGTTCAACTACCTCTGCCAACCTGTTGAGATGACTGTCAACGGCATTTCAAAAGCCTATACGCAAAAAGGGAAACCGGAATGGGAAGCCGAGACGATACTCCAGCTCTGTGGAGACGACGACAGATATGGCATCATGATCGACGGGAAGGAAGTACTCCCGCCGCAATTTGCCGACATCACGAGTTGTTTCGACAACAAGGCTTTTGTCTATCCTGACGACAAAGGTGGACTGTTACAAGTGAAGACCAATGAGCATTTCGCTTTCAGCATGAACAGAGGAAATGACATTGGCTTCCGTCACCAGCGCACGGAGAGTACATTGCGTGTCGACATGCCATCGTCGGTTGGCGGAACGACGGCAACCGTCGAGATGGCTCCGGACTCCGGATGTGAGCTCGACCTCACTTCACGTGAAGTAAAAGCAAACAACTTCGGCAGTTCCATGCAGTATGACTGCCTGCTCACCATTCCCGAGAATCTGACCGACGAGACGACCGAAGTGGAATACAAGGCTCGTGTCTGCTACGACGGTATTACTTCCACTTACATTCCTTTCAAGGCTGGCGAATGGTATTACAAATACTTCAATATCAACGTCGACGATGTGGAAACGGTAATCAAGAACGGTAATCTCGTGTTCACTTTCAACATCTCTGCCGACAAGTTGCCTGGTGAAGAGGATTATCCTTGTTCCGTCAGTGTGAAAGCAGGCAAATTGCCAGTGAAACTGAACAAATTGTCTGAGACGCAGTACAGATGTAATGTGACAGGCCTGCGCCAAGGCGAGAATCAAGTCGTCATCCAGCTGCAGGAGCCCGGATGTCCCGTCTCTGAATATCCTTTCTCGGTTTCCTATACCAAACCGGCAGCAAAAGCGGCAAGTTCAGGTGCCAAGGAGAACGTAGTCATCAAGAACAATTCGAAGCCGAAGCGGCAAGCTCCGCCTCAGCCTGTCAAGAAGCCTCGACTCGAAATCTGATGTGATTATGAGAATCAAACTATCGGCCCGCATTGATGTGGGAAAGGAACGCGACAACAACGAGGACGCCCTGCTCTATTGTCCTGACCTGTCTCAGCAGAAATGGACAGACACCGCTGAGCCTGCTCCTTATGAGCCGTTGGGCGAACTGGGATCGCTCCTGATTGTTGCCGACGGCATGGGTGGTGCCAATGCCGGCGAGGTGGCCTCGTCGTTGGCCATTGAGACGGTGAAGGCACACTTCACGACACAGCATGTACAAGAGGCGCTGAAGGCCGAGGATGCCGGCATCGCCGTATTGTTGAAAGACGCAATCATTGATGCCGACAAGACCATCAACCGGCACATGTCAACTAATCTCGAAACGCAGGGCATGGGTACTACCATCGTCATCTGCTGGGTGCTCAAGGATGGCAAGGCACACGTCGCATGGTGTGGCGACAGCCGTTGCTATGTCTATAACCCACGGACGGGACTGCGTCGTCTGACGAAGGACCATTCACTCGTACAGGAGATGATCGACCGTGGTGAGATAACCGAGGAGGAGGCTTTCAACCATCCCGACAACAATATCATCACGTGTGGCTTAGGCTACTTCCAGGCATATCCCAATCCCGACATCATCACGTGCGACCTGAAGGCGAACGATACCGTGATGCTCTGCAGTGACGGGCTTTGCGGATACAGCACCGATGATGACATCCGACGGGTGTTTGCTGCCGAATATGTCGAGACAGACGGCTGTTGTCAGAAAATGCTCGACCGTGCACTTGATGCAGGCGGTGCCGACAACATCGCCATCGTGATGGCATCGCTCATCGGCGACGAGCAGGAAAAGCCAGATATCGTGAAACCTTCTTGGTCGGGAGCATTGCTGCAAAAACTCTTCGGATCACGCGGCAATTAGTCTGTCAACACCAACAACACAATACAAAAATCGCGAAGCGCTACAATACGCTTCGCGATTCTTTTGTATCTGCGTAATCCGATCGTCAGGTCTTAATCTCAAAGAAAAGAAACAATAGGAGCCGATACTTCCAAGCGTCGGGAAAATCTCTTAAATCTGCGCCATCTGGAAACTCAGCAAGTAACCCGCTCCCTCACCTGTGCCGCTGTCAGCCGTCCGCCGACAGCGGCACAGCGTTTTATAGCCCGCCTCAAAAACATTCAAACAGAAACGCCGCTTCAAACTTTTGAAACGCCGCTTCTGCTGCTCGAAGTCCCACTTCAAAAGTCCGAAAACCGGTCAATTCTTAACGAATTAACATTTCGCGTGTTAAAAGTGTTAACTCTGCAGTGAACCATAAGTAATCTTTAATTATTCTTCCTCTTTCATCTCTAAATAAGGCAGTTTATTATATTTTTGAAAGAGATAAAAAGAGTATTTTCTATATGGTAAGAAGTTCCTGCAACTTGGGGCTTGTTCAAAAAGTTTTTGAATGGGTAATTTCCATATAGGATAAGATTTATCTTTTATCTTGAAAGTACAATAATTATACAATTCGCAAAACCTACATTGCTTAATCTGTATGCCTTTTTTATGTGCGAGATATGTCCCAAGGTCTAATAGCTCACAATCATTAGGAATCGTATTGGCAGGAAGTAAGAGATCATAAATAAAATTGTATGTATTGTCTATGTTTTGACAGTCTGTGATTTGACGAGTTATATTGCCATAGAGAATATTGTTATCCCCTTTTGAAATCCAAAATCTGTCAAGGTTGTGCGATGATTGTATTCTTCTTTTGAAATTATAGAAGCGCAGTGATGGTAACAAATCCGCCTTGTAGGGGTGTTTTGTGTCTATTTCCTGTGTTGTATCTATAAATAAGTTTTCTTCATTTAGAGATCGAAATACATCGTATTCTGATTGTAATTTAATCTCAATAATACGTATGCCCGAATTGATTTTTTCCGGTTCACAATCATGAGAAACAGAAATCTCTATAAAAATGGGGCGACGGTCTGGGTGCTCGCTGCTAGACAACATCAAGTCCGCACGAAAACCCCTATAAGATACCTCTTCCTCGCAAGTATCGTAATACTTCTTCAGGTCAACAGAATATGGTTCTCGACGATTACATGAATTTATAAAATCAGCAAATTTACAATTGGTGGTCTTGTCACAGAAGTAGTTAACATAGTAACTAATTGGAAAGGAATCATGATTGTTAAACATCCATTTTATAAATCCCTTTCCAAGTCTATGCAAATAAGTTTCATGATTACATATAACATTTGCTTTATGTCGGAAATGATGCTCCTTTTTCCCTCTTATAACGGCACTCATCTCGTTACCACAGCCAATGCAGTAATAGTGTTTAGAGCGATTGGCTGTGGTTACCTTTCCTATAGGTATTATTTTGTCAAAATCATCTTTTGCAAATTGATACGTAATCATTATTAAAACTTATAAATCTTCTCCGTTGGCACGATTATACTCATTGTCATAGAACAGTGAGATATAATACTGGCCATAAAGTTCTTCAATTCTAAACCAGACAGGTTTCATTATAACGAGGTCGGTTAAAACAGAAATAGTATAATGTAAAATATCGTTGGTAATTTCTTCGGTGGGATTCTCTAATTGCTCTTGAGTGTACTTTGAAAGAAGATCTTCCTTTATTTTGTTCTGTAAACTTAATGTATCTATATTTTTTGGTAGTTGATAGAATATTGCATCATATTTCTTATTATGAACAGTCATTTCAAAAGAAATATCTTCTTCCTTTGGAATAATATAGTTATCAAAGGATACATATTTCTTGTTGTTTTTGAATTGTTCACATAGACGATTATATCGAATTTTAATAGAACCTTCGTCCATAGAACTTTCGTCACATACCATAATGCGACAAACTTTATTATTATTTGTAGCTATATAAATATGACTCTTGATACCATTAAATTGACCCTTTAAAATGTCTGTTCCTTCATAATTCTGATAAGTAAATCCTTTTGCTTTCAATTTTTGAATCATTGAAGATTTACTTCCGTCAACTGGAATTCCTAAAAATTCAGTAACGTCTTTTTGAGCAAATGAAAGTGTTGTATAAGAAACCATCACAATCAATAAAAATAAATTTCTCATAGATGTCCAATTTGAGTTTGTAATATTAATGACAAAAATAATAATAAGTTTTGTAATAGAAGTAAGTGTTGTTACAATTATTCATGAAAAGGGTTGCTTTTGCGAAGAAAATGTTGTACCTTTGTTTGTAGAAAACGAAAGACGTAAACGCTGATGGCTGAGGAAACATTGACTCCGATGATGGCACAGTTTCAGTCGCTGAAGGCG
>JAEEGL015439053.1_pt1 | contig 15196 bp, 12 predicted proteins | sample 9134231 | NCBI WGS metagenome assembly JAEEGL01 (sample SAMN16246548, study PRJNA631951) | gut metagenome | biome: gut microbiome; feature: rumen; material: fiber-attached | host: Bos | place: Iran: Karaj | collected 2018-10 | reverse complement strand
GGAGAAAAAACTATGGTAGACTACACAGAAGGTTCTGGAAAACAGTATCACACAGGCGTTGGTCCAGCTGATATCGGTAAGTACGTTATCATGCCAGGCGACCCGAAACGCTGCGAAAAAATTGCTGCACATTTTGATAACCCGAAGCTTGTTGCAGATGTTCGTGAATACACAACCTGGACAGGTACACTCGAAGGAGTTCCTGTAAGCGTTACCTCAACTGGTATCGGCGGCCCTTCTGCTGCAATTGCCATAGACGAACTTGCTAAATGCGGTGCCCACACTTTTATCCGCGTGGGAACCTGCGGTGGTATGCAGGAAGATGTAATGGGCGGCGACATCGTAATCGCTACAGGCGCAGTTCGCATGGAAGGAACTTCCCGCGAGTTTGCTCCTATTGAATATCCTGCAGTCGCTAACCTAGACTGTGTAAATGCATTAGTCGCAGCGGCCGAATCTCTCAAAGCACCTCATCACACTGGTGTTGTTCAGTGTAAAGATTCCTTCTTTGGACAGCACGAACCAGAGGTAATGCCTGTAAGCTACGAGCTTGAAAATAAATGGCAGGCATGGCTCCGTATGGGCTGCCTTGCAAGCGAAATGGAAAGTGCAGCTTTGTTTATTGCCGGACAGTTCCTTCGCGTTCGCGTAGGTTCATGCTTCCTCGTAGTTGCAAATCAGGAGCGTGCTAAAAAAGGACTTCCAAACAAACAGGCCCACGACACTGAGCTTGCAATCACTGTTGGAGTAGAGGCTCTCAGACGGCTAATCCTTCAGGATAAGAACAAATAGAAAAAGCCCACAAAATTTGATATGTACCCCCTTATCTGTTTGTCCAGAAAAGGGGTAAATATCATTCGCCGGGGCTTTATTTAAGAACCTTCCATTCAGAAACAATTAAAAATCCGTCTTTTAACCGGTTTAGGGTATTCTCTTCGTCTGTTTCTATTGTCCCTTTTATTTCAATTAAAGTTCCCTGTATTTTCTGTAGCTCTTTTCATGTTTCTACCACCTAGTCAACAAATACAACGTAATAACCAATATTTGAATTAAAATCTATTGATTTTACCTTTGAAAAATCATAACAAACATCTCCTGTTCCAAGATATGTAGCAAACATTCCAGAAGGATCAAGTTCATTAAACCAATTGCCGTTTAATAAAACAGGACCGAAAAAATCCTCATTTGGTTTAGAGCCATATATTAATTCACTTAAATCTTCATTTATATTGTCAGAAGGTATAGTTTTAACTTCATTTAATTTAATTGGATCACAAGAGAATAATACCTGTTTATCATTAATTGTATATGTTTTAGAAACTGATTTATTAAGAGTAAATTTTGAACCTGTTGGATTAAGAATTACATTATAAAAGTTTGAGAAAACTTCATTATATGATTTTTCGTCTGCACCAATAGCAATTAATGCTTTTGTGATTGCCTCTTTATTAATATAATTACTATGGGCAAGTTCTTTAATAAAATCAATTCCATAATTTCTTAAAAGATATGCTCCAAAAACATACGCATTTGCATATGAATGATAAACATCTTCTTTACCGTCATTAGCTGTATCACGCCATCTTGTAAATCCTTCAATATGATAACCATTAAACAAAGGTAATCGCTTTTTTGGACTTCCTGCATCAGAAACACCCACCTGACTTTGCATAATATCTTCACAAACCATAGACAACATTTCATTAAACCAGCTTTCACTTCTATTTCTTCCACCAGAATTTACAGTTTTATTAACACAATGTAAAAGATGCTGGAATTCATGTACAGCTGTTGTAATGGTTTCCATAGGATTTTTAGATAACCAATAACTATCAATATGAAGTGCTTCACATTCATTTGACTTATAACCTTGATAATCTTGAGGATTAGCATCAAAAAAATTCTGCGAATAAAAATCTATTTCAGTAAAATATCCGAAAATACCACTATTAACTGCGGCTTCTTCAATATAGTTATCAAATAAATCATATACAATTAAATCAATTTTATCACAATTAGTAAAATCAATTAATTCATTAAATCTTAATGTTGGAATGTTTGAACCGAAAATATATGTTTCCTTCTCAAAAATTGAATCAAAATCATTTGCTAAAGCATTTAAAGCAGAATCTGTTATGTCATCTCCATCTTCATTTTGTAATTTAATTTCAGTTTTTTCTTTATACCAGATTCTGCAATGCTTACCAATTACTTTTAATTCTGCATTAGCTGCTAATTTCTTAAAATAATTATTTGAATCAAGACCATAAAAATCTTTTTTATCACCAAGCTGATATACAACTGGTGTTTCTTCAGTATTAGAATTTGCAGCACGATTATTATTTATTTTTGCTGTAAATTTTGTATTAAGTTCAGGAAGCTTTGCAGGAATACTAAATGAATTATTTTCATTTATAGTTTCAATATTATCAATTAAACCAGTCTGAACCGAATCTACGGATCGACTGTTAGTTACATTTATTGTTTCTTCAGTATTATTTATAGCAAGAAGAAATGCTTTTTTATTCTGATATATATCTGGCACATCAATTGAAAGATTTTCTGGTGTTATTTCGATAACATTATCTGCATTAATGGTTAAATTAGTTAATCTTGGATTACTATCTCCTCCATCTCCACCATTTCTACAAGCAAAAAATATTACTGAGATTCCCAGTACCAGCGACAAAAGTTTTAGTTTTTTCATAAGAAACTCCTTTTTTTATATCTTTTTTATTTTGATTTCATATTTATAGTCGAAAAAAAAGCAGTTTTGTTGGGTAAAAAAAGAAGAAAAGAACACATAGCGATGCAATGCTGAATGGTAATAATCGTTTTCGTTGCCCAGAGGTTTTGTTGTGAGCTTGAAAATTACGGTTGACGCCCCTCCAAAGGGGCTTTTTTTTTGCAAGTCTATAAATTACGTGTTATAATTAAATTCTATGAATGAGAAAATCGCAGTATTAGCCTGCGGCTGGAGTACATATTTTCTTAAGGATTTCATTGCCGGTATGCGTAAGGAAACCGAAGGTAAAAATGTAGATATTTACATTTTTACGGCTTACAATTATACCGAGTATTCCGGCTTTCCAAATAACAATGGATTTTCTATTTTCAATTTAATTCATTATGAAGATTTTGATGGTATAGTTATTCTTGCAGATTTAATTAACAATGTTCGAATTGTTGAGAGAGAACGCCAGAGAATCATAAAATCAGGTAAACCTGCTTATTCTGTAAATAAAAAACTCGAAGGTCTTTCGTTTATCAGGGTTGATAATTATGCCGGCTATTATGGTCTTATTGAACATCTGATAAAGGTTCATAATGTTCGTGATATTGCATATCTTTCCGGACAGGAAAACTCTGTTGATATGTCTGAGCGTTACAAGGCTTACATGACGGCCCTTAAGGATAACGGAATTGAAGTAAATCATGATAAAGTTTTTTCAATTCATACCTGCGATTATCATCTGGCTTATCATTTCTTTTCAGAATTCGTAAAAAGCGGGAAGCCTCTTCCCGAAGCAATTGTCTGTGCAAACGATTTATTGGCAATGGCGATTCTTAAGGTTTGTGAAGAAAATCAGATTCCTGTTCCGGGAAAAATGAAAATAATCGGTTATGATAACCTTCCTTTTGTACGCTGCACAAATCCTACAATTTCTACTGTTTCTAATAATACAGATAAGGTTGGAGCATATTGTGTACAAAAGATTCTCGAGGGTAAAAAAGAGCTTCAGCAGATAAAGGTAAACAGTACGGCAATGTTCCGCCAGTCCTGTGGTTGTGCAACCGGCAGGGGCTTAGACAGCAGTCTTGTAACACTTGATCTTCTGGATGATTCAAGCCGAAAAGAAGGCTTTGAACGTCACATGGAGCTTTTAGGCGAAATCTTTATTGAAGCTGCAGATGTATTTACACTTCTTACTAATATAGAAAACTATCTTTCTAAAGAACATGATTTTGAAGGAAGCGATTTCAGTATCTTTATGAAATCGGACTGGACCTCTGTTCTTATTAATTCTGCAGAAACTTTACCTCAGAATCTTTCTTATGGGGAGCAGGTTCAGTCAATCTGTTCTGTTATGAATGATAAAAAATATCTTCGCGAAATGATTAATACACGCGACCTTCTTCCTGCAAAAATGAAGACAGAAGGCAGCAATATATTTTTATTCTTTCCTATATTCCATCATTCTTATGTACACGGATATATTGTTACAAAGAATAATCTTTCTATGCTTGAAAACCGTTATGCCTATACCTGGACCAGAAATGTAGGAACAAGTATTGAGCATTTCCGTAAGCGAAATATGTTCAAGCAGATGAGTCAGCAGTACCTTAAGCTTTCTACTAAGGATGCTCTTTCCGGTATGTTAAACCGTCAGGGACTCGACAAGCTTGCAAAGCCTTTTTATGCTCAGAACAAAAAGAATGGTCTTACAACGGTCCTTTTCTTTGTAGATATCAATAAGATGAAGCATATAAACGATCAGTTTGGTCATCTTCATGGGGACCTTGCTGTAAAAACTGTTGCAGCTGCAGTGCTCGAAACGGTGCCTAGAAACTGGCTTTGTATACGTTATGGTGGAGACGAGTTCCTTGTTGTAGGAAACAGCAAAAACTATAACGGTGAAGATTACTGTACACAGATAAAAGAGAGGCTGCTTTCTAAGACCTCGGTGATGCATCTCCCATACACTCTTTCTGCCAGTGTGGGTACTTATTCTGTTCCGGCTCAATCAGATCTTACTCTTGAGCAGGCTGTAGAAAATGTAGATAACATCATGTACGAGCAGAAGCAGGCCTTCCACAAGGAAGATGATAAAAAGTCGGCTGAAGTTTAATAGAAAATTAATTGAAGGATGGTAATATGAAGAAAATTTCTTTATTTGCATCAATTCGAACAAGTCTTGTGCTTTCTCTTGGAGTAGGCATGGTTCTTGTTTCAATTGTAATGACTTTCATTATTGGCCGTACTGTTCTGAAAAGCAATAAGGAACAGATTACTAAGAGTATTATTACTCAGACTCAGGCAAAGGGAGATGCCCTGCAGACAAATATGACAGAAATTGTTTTTTCTGCAGAAGCGCTTGCCGGAACTCTTGGAGGTACCTGGGCTATTCCTGAAAAACAGAGACAATCGGCTGCAGAGCAGGCTGTTCGTGCAATGGTAAAATCTTCTACCATTGATTCTGCCTGGGCTTATTGGCTTCCGGGTATGTTTGACCATAAGGATACAAAACGAGCTGATGCTATTGATAATCCGCTTGGTCAGATGAAGATTCACTATATCCGCGATAAAAATGGTCGAATCAAAAATGATATAGTAACAGAATTTTCGGAAACTCAGATTGAAGAGGCCGCCAATTCTAGTTCTACATTTCTCAGTGAACCTTCAATTACAATTCTTGATGGTGAACAGGTGCTTACAACAAAGGCATTTGCTCAGATTACAAACTCTCTTGGACAAAAAAATGGTATTGCCGGAATTGATATTGTGCTTTCTGGTCTTGATGCTATGATGGATGGCTCTTCTATTTTCCAGGGAACAAAGTGCCAGTTCTTTACTTCTTCTGGTTCTATTCTTGCTGCAAGCGATGGTTCTGCTGCTGGTGAGACTTCGGTTTTCTTTAGAGAAGAGGAGGTAAGAAAATATTTTGATACTGTTTATAAACCAATTTTTGATAGCGATGGAAATGAAATTGGTTCTTATATAGATTATTCTCCGGTTACCTTTTCTGAAATAATTAATAACGAAAAAATGTTTGTTACTATTGTAAAGCCGACTGTAGACAGAACAGGAAATGCATGGTTTGTGGTTTCAATGACTCCGGAAAGTAATATTAACCAGAGTGCCTGGAAAACTATCTGGATTATCATCGTTGCTTTTATACTTCAGATTATTATTGTAATTCTCATTGTATTCGCCGTTGTAACTGGTATTACAAAGCCTCTGAAGAATACGGTTGAAGCCCTGCATAACATCAGTGAAGGTGATGGTGATATGACAGTACGTCTTCATGCAAAACAGAATAACGAAATTGGTGCTATGTGTGAAAGCTTTAATAAAACAATGGATAAGCTTTCGGTTTCTATTAAGGATGTAAAGGCTTCCAGTGAGGAAATGGATGAAATTGGTGCTGAACTGAATGATTCGATGAAGCAAACCTCTATAGCGGTAGATGATATAACAACAAGTATTCAGGCTATTCAGGAACAGATGCAAGACCATGCTGCAGGTGTTGAAGAAGCACTCTCTGTTGTAGAACAGATTGTAAAGAACATTAAAAAGCTTAATGAAAATATTGATGCTCAGGCTTCTTCTGTAACTGAGTCTTCAACCTCTGTTGAGCAGATGACAGAAAATATTCGTCATGTTTCAAGCATTCTGGAAAATAACCGTTCTTCAATGAATATGCTTACACAGGCATCTGAACTTGGTCAGTCTCTTATTAATAACATGGCAGAACTTTCTTCTAAGATTCAGGATCGTTCTAAGAATCTTCAGGAAGCCTCTTCTGTAATCCGAAATATTGCGAGCCAGACAAACCTTCTTGCTATGAATGCGGCAATTGAGGCGGCTCATGCTGGAGATAGCGGACAGGGCTTCTCTGTAGTTGCCGGAGAAATCCGTAAGCTTGCTGAGGAATCAAATTCTCAAGGTACTAAGATTCAAAATGAGCTTAAGGATGTTCAAGATCTTATTAAGGTTGTTACGGAATCTACCTCTCAGGTACAGAATCAGTTCAACAGTATTTTTGCCCTTACAAAAACTGTAAGTGAACAGGAACTTATAATCGACGAAGAAATGCGTCAACAGAATAAGGGTGGAGAACAGGTTCTTGAGCTTATGCGCGCAATTAATGAAATTACCGTAAACGTTAAGAACGACTCTGATGAAATGATGGAGGGTAGTAAGCAGGTTTCCTTTGAAATGGACCGCATTGCCCGTATGACAACTTCTGTAAATACAAATGTTAAGAATATGACTGAAAAAACTGATTCAATCGGTAACTATTCTAAGATGGCACATGAGTGTGTGGAAAAGAATGTTGAAAGTATTGCTAAGCTTCGTGATGCTATGAATAAGTTCAAGGTTGAATAAGTTGATGGAGGTGATGTGAAATGAAAAAGATATTTACTGTAATTGCTATATTATTGATTTCTGCAGCGGCTTTTGCACAGACTGATCCAAGAATAAACGAAGGTGCTTCTTTCCTTTTCGATGGTTTTGAAAAAGGAAACTACTGGATTTGGGCTGGTTTTGATTGGGATCAATATGGGTCTGTAAAAAACTCAACAGGTGCAAATATTTCTAAAGACTGGGCTTCGGAAGGTTCTCACTCCCTTGAAATGACAATGGATGTGATGGATGCAAAGTCTACGAAATCTGGAATCTGGTTTTATGATGGAACAAATGATTTATCGGGTGCCAAATATATTGTAATGGATTTTTATAATCCGGAAAATTATGTTTACAACATTAACGTTGTAATTCAGGCAACAGATTCCTGGAACTGGTGGAGTCTCGAAAAGTATGATCTTCCAAAAGGCGTTCATACATTTGTATTTGATTTATCAAAATATCCTGAAAGACTAAGTGATGTAAGAAGAATTTCAATTTATAATAATAGTAGTGCAATCCTCATGAAGGAATCGCATATTTATGTTGATAATATCCGTTTAATAAAGTAGACTTTTTTCATTATGAAAATTGATTCTGCTCAACTTAAGTTTATTCTGGAAAATACACCGGCTTCACAAAATATTATGCTTGTGGGCCGACATGGAATTGGTAAATCTCGTATTTTAGAAGACTTTTTCGCTGCTCGCAGTGAAAAAGTCGTTACTTTATTTTTGGGTCAGATGAGTGACCCTGGAGATTTGATTGGTCTTCCGCACTTAGATGAAGCAACTGGTCGTACAGAGTTTATGCTGCCATACTGGTTTCCTGTAGATGGAAAACCTGTAGTTCTTTTTCTGGATGAATTGAACAGAGCCCGCCCTGAGGTTTTACAGACGGTTATGGATTTAACTTTAAACCGTAAGCTTGCAGGAAAAAGCCTTCCAGAGGGCAGTAGAATTATAAGTGCTGTCAATGGTGGCAGCGAGTATCAGTTGACAGATCTGGATCCGGCACTTGTAAGCCGTTTTAATATTTACGAATTTGCACCAAGTGTAGACGACTGGATAAACTGGGCAAGAGCTACCAGAATTGATTCAAGAATCATTTCATTTATTGAGGAAAATCCGGAGCTTTTGGATGGAGATGAAAACTATTCTCAGGAAAATCTTGAACGTTCTCCAGACCGTCGAAGCTGGGAGCGGCTTTCAAAAATTATAGAAAGCTTTACAGAACTTGGAGAATTGCATCAGCCTATGGTTTCTGGAATAATCGGAGACAAAGCTGCTGCTATTTTTTTTGAGTTTGTAAATTCCAACCGTGTGCCATCAGTTTCAAAAATTCTCGAGGGTGATTTTTCTAAAAATCAGGAGCTGTTTTCTGAACTGGGCTTTACAGACTTTACACAGCTGAATGAAGCCGTTTACCGATGGCTTGAAAAGAACTGTTCTACAGCAGGTGCTGAGGTTGCAGAAAATCTTCTTTCTTATTTTGACTGGTTTACTGACAACAACAAAAAAGAACTCCAGGCTCATTTTGCAAGCCTTGTTTCTGCAGAAAGATATCCAGCTGCTTTAAACTATATTGTGGAAAAGGTACCAGAGCTTTATAAAAAGCTTCTGGACTTAAGTGACAGTCTGTAGGTTCATATGACTTCCGAAAACAGGCTTAAGGCTGTCATTAAAAACTGGTTTATAACCGAGCCTCTATTATTCTCTGTTATTACTACTCATAATCTGGTTTTAAATGATTCTCTTTCTGTTCCTATGCGTACTGGACGGCACTGTATTGAGTTTTCTGAACTGCTTACAAATGAGCTTTCTGAAGCAGAGCTTACAGACTATTTGAAAATAGAAGCTTACAGAATTCTTTTGAAACACCCGTATGCGCGTCAGCCGTATAAGGCAAATCCAACGGCACTTCAGCTGGCTAGTGATGTAATTCTATCAAAATATTTTACACCAGCAAGTGGAATTGAAACTGCAGGAGTAGTGTACCTAAAAAGTCAGGCATGGCGTTTTTCTACACTGGATTTTCCTCTTGGTAAACGCTGGGCAGATACAGAGGAATTAAGATTTTTTCAGAAGAATCTACAGGTAGACCGTAATACAGGGCTTATTAAAACTGTAGATGACCTGACCTTTGAACAGTGGTATAAAAAACTTTTATTTTTGATTCGGGAAACCTCTGCGGGCGGCGGAGAAGCGAGCGGGGCAGGGGCTCTTTCTGATTATGACCTGGCGGCAATTACCGAAAGTTCCGAACTCTGGCAGGAAGATGAAAATGCTCAGAATCAGATAAATGATAAAATTAAAAAGGCAGAAATAGAAAACGGCTGGGGTGAAACAGGCGGAAACCTTAAGCGTGAGCTTGCAAGTGAGGTTGATTTTTCCTTTGATTACCGCCGTGCCCTTACAAGATTCCGTGCAAATATTGTAAGCGTAAACCGACGTCTCACACGAATGAAACCCAGCCGCCGTTACGGTTTTTCTGCAATGGGGAGCCGCTACGAACGAAAGGCCGACATTTTAATTGCTGTGGACGTAAGCGGCTCAATAACTGACGAAAGCTTTGCACGTTTTTATCATGCAATTAAAAACTTTTTCTTTTTGCGCATTATTGAAAATATTGATTTAATCTTTTTTGATGTAAATCTTAAAAATACAAAGCCGGTTAAATTTACAAAAAATTTGAAACTGAGTGAAATAACCGGCCGCGGTGGAACAAGCTTTCAGCCACCTATAGATTTCTTTCTTGAAAATAAAAATAAGTATTCAGGAATGATAATATTTACCGACGGTGAAGGTGAGGTTCCAAAATTAAACGGAAGTAGTGTGGGCCTAGCTTCCATTCTCTGGATTTTAGACTCGCGCCTTGCATATGAAAAATCCCGCTGGTGGATTCAGGGTTTACCCGGCAATCAGGCAACATTTTTACCTTAAAAAAACATCATCTTACCACCTCAAAAAAGTAACTTGCCCAAAACCCGATTTACTCCTTAAACATTCCATTTTATTATCAAAACATACCATGAAATGTAAGGAGAAATTATGTTGTTGGAAGCAATTTCACTTGGAATGTCTACAGGGACTTACTGTTCAATGTACTGCGGACCGGTGCTTATTCCCTTTCTGTGCGGTTCAGATAAGCCGGGATATAAAAGAAATGCAGGACTTATAGGTGCTTTTCTTGCCGGCCGTCTTGTAACTTATTTTATTCTCGGAGCAGTTTTTGCTGCTCTGGGATTTCTTGTAAACGAATATATGGATCCGGCTTTTGCCAGAAAGCTTTCGGTGTTTGCATATATTTTTTCCGGCCTTATTCTGCTGATTAATTCCTTTGGTCTTCGTTTTCCATGGGGCTGCAGTAACGGCTGTAAATGTCCAAAGCTCCGTAAGCTTGGAAATGACTGGGTAACTGCCGTTGTATCGGGCCTTGCTGTAGGACTTCATATCTGTCCGCCACTTTGGACCGCAATGCTCCGTTCAATTTTCGGCGGTAACGGAATCCCGGGGCTTTTCTATTTCGTATTTTTCTATATCGGTACCTTACCTTTCTTTATTCCTCTTCTGGGAATTCCTTTTTTGACAAAGAGAATAGGTGCACTGCGTACTGTTTCAAGAATTACACAGTTTTGTATTGGTATTTATTTTATGTTTTTTACAGGTCTTATTCCGCTGATTTTCGGCTAAGGCTGATAGTGAGGTAATTATGATTTCAAGTTTGATACTTAGTTTTTTAATGAGCTTTTTAATTTTGTTCTTTGTTGTACTTATGAATAATTTTTCCATTGCAAGTCTGATTTATGCAGCCTTTCTGATTTTTATTTTTGTACGAATGACCTTTGCAGAAAAAAAATCAGCTGGAAACGGTGTAATTTACCGCAGAATATTCCAGAGTGTTTTTGCTGTAGGGTTTTGTGCTGCATTCATTACAGATTTAATTGCAGAACGTGGAAGCATGGCAATTACAAGCAGTGCCATGAGTAATGCAGAACTGCCATTCTGCCATATTGCTATTCCTCAGGTTTTGACTCCACTTTTAATTACAAAGTCAATTATTTTCCCTGCAAGAATCTCGGGACATTATGCTGCTGTAGCAAGTATGCTTTTAATCTGGCTTATCTGTACGCTTACTGTCGGCCGCGGCTGGTGCAGCTGGATTTGTTTTTATGGCGGCTGGGAAGAGGGCTTCCGTCATGTAGCTAAAAAGCCTCGGATTAAGGTTCTTGCAAAGAATAAAGAAATCCGTGAATTCCAGTTTGGATTCTTCTTCTTTATTATTCTTGCATCCCTTTGTGAGCTTGCCTGCATTTACTGTGAATGGTTCTGTCCGTTTAAGCTTGTAACTGAATATAGTCCTGTAAATTCAATTCCAAGCCTTATAGCGACAATACTTTTTATAGGACTATTCCTTGGACTTGTTGTTCTTCTTCCAATTCTTACTAAAAAAAGAATGCAGTGCAGTACACTTTGTCCATTTGGTGCTTTTGCATCACTTACAGACCGCTTTAGTATTTTCCAGATGAAAATTGATTCTGAAAAATGTGTCGGCTGTATGAAGTGTGCTTCAGCATGTCCTTTCAACGCAATTGATATCAAAACGATTCAGGAAAAGAAAGGTCGTCCGGAAATTACCTGTGCAAAATGCGGAGAATGTATTAAGGCTTGTCCTCAGAAAGCAATTTCTTATGAGTTCCGTTTTACACAGAAAAAGAGCGGATGCAGCTGTGGTAAAAAATCCTTCAGTAATCCTGTTTTTAAGGACCTTTTTTCACCAGGTACTTTATTCCGTTTTGCAGCCTTCAGTTTTGCTGTAATTATGTCTTCGGGCTTTATGATTAAGACAATCAATATGATTATAGGAGTGTTTGTAAAATGATTTATAAAATTAGAACTTTAATTATTGCTATTGGCTGTTTTTTTGGAATCACTTTGTTTTTTATAAACTCTTCAACTATGGAAAACTTTTTAGGCTCATTTCTTCATGTAGACTATTCGTATACAGGAGGAATTGTGGCAGGAGACTTTGTTGATTTTAATGGAAATGATGGAGAGGGAATTGTTCGTTATACAGTTCATCAGCCTGTTACAAATGCAAGATGGCAGGCAAATGCTGATTACTGGCAGATTGATTTTGAATTCAAAAGCAACCCAGTTATAGAAAGAAATTTCATGATTTTTATTGCACTTGATAATACAGAAAAAAACTCATGGAATTATAAGCTCTTGATTAATGGAGAAAAGGGAGCTGTTTATAACAGTAAAGATGAACTTTTATGTGAAACAGAAAACTGCTTTTTGAATGATGGAAAGCTTTTAAAGCTTCGCATACCATTAAAAAATAAAGAGCTTTTAAAGATACTTGGAGCTTCAAAATCATATCATTATGTAGTATCTGGTGTTGCCTCTGATGAATTATCAAAAATTACGCCGCGTGAAGTTGATATGAAAGTTGAATTAAAAAATAAAGATAACAAAAAAGACAATGAAGCCTACGTTCAAAAGGTTAAGGAGCTATATTATAAAAATGGTATGATTTCCAATGTATCAGGAGACCTGGAAACAAATCTTGCATTATACAAGTCAAAGATTAAAGAAAATCCGGAGGATTATATCAGCCTTGCCTATTATGGTTCCTGCCTTGCAACTAAAGGCGGACAGGTAAGCGCTATGAAGGCTCTTTCTCTTGTAAACGAAGCCTATACCTATCTTGATAAAGCAGTACAACTTGCAAATGGTAAAGACGGAGAAATTGATGTACTGATAAATCGTGCTTCAGTAAGTGCCGTTGTACCAGAACAGGTTTTTGGTAAGGCAGAAAGTGGAGCAGAAGATTTTATGAAAATTGTTTCTCTTACTGATGATCCAACTTTAAAAGCCTATTGCTATGTAATGGCTTATGAATGCTATAACAACTGTGGAAAAGAATCTCAGGCATTTTTAGCCTTACAAGAAGCAAAAAAAATGGTAAAATAAATTAAGAGGATTTAATGAAAATTACTATACTTGAAAAAAAGGCAGGAGAGGAAGATGAGATAATCGTAAAATGCGATTATCTGGATGAAAGTCTTACAAAGCTTATAAATCAGTTTAAGACCGGTAAAGGTAAAATGAACTTTTACAAGGATTCTAAAATTGTTTTTGTAGACCCGCGCGATATTCTTTATTTTGAATCTGTTGATGATAATGTTTTTGCCTACACTAAGAACGAGGTTTATGAAACTAAATCACGCTTATATCAGCTTGAAAATGAACTTCCATCTGATACTTTTTTCCGTGCAAGCAAGGCTGTTATTGTAAATGTAGATAAAATTGACAGTCTGCTGCCAGTCTTTGGTGGTCGTTTTGAAGCTGTTTTACAGAACGGATACAAGGTTGTAATTTCAAGAAATTATCTTAATACCTTAAAGGAGTTACTTGGCTTATGAAAAACTACGAAGAAAAGGACAATATGTTTTCTGTAATGATAAATATATGTACACGTGTTGTAACAATTATTTTTATATTTGCAACAATTATTCCACTGCTTGCAGGTAATAAAGCTCAGCACTGGTCTATTTCCGACATCTGGGGTGTACTGGCTATAGGTGTTATTTCCGGCTTATTGTTCGGCTTTTTTTATACTCTGGAAAAATCTTCAAGACTCCAGCTCAATATTTTCTGGATTTTATATTTTCTTTTGATTAATGCCCTTGTGCTTGGAATAGGTTTAAAGCTTTACTGGTTTTCAACAAACCTTAAATCTGTTCTTATAATGGAGGGCATGTTTCTTCTGGTTTTCTTTGCTGTTTATATTCTTGTTTATATGTTTGATTTTAATCAGGCAAAAAAGATTAATCAGAAATTACAGGACAGAAAAAATCATAAGGCTGAGGAGTAGGTGATGGCGGCACAAAAATACGTAGATAATGAAGCTGATTTCTGGAAAGAGCTTTTTGTACACCTTCAGCATAAAAATATGGTTCGTACAAATGCAACTCCACTACGTATGGCAGAGTGCCGCGAACAGTTCGAAGCTTTTACAGCTTCACATCCAGACGCTAAAATTTCTACAGACTACTTTCCATCCTACTGTACCTTTGAAGTTAGTCTTACAGCTACAATTAAGCTCAGGCTTTTTATTCAGAATTCCATAAAGGCAAGCATGATGCAAAAGTGCGGACCGGAATTCATTAAAATCTGCGATGCAAAGTTTCCTTATAATCCGTTACCGGAAATAGACGAATTCTTGCAAAAGCTCCCGGACTATCTTAAGGAGCTTGAGCAGTCTCTGGAAAACAAATCGCGTTCAGAACGCCGCCAGAAGCTTGCCTTTGAATTTATAAAAGCATATGCAACAGCTCATATTCCACAAAATAAGAGCTGGAAGCTGGAGCCATCTGCAGACGGCGACGGCACTTTTACACTTGAATTTTCTGTAAATAATACAAAACTTACCCTCACAGATTCAGATTTTATACAAAAAATCAGCTCAATTTCATAAATCTCTTGCATATTTTTGCATAAACTTGTATATTTTCTGTATATTTATGCAAAAATAGCCACAAAAAATGTGGCACAGGAGATATTTATGGCAAAAGATAAGGTTGTTCTTGCTTATTCAGGTGGACTTGATACTACTGTAATCATTCCATGGCTTAAGGAAAACTATGATTACGATGTAATTGCAGTTTGTATCGACGTAGGACAGGGAGACGATTGGGAAGCAATCAAATCTCGCGCACTCAAAACAGGTGCAAGTGCATGTTATGTTGTAGACGCACGTCAGGAATATATCGAAGAATACATCTGGCCTGCACTCAAGGCAAATGCAGTTTATGAAGATGAATATCTTCTTGGTACTTCAACTGCACGTCCTCTTATCGGAAAAATCCTTGTAGAATATGCACGCCAGGAAAAGGCTGTTGCAATCTGTCACGGTGCTACAGGTAAAGGAAACGACCAGGTTCGCTTTGAGTTTGCTATCAAAGCCTTCGCTCCAGATATCAAGGTAATTGCTGCATGGCGCGATGACAAATGGAATATGGACAGCCGCGAAGCAGAAATCAAATATCTCGAAGACCGC
>JAEEGL015054127.1_pt1 | contig 15196 bp, 11 predicted proteins | sample 9134231 | NCBI WGS metagenome assembly JAEEGL01 (sample SAMN16246548, study PRJNA631951) | gut metagenome | biome: gut microbiome; feature: rumen; material: fiber-attached | host: Bos | place: Iran: Karaj | collected 2018-10 | reverse complement strand
CATTTTCTTCATTATATTTCTGCTGGATCTCTCTACGTCTGTTCGTCTCATCTATTGCAGCGCGCATGGAATCAGTCATGTTATCTGCATACATGATTACGTGGCCGTCCACATTTCTAGCCGCACGACCTACTGTCTGAATAAGAGAGGTTTCCGATCTGAGAAAGCCTTCCTGATCAGCATCCAGAATTGCCACCAGAGTTATCTCAGGAATATCCAGTCCTTCTCGAAGGAGGTTTATTCCAACTAAAACATCGAACACTCCAAGTCTTAAGTCACGGACTATCTCCATACGTTCCAGAGTATCTATATCCGAATGGAGGTATTTGACCTTTACATCCATACCCCTCAGATAATCTGTCAGTTCCTCTGCCATTCTCTTGGTAAGTGTTGTGACCAGGACCTTATTTCCAGCTTCAGTTTCCTTACATATTTCCTTGTAGAGATCGTCTATCTGACCGGCAACCGGTCTTACGTCTATCTCAGGATCCAGAAGACCTGTAGGTCTTATGATCTGCTCTGCACGCAGCTCTTCATGTTCCTTTTCATAATCTGCAGGAGTTGCAGACACATATAATATCTTATCGATCCTGCTCTCAAATTCATCAAAATTCAGAGGACGATTGTCCATGGCGGAAGGTAGTCTGAAACCGAAGTCTATAAGAGTTTCCTTCCTCTTCTTGTTGCCACCGAACATACCTCTGACCTGTGGCAGAGTCATATGGGACTCATCCACTATCATCAGATAATCATCTCCGAAGAAATCCACCAGCGTATCAGGTGGATCACCTGGCTTACCGCCGGCGAGGATTCTTGTATAGTTTTCGATACCGGAACAGAATCCCGTCTCTCGTAACATTTCAATATCAAACTCAGTTCGTTCCTGAATGCGCTGTGCTTCCAGGAGCTTATCATGGGACTTGAACCACGCTATTCGTTCGCGAAGCTCATCATCTATCTCCTTCAGCGCCCTCTCCATCTTGTCAGGTGCGATGACATAGTATGACGCAGGGAATATGCAGGAGAAATTCACATCTCTCTTGATCTCGCCAGTCAGAGGATCAAACTCCGACAGCCTGTCGATCTCATCTCCGAAAAACTCTATTCTTATGGCCTCACCATCACGGTTGGCCGGTATTATATCCACCACGTCACCCTTTACTCGAAATGTACTTCTCTTAAAGTCCATTTCATTCCTTGTATACTGCATACTCACCAGCTCGCCGATCAGAACATCCCTGTCCAGCATCATTCCCGGGCGAAGCCCCAGCATCATGGATTTATAATCCTCAGGATTACCTATACCGTAGATACAGGAAACTGAAGACACAACAATAACATCATCTCTTTCAATAAGAGCTGATGTTGCACTGTGACGCAGTTTATCGATTTCATCATTCACTGAGGAATCTTTCGCGATATACGTATCCGACGATGGAACGTACGCTTCCGGCTGATAATAATCATAATAGCTTACAAAATACTCTACCGCATTCTCAGGAAAGAAGGATTTCATCTCTCCATAGAGCTGTGCTGCCAGAGTCTTGTTATGGGATATGATCAGGGTTTTCTTACCCAGAGCCTTTATGATATTTGCCATGGTAAATGTCTTGCCTGAGCCGGTAACGCCCAGCAGGGTCTGACATTTATTGCCGGCTTTATAACCCTCCACAAGCTGCTCTATAGCTTGTGGCTGGTCGCCGGTTGGCTTATATTCTGAATGTAATTTGAATTCCGCCATAATATATTCTAACCGATAGAGATAACGGACAGGTCAGCGTTATATTTTACAAACATAGATTGCCGCTGACATCTTCGGCATGACAACCTGAAGTACGTTGTTGTGTACGCTTGTAGGTTCATCATTCATGACATAGCCTTCTTCGCCTGTCAGCATGATTCTTCTCATAGTTCTGCCGTTTCGGACTCCCAATTGTCTTACATGGAGTCTCACTCTCTTTTCTACAAAATCATTATTTATAACAACTGCTACGGCCTCGGTCTCATTGAAACGGCCATAGGCTATAAGTCTGTTCTCTCCATGCAGGAACTTCAAAGATCCTGTCAGGATTGCTTTATATTTCTTATGAATTCTGATTATATCCTTATGGAATTTGATCATTTCCTTATTCTCATGTCCCCAAGGATATGTTCTTCTGGAATCCGGATCAGTCCAACCGCAGACACCAGCCTCATCACCGTAATAGATAGTCGGAGCTCCCGGCCATGTCATCTGGAACACAACTGCTGCTCTCATAAGGCTGAGATTCAGATTCTCATTCGCAGCCTCTGCTCCCAGAGTATGGATTCTGCCGACTCTGTGATTAGTCCTTGTCAGGAATCTGGAATGATCGTGATTTGATAATTCATTCATAGCCACATAGAGTGAATTATACATGAAATATGACATGTAATTTCTTATGGAGCCTCTGAATGCATCTGCATTTCCGATCAGGTCTCCTCTAAACTCATCACTATGCTTCTCAACGCCTGTCAGGAACCAGGTGATAGGTTCCATGAAGGCACCATAATTCATTATGGTATCCCACTGGTCGCCCTGCAGCCATGCCTTCGGATCACCATAATGCTCCGCCAGGATTATCGCCTCAGGATTTGCATCCTTTACAGCCTTTCTGAAATCTCTCCAGAATCTATGGTTATATTCTTCTGTATAACCCAGGTCCGCAGCCACATCAAGTCTCCAGCCATCACAGTTATATGGTGGCGAAACCCACTTGCGTCCTATACGGATTATATAGTCATGAAGCTTTTTAGATTCTTCATAATTAAGCTTTGGAAGGGTGTCATGTCCCCACCATCCATTATAGGACCCGTTATCCGGCCATGCATTTTCATCACTGAACTTAAAGAAACTTCTGTATGGACTATCAGCACTTACATATGCTCCCTTCTTATAAGAAGGGTTCTTATCGTAAATGTGCTCCTTGTCCAGCCATTTGTTGAAGGAACCACAATGATTGAAAACACCATCCAGGATTACGCGGATGCCTCTTCTATGAGCCTCTTCTACAAGATGAATAAAGAGTTCATTTGACGCTTCCAGGTTTTCACGATTAGTTACACGGTTTATATATCTTGTGGCCTGAGAGTTATCATTTGACCATTCAGGCAGCAGATCTCCACCGTCATTAACTATCTTTCCAAAATGTGGATCTATATAGTCATAATCCTGTATATCATATTTATGATTTGAAGGGGACACGAAGATCGGATTGAAGTATATAACATCAACCCCAAGACTCTTCAGATAATCCAGCTTATTTATAACGCCCTGAAGATCGCCGCCGTAGAAATTACGAACGTCCATTTCAGAAGGAAGCTGATCCCAGTTATCAACACGCTGTACATGTTGTCCCACATAGCTGTACTCTCCCGTCAGAACATCATTTGACTTATCGCCATTACAGAATCTGTCAACGAATATCTGATACATAACTGCACCCTTGGCCCAGTCTGGAGTCTTAAAGCCCGGAACAATCTTGAAATCATAATCACGGTTAACGTCCCTAAGTATACCAAGCCTGTTATAAATGACAGAGAGTCGTCCTGAGAAAACCTCAAAATGATACTTGATAGGTTCATGAACATTTTTAATAACTGTATAATAATAATCAAAGACATCATTTGACTCCTGTAATTTCATAGGAATGCAGATGTCTTCCATTATTAGAACCACTCTGTCTACGTTACTGTGGGCAGTTCTGAATCTGATAGTAACATCATCACCCTTCTTAGGCTCTGCCGGATTTACAAACATAGGCGTAACATCACTAAAAAGAGCACCAAAATTAAGAATGGTGGTTGAGTTATATATTTGGTTTAATAAATCTAATGCTTTATTGTCTTGCATGACTGCCTCCCGCTAGAGCTTAGCATAGACAATATTATAATAAAAAATAGCACTTTATACAAGTTTTCTAGGGAATTGGCGTTTCGGTAGTAGTCTTCTTGGATTTCGGCTTTTCACCTGCTTTCGCGTGCGGATAGCTTCCAGTTTGGTTCAGAATCCGCACACTTTTCCTTGGATTTCGGCTTTTCGCCTGCTTTCGCGTGCGGATAGCTTCCGGTTTGGTTCCAAATCCGCACGCGATTCATAAAAATTCAGTTTTTGGGCTTCCTTGGCGTGCGGTTTTCCTCTTGGTTTCTCTCTTATCCGAACACTTTTTCTTGAAATTCAGCTTTTCGCCCGCTTTCGCGTGCGGATAGCTTCCAGTTTGGTTCAGAATCCGCACACTTTTCCTTAGATTTCGGCTTTTCTCAAGCTTTTCCTAACAATCCACCTTTTCTCTTACTATTACCTCTATTTCTCCCTAGGAATCATAACTGAAAGCGAGAATTCATCATCTGTTGACTCTGCCTTAACAAGGCCGTCGTACTCTTCAACTGAGTTTCTTATATTACGAAGGCCGAAGCCATGGTGTTCAGTGTCTGCTTTTGAGGTGTAGCCGGAGGTCATGAAGAGTTTCTCAACATCCACCTTCTGCATCGCTGAATTTGATATCCTGATAACGAAGAATTTGGCCGTACGCTTGATGTTCATGTCGACCCACGCACCAGTCTTCTTTTTTTCAGTATTCACATCATCACCATTTTCGACATCATCCACACCATCACCATTTTCGACATCATCCACACCATCACCATTTTCGACATCATCCACACCATCAGCATTTTCGACATCATCCACATCATCACCATTTTCGACATCATCCACATCATCAGCCTTTTCAGCAATATTCGCATCGCCATTATCCGAAGCTTCTTCTATACACTTTGACGCTGCCTCAATGGCGTTATCCAGCGCATTGGCAAATACGCTGCAGACGTCTATTGGTTTCATGTTGAGGCCGCCATCGGCTACGCCGTCCAGGGTGAACTTGATTCCAAGTTCTTTCATCTTGTCCGACTTCATGGAGACGATGCAGTCGAGCATCTCGTCGCCTGTGATTATGGCTGGTGAAAGTGCTCTTACATCTCCCAGAAGATCCTTTAAATGTTGACCTGCTTCTTCTGTTTTTCCTTCGTCGAGCATCATGCTGGCAAGGGACAGATTGTTGATGATATCATGTCTGAATGCTCTGGTCTCGGTCTGAGTTCTCTTATACTGCTCTATATATTCCAGCTCTGCCTGAAGATATGTTTCCTGATATTGATTCTTTTCCTGAAGCGATTTTTCCGTCACTGTCATCACAAGAAGTACAGGAGCAATTCCACCCAATATCGGAATTATCACCGCAAACACATAACTTAGAGCTGTATACTGTTCTGACAAGCCATCAAAAGCCAGTGGAATTGCAGGAAAAGCAGAAAATACTAATAGCCATACTACAAAAAGTATTCTGTGACTAATCTTTATGCCATAAAATTTCTTTTTCTTGTAATACCTGAAATACAGTATCAGGAAAAGCACTATATTTATAATCAGGAAAATAGGTATAGAAAAAAAATTTAGATGCCACGTTTCTGTCTCATCCATAGCACTTAATAATAATAATGTCTCAGCCTTTCCACCTTTTAAATATATGTAAGCATACTGAAACATTGTATTTACATACCAGTAATATATATACAGACATACCGTCGCCTCGATAGCTCTAAGAACTTTCTTTTCTTTATTTGCCATCAGGTATATCACGAATGCCAGTAAAAAAACTGCTCCATTTTGAATAAACGCAAAAGCATACTGAATAAGAATAATATCATCAGCACTTACACCTGCAGCAGAAACGAGCTCTGCATTTCCAGGATTATCAAGTGCCTTATACAGTGCAGGATTGATCTTTATTATGAGAACATTAAAGATGATCAGACCCAGAACCTGAATTGCAAAAATCCCAAGTGAAGCTATAAATAGTTTCTTCGTGATCACAATATATCTTCCCAGAAAACATGCTGCAACAAGCATCACTATGAATAGAGAAAGAATGAATACGATGCTGGATCCACCCATAGTTAAATATTCAATTATTTCTTTCGACGTCATCCTATCAAATTCTCCAATATCAACAAAACAAATCAACCAAACAAATCAGCCAAACAAATCAACCAAACAAATCAACCAACACAAATCATCATAAAACAGTTAACACATCCAACCCATCAAAACGCAACATTCTCAACATAACTGTATAGAGCTTCCTTCAGAGGTTTTACATTTGAGCGGCTTACCGGAATGCTTATATCCCCGTCCGGGCCTTCCATCAGCACGTCCGACTTAACCAGCTTCTTCACCTTCGCCAGCGAAATGAGATATCCCCTATGGCATCTGAAAAAGCCGTCATTCTTCAGCTTTTCCTCAAAATCACTGATGTTATATCTTATCAAATGTTCTCCCTCAGTTGTGTATATCATCACATACTGATTCTGCGCCTCAAGGTAAATGATATCCGCTACATTTAACAGCATTTCTTCACCATCTTCCTTGATCATTACCTGGCGCTTACTGGTGTTCTTGTCCATAACAAAACGGATGACCTCACGGAGTTTGTCCTCCTGAACAGGCTTCGTAAGATATCTCAGTGCATTTACCTCGTAGCCCTCCAGGGCATACTCGACATGTCCCGTCAAGAAAACTATGTAGATGTTGTCACTTCTCTCCCTAAGCTTTCTGGCGAGAGTGATGCCATCCATGGCCGGCATTTCGATGTCCAGAAACAACACATCATAAGGATTCTTGTCAAATGCATCAAGGAGGGCACGTCCATCCTCATACACATCAACTATCACATCCAAGCTTCCAGCCAACTTATCTATCATATCTCTAGCCTGAACCCTGAACTTTTCTTCATCGTCACAAACTGCAAATCTCATAACACTTATAACCTTCCACTCATTCGAACAACTTCACACCACACATCTTTTCGACGCGTGGTGTGAAATCATTAACCTTCATTTCCAGATTAAATTTTATACTTTAACTACAGAAACTTCAACATCATATGTTTCTTCCTTTGAAGTTTTATTAAGTAGTGTGAGAAGCGCTACAAGTGCCACGATGGCGAAACCGCCAAGCACTATTACTACTGTTGATGAAGCAACAACACCTGTATAGGAAAAAACTGTTGAGGTAAGATTTAATGCAAGATGCATTGCGATGCTTGTATAGATCGAACCAGTCTTATAGAAAACATAGCAGAGAACCATTCCCAAAACTGAAGCGTAGCAGATCCACAAAATCTGTCCATGTGCAAGTCCGAAAAGTAATGAACTGATTATCATTGCTGGAACTACAGGCATACCCTTACGAAGTCTGTCAAATATAAGGCCTCTGAAAATAACCTCCTCGACAACCGGTGCTGCGATTGCATTTCCAAGAATTGCAAGAACTACATTCTGAGTAAAAAGCCCTTCAGACGCTTCATTATATGAAGAAACAATGCTGTCTGAAAGAGGAATCACTTCTAGTATTCCACATAATGCAAACATCGATACAATTCCGATAGCTGTTCCCAGAGCGATTTTCTTTGGACTAACCTTAACTGCATTTATTGATTCAGACATTTTCTTATGTCTAAGCTTAAAAATCAGGAAAAGCATAACCAGTGTAGCAACAGCTGCGACACATACAAGCAGCCCCAAAGAATTCATGACTGTGTCTTTATACAGCGCCACCATTTCCGGATCCTTCATGATATCAGGTCTTCTATATTTAAGAGCCAAATAATAGCTGACCATCACTCCCACTCCCAATCCGCCGGCAACCTGTCCGCCCAGGTATACGCCACCGTAACCAAGTGCATTTCTTATCTGCTTTAATGTATTATTCATACCCTTCACCTTCTGGTTTAAAACCATCCCTTCGTTCGTTTTATTTGATGGTCTGATAATAAACCAGCTTAAAGAAATCATGTTAAAACCTGTTGTGAAATGTACTGAATATGTCGCAAATGGGCAATTAAAAAACCGCAGCCATCTGCTTCTCAGATCACTGCGGCTTTAAAATAATGAAAAAAGTAGGGGTTTTTCAACATAAACCTCGAAGAAACAAGGGCTAGAATATCAAGCCTCCCCATACATTTTCGACGTGGTTCCATACACGTTCTGGTAGTTGCATTCCCTGTATACGGAACGCTCCTCCCGCTATCATACTCAGGTCCTCTTCCGTCAACTCCTGGCCTCCAGCTTCGACCATCGTCAACGTATAATTAAGGAACTCTGCAAAGGTAAAAGGAAGGCCAACCGCCATCGCAGATGGAATAACCACATCCATTACGAAGTGCATCTGTAAATCTTCCAGATCTACATCTTCGCAGGCATGGGTAGCAAAATACTCCTCACTGTCGGCCGTATACTTAGCAGACAAATCCTGGTCCTGCATAACCTTATTCATGAACTTCTCTACATTAGTTGCAGCCATATCAGTGTACCTCCCATCTCTTCTCTGTTTACACTATATATACAAAATAATTACTATAAATGAGACATAATTATGATCAATCTAACACCTTATACGAACCATTTCTATTATCAGAAGCATTTCTTCTCATGCTTCAGATTACAGCTGTCCATCCTTGAACATTTATAACAGATCTCATTAATACATTTTCCTTCTTGCAGGAATTCCCTTACATTAGCCAGAGTTGTATCAGCTATATTTGAAAGTGCTTCACTCGTAAGGAAAGCCTGGTGAGATGTAACTATTACATTTGGCATAGATATCAGTCTAGCAAGCACATCATCATTGACAATATGATTTGAATAATCGTGGAAGAATATATTTGATTCTTCTTCGTATACATCCAGACATGCAGCGCCGACCTTCCTGTCCTTAATACCCTCCAGCAGAGCTTCTGAATCTATAAGAGCACCTCTGGAAGTATTGATGATAACCACGCCCTTCTTCATCTTGGAAATGCTTTCCTCATTGATCATATGGCGGCTCTCATCCGTGAGCGGACAATGAAGTGAGATGATGTCGCTCTGTTCCCACAATTCATCCAGAGAGACATATTTAATACCCGAATCAACTGCAGGGTACTTGTCATAGGCAATTACATTCATGCCAAATCCACGGCATATATCGATAAATATCCTTCCGATCTTACCGGTTCCCACTACGCCAACGGTTTTTCCATGCATATCAAAACCAGTCATACCATTGAGGCTGAAATTGAAGTCTCTGGTACGAATAAATGCCTTATGAATTCTACGAACTGAAGTAAGGAGCATTGCCATGGCATGCTCGGCTACCGCATATGGAGAATATGCAGGAACACGCACCACATGTATCTTTCCATAGGCATATTCAATATCCACATTATTGTATCCTGCGCAGCGAAGAGCTATCAGTTTCACTCCATTCGCCTGCAGCTTATCTATAACCTCCGGATTAATATCATCATTCACAAATACACATACAACATCACAGCCCTCTGCCAGCTTGCATGTATCAGTTGAAAGACGTGCATCGTAATAAGTAATATCAAACTCATCATTAACATTTGCTTTGACAAAAGATTCCTTGTCATAATCCTTCGCATCAAAAAAAGCAATCCTTATTTTGTCCATATCGCATCCTCCAATAAAATGTACTAGCAAACTTTATTATCGCTATATATAAAATAGCACATTTTACCGCCAAAAGGACAGCACATTTCAACACAAAAAAGCACATTTTAACAGAAAAATACCGCCGACACCCGATCAACGGATACCTGCGGTATTTCATATATCTAAAACCCAAATCAGTGTGGGGACCAATAAGGGCTAGATATGCCTATTAAAATAAATGTGGGATCATGTCGTCTATAGATTCATGTCTTTTTATTTCATAGTCTATTAATCCCAAAGGCCTATTACGCCATATTTCATCATTCTTACATCCACCGGAAATCACTTCCATGGTATCTATGTCAAGAATCACGTTTTTATCTTTTGCGAATAATTTCTTATCTGATGCTCTTCTACGAAATTTACCCATTTTCACAATCTCCTCTCCCGAAAAATATAGCTACCTCTCCATTTGTGTTACGATATATATACAATCTAGCAAAGAGTAATTCGACTTTTTCTATGATTTAATCATCCTTGTTTCAAAATCATATCGACATATTTCTTTATATCATTAAAATCGACTTTCAATTTACCATCATATATGCCAACCGGAACCATATCCTCAAATGAATAACCCGTCTGTTCATATTCTCCTTCGATTAATTCATACACAAGTATCTCTTTTCTAAGCGGATCCACAATCCAATACTCTCGAACCTTCGATTCGTAATACAAGTTTAGTTTTCTTATTCTGTCATGCGAACCTGACGTCTTAGAAACAACTTCAACGACAAGATCAGGAGCACCGACAACTTTATTTTTACGAAGTTTATCCCTATTGCATATAATCATCACATCAGGTTCAACCATATTATACTTATCACTCTTCACTTGAACATCAAGTGGAGCCATCATAGGAACACAGTTCCCTTTATTCTTCTCTATATAATTCGAAAAAGCTGTCATTATCTTATGTACAATTAACTGATGTTCCATAGATGGTGTCGCCATATCATAGAAAACACCATTTATTAATTCTACTCTTCTATCATCACCAAGATTATTGTAATCATCAATTGTCATCATTCCATCATGTTTAACAGCAATTGTGCCATAAGTTAAGTAAGGAGATGCCTCCATAACAAGACCAAGCAATTCTCGGTCTCGATCAACATCCTCACCTAATCTATAATCCGAATAATGATATGTAGCTAATGGATTGCGTTCTCTAGACTCATTTAACAGTACATCATTCAACGCTTTGATTGTTGTGTATCTTGGAGAAGATGTTATCCCACCCAATACCTTCTGAACCGTACTTAATGGAACTCCTGACAATTCTGAAATTCTCTTGTATGTAAGTCCTAATTCGTCTTTCATTCTATTCATTTCATCTATAGTCATATTCTCCATAAAGAACCTCCTAAAGCTAACCCATTCAATATATCTTATAATTATTATATCCATTTATGGATATAATTTCAACATTTTGTATCCATTTATATCCATTTATGGCATTTTGTTCATTTGACTATTACGAAACTATCAATAATACCGATACAACTATAAAAGCTGCCACGGAAATCCGTGACAGCTCTATAGATAGAAGGCATTTTATTAAAAGTATTTATTGTCATAATTATTTGGATAACAGCTTCTTCTTCCTTGCCATAACCACACTCTGGATAACCAGGAAGAGGCAAAGCATAGCTGCTATTGTGATTCCTGTCCACCATGCCTGATCGAGTCCGGCTGATGAAACTATGTTCTGGATGGTTGCCAGTGACAGAACACCGAAGAGTGTTCCTGCGATATTACCAACACCACCGGTAAGCATTGTTCCACCTATGATGGAGGAAGCGATTGCGTTCATTTCCATACCTGATGCATGTGATGCAGAACCTGAACCAACATGGAGGAAGTATACAAATCCGCCAATTCCGGCTAAAACTCCACATATCAGATGTGATAAGAACTTAGTGAGCTTTACATTTATACCAAGCATAAGTGCGCTCTGTGCGTTACCACCAACTGCATAGAAGCTTCTACCAAGCTTGGTCCATCTGAGTACTACGAAGAAAATGATTACGATCAGGAGAGCTACGATAACGCCGATCTCTACGTATGCATTTACATAGTTGCCCAGTCTGTTCACCGAACCGAATCCCGGAACGATAACACGTGTATCCTTTAATTTTACAAATGCTTCATTCTCTACGTTGAATGGAGCTGTATTAACTATTGTCGTCATACCTCTGGCAAAGAACATACCTGCAAGAGTTACGATGAATGGCTGTATATCCAGATAAGCTACCAGGAAGCCCTGTACAAGGCCAAATGCGAGGCCGATTGCAAGTGCGATTCCGATGGCACCTATGATGCTTCCGTTATGGAAGTCAAGATATACTGCACAGCACATACTTACAAGTGCAACTACACCACCGACTGAAATGTCGATACCACCACAGATCATTACGATACTCATACCAACTGAAGTGATAATAAGTGCAGCGTTTGCATTAAGTATATTGAAGAATGTCTGTGGTTTCAGGAATCCTTCGCCCTGGAAAACAACAGCACCAATATACATTACAAAGAATACTACTATAGTGATTGTAAGGAGAAGGTTCGTATCATTTGTTCTTGCAAACCAACCTTTAAAGCCTTTCTTCTTTTCCATCTTAAGCCACCTCCTCTTTCTTCTTAGGCACGATCATTGCCCAGAGCTGAGACAGCTTCTTTCTTACTACAGGTGTACTGAGAACAACCAGGATGATAACTACTACAGCCTTATAAGCTGAAAGCGCATCAGACTGAACATTCATCTTGTACAGAGTAGTTGTCAGGAACTGAATAACATATGCACCCATGATAGATGCTGTCATATTAAACTTACCACCACTAAGTGCATTTCCACCAAGAGCAACTGCAAGGATGGCATCCATTTCTATATCCTTAGCTACAACTGAATAGTTGATAGTAGACAGACGGCTTACCTTGATAAGTCCGGCAACTGCTACACAGAGTCCCAGGATAACAAATGTAAGGAATTTGATAAACTGAGGATTGATACCATTCAGTCTTGAAGAGCTCTCATTTATACCAACTGACTGAGTGTAGAGACCCAGTGTTGTGAACTTCAGAACAAGCATTATTACGATAACGCATATAGCTGCAATGAAGAATGGTGTTGGAATAGGTACTCCAGGAATATATCCACCAAAGTATCCGAACTTTGGCTCGCTGATGATAGGAAGCTCGTTGTTGTTGATCCATGCTGCGATTGAACGACCAGCTGTAAAGAGGATCAGTGTTGCTACCATCGGCGGTATCTTAAAGTACGCAACCAGCACACCGTTAAATGCACCGAAGAGCATAGCTACAACACAAGCCACAAGGAAAGCTACTATGATAGGAGCCTGGAGTGTATCCGGTCTTGAGTTTGTTCCACACAGAACTCTAAGGATAACACTACCTGCGATAGCTATAGTTGCACCTACGGAGATATCCTGTCCACCTGAAGCTGCTGTAACCAGAGTCATACCTATAGCAAGGATTGCAAGCTCTGAACCGTAGTCAAGGATAGTAACAAGATATCCATTAAGTACAGGATTTCCTGCACTGTTGGTTCCCAATGTAACCTTGAAGAATGAAGGATCTACAATGAGATTAAATATTGCAAGAGCAAGAAGAGCTGCAAGAGGTATAAGTAACTGTTTATTGAAAACTATTTTTTTCTTTTCCATTACTTCGCCTCCTTTTCTTCGCTCTGTCCTGCGATAGTCTTCATAATTCCGCTCTGTGTAAGTTCATCACCCTTAAGTTCTCCAACCATCTTACGGTCTCTCATAACTACGAGTCTTGAACATGTACGGAGCATTTCGTCTGTTTCTGAAGAAATAAATGTGATACTCATTCCTTCAGAAGCAAGCTTAAGTACAAGCTTTTGTATATCTACCTTGGTTCCTACATCGATACCTCTTGTAGGCTCATCAAGTATCAGATATTCCGGATGCATAAGCAGCCATCTAGCAAGTATAACCTTCTGCTGGTTACCACCCGAAAGAGATTTAATAGGTGTATCAGCTGAAGCAGTCTTTATATCAAGCAGCTTGATATATTCATCTGCCAGCTTATATGTCTGCGCTTTAGAATAAGGTTTAAAGAATCCTCTGAGCACCTGTGATGCCAATATGATATTCTCTCTAACTGACAGATCACCTATGATACCATCAACCTTTCTGTCTTCCGGCAGATATGCGATGCCGTTCTTCATGGCATCCAGTGGTTTAGTTATCTTGATAGGCTGGCCATTCTTCTTAACCTGACCGTTTATAACTCTGTCAGCACCAAATATAGCTCTGACACATTCGCTTCGTCCTGAACCAAGAAGTCCGGTGAAACCATTAACTTCACCCTTCTTAATATAGAAGTCAAATGGACTGATTCCGGCATTACTCTGAAGCTGCTCTGCTTCAAATACAGGTGTACTTGCATCCTTTTCTTCATAGCTTGCAGATTCACCCTTGATATCCGAAAGGTCATCCAGTTCCTTACCAAGCATCTTCGATACCAGCTGAACTCTTGGGAGATTCTGGATCTCATATTCTCCTACAAGCTTTCCATCTCTGAGAACGGTAATCTTATCACATACCTCATAAACCTGATCAAGGAAATGTGTTACGAAGATTATTCCAACTCCCTTTGACTTCAGATCTCTCATAAGTCCGAAGAGCTTCTGAACCTCACTCTCATCCAGAGAAGAAGTAGGCTCATCAAGGATCAGAACCTTACATTCCATATCTACTGCTCTTGCAATAGCAACCATCTGCTGAACTGCGAGTGAGCAGCTTGCCAGCTGCTGATTTGCTTTAGCAGGAATATCCAGCGACTGCAGAATCTTATCAGCTTCTACATTCATCTTCTTCCAGTTCTGAACAGCGCCCTTAGTTCTTCCTATGAACATGTTCTCAGCAACTGTAAGATTAGGACAAAGTGTTATCTCCTGATAAACTGTGGAGATACCTGCATTCTGTGCATCCTGAGGTGAATGTATGTGAACCTCACCTGGCACGCCCTTCAGAAATATAGTTCCTTCGTCTTTCTCATAAACTCCGGTTATAACTTTAATCAGCGTCGATTTTCCGGCACCGTTCTCACCCATCAGAGCATGTATCTCACCCTCGCAGAGAGTAAAGTCAACTGCCTGCAGAGCACGTACGCCAGGAAACGTCTTATGTATGTTTTTTAGTTCAAGTACTGCTTTATCTTTCACGTACTCACCTCTGTTTTCTTCCTATTTTTTCTTATAAAAAGGGCGCGACATAAACTTTTATGCCGCACCCCTTCAATGACATTTATCAATTAGATTCCGTAGTTGTCTACGTCTTCCTGTGTAATTGTTGTTGCGTCAAATCCTTTTTCTTCCATTATGATTGTTTTCTCTGAAAGAGTTTCACCAGCTTCAAGCTTCTTGATTACGTCATCAATATACTTAGCCTGGAATGGATTACACTGTCCATCGTAGTGCCAGTTCTGTGCAAGGAGCTCTTCAAGTGCCCACTTGTTGCAGTCAAATCCCATAACTACTACGTCCTTACCAACACCGTGAGAAATGTTAGCCTTGTCAAGTGCCTCAACAGCACCCTTAGCCATATCGTCGTTCTCTGCGTAGATTACGTTG
>JAEEGL014851955.1_pt1 | contig 15196 bp, 13 predicted proteins | sample 9134231 | NCBI WGS metagenome assembly JAEEGL01 (sample SAMN16246548, study PRJNA631951) | gut metagenome | biome: gut microbiome; feature: rumen; material: fiber-attached | host: Bos | place: Iran: Karaj | collected 2018-10 | reverse complement strand
CACGTTTCCTTCTGCCTTGAACCGCTCTGCCGTATATTCAGGGATCCGCTGCTCCTCCGGGATCTCCGGAAGGGTATGACCAAACGAATTTGGCCGCAGGATCTTGTGGCTGACCGTATCCAAAAGGAGATACGATGTATGGATCTCCAGAATGGGGTCGCCCCCTTCGGAAAACATCTGAAACTCCCGCAAAAACCTTGCGCCCCTGGTTCCCTGGCTTCCGGTCTGCAGAACGACATTCTCTTCGGCTGCCGGTCGGCGCAGATAGTGGATCGCCAGTTTGGAAATGGCGAAGAATCCGCCTTCGTTCCAGATCGTATGATAGTCGGCTCCATAATGGGTAAGCTGGCTCTCCGAAAGGTTCTGCACATGTCGCATCAAAAACCCCGGTTTTTGCCGTCCTTTGAAATCACATTCGTTTCCGTAAATGAACAGAGGCTTGGAATAGTAATACTCGCGCATGTTTCTCCTTTATAAGCAAATGGCTGCCAAACAGGCAGCCTTTGCATGCGTTACTTGATCAGATCGACACCCATGTATTTCCGCAGGGCTTCCGGCACAGTGACCGAACCGTCGTCATTCTGGTAGTTCTCCAGAATGGCCGCAGTGGTCCGCCCGACAGCAACTCCGGAACCGTTCAGCGTGTGGCAGAGTTGGGCCTTCTCTTTCGGTCCGTTTTTGAAACGGATCCCCGAACGGCGAGCCTGGAAATCAACACAGTTGGAGCAGCTGGAGATCTCGACATATCTCCCATAGGAAGGCATCCAAACTTCGATATCATAGGTCTTCGCCGCAGAGAATCCCATGTCTCCCGTCGACAGACAAACGACACGGTAGGGCAGGCCCAGCATCTGCAGGACTCGCTCCGCTTCATTGGTCATTTCTTCCAATTCTGCGTAGGAATCCTCCGGCTTGGTAAACTTGATCAGCTCGACCTTGTTGAACTGATGCTGACGGATCAGGCCTCTGGTGTCTCTGCCGGCACTTCCCGCCTCTCCGCGGAAGCAGGCAGAATAGGCGCAGTAGCGCAGCGGCAGGAGGTTTCCGTCCAGGATCTCTTCCCGATACATATTGGTGACCGGAACTTCTGCCGTCGGGATCATGTACATCTCTTCGCCTTCGATCTTATACATATCCTCTGCAAACTTCGGAAGTTGGCCAGTTCCCGTCATCGATGCAGTACTGGCCATATAGGGCGGCAGGATCTCCGTATATCCGTGTTCCGCATGGGTATCCATAAAGAAATTGATGATCGCCCGTTCCAGTCTGGCTCCAAGTCCTTTGTAAAAGTGGAACCTTGCTCCGGTGACCTTTCCTGCCGTCTCCGGATCCAGAATATCCAGATCGGCGCCGATATCCCAGTGTGCCTTCGGCTCATAGGGGAACTGTCTCGGTTCGCCCCAGCGCCGGATCTCTACGTTTTCGGTGTCATCTTTTCCGATCGGAACACTTTCATGCGGCAGATTCGGCAATTCCAGGATCATCGTCCGAATCGCTGCTTCTTTTTCCGCGATCACTGCGTCGTTCTCTTTGATCTTGTCGGATAACTCTTTCATTCTTGCCATGACCGGCGCGATATCTTTTCCCTCTTTTTTCAGCATAGGGATCTCTTTGCTGGTCTTGTTCTGCTCCGCTTTCATCGCATCTGTCTCCGAAGCCATTGCGCGCAGAGCAGCGTCCTCTGCCAGCAGCTGATCGATCAGCGAATCCATATCCTTGTTTCTGGTTTTCATTGCGGCCTTGACCACATCTGGGTTCTGCCGGATAAAGCGAATGTCTAGCATGTTTCTATTCTCCCTATTCTTATTTGGTCAGTTTTGCAACCAACTCGTCAAGTTCTTCTTTGGATTGGAAGCGGATGCGGAGCTCCGCCTTTTTCCCTTTTCCCTGGATCGAGACCTTCTTGTGTAGGTCTTCGGAAAGGGCTAGGGCGACTTCCTCAAAGTAGTGATCCTCTCCCCAATTCTTCTTCGGCTCTTTTTTTACCGACTTCGGTGATCGGGGCTTCATTCCTTCTACCTGCCGAACAGAGAGTCCCTTTTCTGTGATCTCCTTCGCGACAGCAAGTCGGTCCTCTTCCGGCAGCGCAAGCAGCGCTCTTCCGTGACCGGAAGAGATGGCTCCCTGTTCGATGAGCCGGAGGACTTCCTCTGAAAGGGACAGCAGCCGCAGGGCGTTTGCCACTGTGGGTCGGGACTTCCCGACTTTCTGAGAGACCTGTTCCTGTGTTAAGGAGTAGGTATCCATCAACCGCTGATATCCTTTTGCCTCTTCGACCGGATCTAAGTCTTCCCGCTGCAGGTTCTCAATGAGGGCCTGCTCCATCGCTTCCGCATCGGAAAGCGTCCGGATAATCACAGGGACTTCTCTCAGCCCAGCGATCCTGGCTGCTCTCCAGCGCCTCTCTCCGGCGACGATCTGGTACATTCCACTCTCCAGCGGACGGACGACCAGCGGCTGCAGGATCCCGTGCTCCCGGATGGATTCGGCCAATTCATTGAGGGCCTCCTCGGAAAAGTTCCTTCTCGGTTGGTCTTTGTTTGGCTCGATCTCTGAGATCCTTACCGTGGAAGGAGCGATATCGTTGGTCTGGTTGTCTGCGAACAATGCTTCCAAGCCTTTTCCCAGGCCGCTTTTCTTTGTTGCCATATGCTCCTCCTTACCGATTCTTTCTTAAGAATTCCTTTGCCAGGTCCTCATAAGCCTGCGCTCCTTTGGAGGTACGGTCGTAATAGAGGATCGGCTGCCCGTAACTCGGCGCCTCCGACAATCTCACATTCCGCGGGATCGCAGTGGCATAAACCTTTTGCGGGAAAAACTTCTTGACTTCGTCCGCGACCTGGACCGTCAGGTTCAATCTGCCGTCATACATCGTCAGCAGAACTCCTTCGACCTCGATCGTGTCGTTATATAGCCGTCGGACCTGCCGGACGGTGGCGATCAGCTGGGACAGCCCTTCCAGCGCGTAGTATTCGCACTGGATCGGGATCAGCACCGAATCGCTGGCGACCAGCGCATTCAGGGTGATGAGCCCCAAAGAGGGCGGACAGTCGATAAACATGTAATCATACCGGTCCCGGATCGAGATCAAAACCTGTCTCAGCCTTTGTGCCCGGGATTCCATCTCACCCAGTTCCAGTTCCGCCGCGGCTAGATCGATCGTTGCCGGCAGAACGTCCAGGTTCTTAAAGGGTGTATGCTGAACCGCCTCGTCGATCCTCTTAGTCCCAAGAAGGACCTCATAAGTCGTGGCGTCCACCGCTTTTTTATTGACCCCGACTCCGCTGGTGGCATTCCCCTGCGGATCCGCATCCAACAGCAGGACTTTCTTCCCCGAAGCCGCTACGGCAGCTGCCAGGTTCACTGTTGTGGTCGTCTTTCCGACTCCGCCTTTTTGATTGGCGACCGCGACAATTTTGCCCATTTTCGTCCTCCTGCTGATGGATTGATTGATACTTGATTATATCACTTTTCCAAATCAAAGGATAGGCAAACCGGACAAATCCCCAGTAAATTGTTTCACGTGAAACAAAAGGCCCTCAAAAGGGCCTTTTACAACGGATTCTTTGCCATTTTTGCGGAGGGTCTTGGGTAGTTCGCCGGCGTTTCCCGGACTTTGCGGATCAAAAGGATGTTTCGTTTCTGTTCTCCCGGAAGGAGATACTCCCTGGTGCCTTCCAACTCGCCTCCCAGCAGCCCGATGGCTTTCCCTGCCTGTTTCACTTCCTCTGCGATATCAGATCCTTTCAGCAGGACCAGCATTCCGCCGACCTTGAGAAACGGAAGGCAGTACTCTGCCAACACCGATGTGGCAGCGACTGCCCGCGCAGTCGCGATGTCATACTTTTGCCGATACTCCTTTTTTTGGCCCGCTTCTTCCGCTCTTGCATGCAGGCAGAGGTTCTTCTGCCCAAGCATTGCACTCAGTTGCTCCAAAAACACGACCCTTTTGTTTAAACTGTCCAGCAGTGTCAGATCGATATCGTCCCTCAGGATCCGAACCGGAACAGACGGGAACCCGGCTCCGGTTCCAACATCGATCATCTTTCCTTTTGGAGGAACATCATAGGCTCTCAAAAGCAGCAGACTGTCCAAAAAGTGTTTTACGACGATCTCGTTTGGCTCTGTGATCGCTGTCAGATTCACTTTTTCATTGTATTCCACCAAAAATGAAGCATACCGGTCCAGATCCGCAGCTTGCTTTTCGGTCAGCGCAAACCCATACTCCGACAGGGTCTCTGTTAAGTATCCGAAATCAAGGAACATGGTCCGGTCCTCCTTTGCTGTTCTAAATAGATGATCAGCACCGAAATATCCGCCGGGCTCACTCCCGAGATCCGGGATGCCTGTCCGAGATTCTCCGGTTGGATCTTCGCAAGCTTTTCCCTTGCCTCCAGGCGAAGCCCGCGGATCGAGCTGTAGTCGATCCCCTCCGGGATCTTGGTCTTCTCCATCCGATGCATCTGCTCCACCTGCGCCATCTGCTTCCGAATGTATCCTTCGTACTTGATGGAGATCTCGACCTGCTCGGTCACGGCATCCGGCAACTCCGGCCGGTCCGGATCGGCGATCGCGAGATCCTGGTAGCTGACTCTCGGTCTGCGGAGGAGTTCCGCCAGCTTACAGCCGGTCTGGATCGGAGATGTTTCACGTGAAACAAGCATCTCGTTTAAGGCTTCAGAAGGCGAAACCGACGTGGATAGGACGCGCTGTTTTTCCGTTCGGATCTGCTCCTGCTTGTGCAGAAAATCCGCATAGCGCTCCTCGCTGATCAGACCGATCTCTCTTCCGAGCGGTGTCAGACGTTCATCTGCGTTGTCCTGACGCAGCAACAGCCGGTATTCCGAGCGGGAGGTCATCATACGATACGGCTCCTGACATCCCTTCGTCACCAGATCGTCGATCAAGGTCCCGATGTACGCTTGAGAACGGGACAGAACGATCTCGTCTTTCCCCTGCAGAGATCGGCTGGCGTTGATCCCCGCCATCAGTCCCTGGGCAGCAGCCTCTTCATAACCGGAGGTCCCGTTGAATTGCCCCGCCCCATAGAGGCCCTTGACCTGCTTGAATTCCAGAGTCGGACGTAAGGAAAGAGGATCGATGCAATCGTACTCGATCGCATAGGCGTTGCGCATGATCTGGACATGTTCCAGTCCGGGGATCGTTCGGTACATTTGGATCTGTACGTCTTCCGGCAAGGAAGAGGACATTCCCTGAAGGTACATTTCCTCGGTATGGAGTCCCATCGGTTCGATAAAGAGCTGATGCCGCTCCTTTTCCGGGAATTTGACGACCTTATCCTCAATGCTCGGGCAATACCGGGGGCCGATCCCCTCGATTCCGGAATCCACACCGTACAGCGGGGAGCGGTCAAGGTTCTTTCGAATGACCTCATGGGTCTTTTCATTGGTATACGCAATATGGCAGAGGACCTGATTCTGAAGCGGTCCCTTTGTCGCAAAGGAAAACGGTGTTACCGGCTCATCGCCGCTCTGTTCTTCCATCTGAGAAAAATCGATGCTGGAGCGGGCGACCCTGGCCGGCGTTCCGGTCTTGAACCGGCGAAGACCGATCCCCAACCGGCGAAGAGAATCCGAAAGCGGCAGAGCGGCGTGGCTTCCATCCGGCCCGCTGACAAAGGACTGTTCCCCGACGAAGATCCTTCCGCAGAGATAGGTCCCGGTGCAGAGGATCGCCTTCTTCACCTCATATACGGCACCCAGTTGGGTCACGACCTGTGAGATCTCCCCCCGCTCGTTGGTGCGAAGATCGACGATCTCCGCCTGTTTGAGCGTCAGCCGTTCCTGCTTTTCCAGGATTTCTTTCATATATGCCTGATAGGCAGCTCGGTCCGACTGTACCCGAAGGCTGTAGACGGCCGGTCCTTTTCCTTTGTTGAGCATGCGGCTCTGAAGGAAGGTGGCATCCGCCGCGATCCCCATCTGTCCGCCAAGGGCATCGATCTCCCGGACCAGGTGACCTTTTGCTGTTCCTCCGATGGACGGATTGCAAGGCATATTGCCGATCGCATCCAGAGAAAGGGTAAACAGGATCGTTTCCATTCCCAGGCGCGCGCAAGCAAGGGCTGCCTCGATTCCGGCATGCCCCGCTCCGATTACGGCGATATCATATTGTCCTGCACGGTATTCCATACGTTCGTTTCCTATTTTCCTACGCAAAATCTTGCAAAAACATCCTCGATCAGGGATTCACTGACTTCTTTGCCCTCCAGGGAAAGCAACTCCCGAAGCGCCTCTTCCAGGGAGATCCCGACAGCGTCCAGTGTCATTTGCTCCAACAACGACTCTTCTGCTTCCCGGAGCGCTCGGATCGCGCTTTCCACGCAGGCTTTCTGCCGTTCATTCGCGATCATCGGCGCACTGAAATCAACATGGCCGAGATCCAGTTCCTCTAAGATCGTCTTCTCCAGTTGATCGACCCCTTCGCCGGTCTTAGCAGACAGATAGACGACCGGGTGCCGGGAAAGCGTGTGAAGTTCCTCATAGACCCGATCTGACAGGTCTGTCTTGTTGACCAGAATGATCGCCGGAAATGCCTCCGTTTCCCGAAGGATCTCTTCTTCCTGTTCGGAAAGCGGCTTGGTCGCATCGATCATCACCAGGATCAGCTGGCTTTGCTGCATCCTCAGCCGCGTTTTCTCTACACCGATGGTCTCCACCGGGTCCGTTGTCTCGCGAAGACCTGCAGTATCCGTCAGGGACAGCGTCATCCCATTGGAAAGGGAGATCGTCGATTCGATCAGGTCCCTTGTCGTTCCCGGTATCTCCGTCACGATACTCTTCTCTTCCTTGGAAAGATAGTTCATCAGCGTCGATTTGCCAACGTTCGGGCTCCCGACGATCGACGTCCGGATCCCCTTCTTCAGCATCATCGCCGTTGAAAAACTGTCCAAAAGACCCTGTAGTCCTGTTATCAGGCGGCCGATCTGCTCTTTGAGAGCGGTTTCCTCCAGTTCCTCGACATCTTCCTCCGGATAATCCGACCAGGCGGCAAGGTGTGCCGAAAGGTGCAGCAGCTGCTCCGAATAGCCGGAAAGACTCCGGAACAGGACACCGTCACGGGCCGCCAATGCAGCCCTGGCAGCGCCCTCTCCTTCTGCGGAGATCAGGTCCATGACCCCTTCTGCCTGCGAAAGCGACAGTTTCCCGTTGAGGAATGCCCTTTTTGTGAACTCCCCTGCCTGTGCCGGGACGGCACCGGCTTTGATAACGGTGCGAAGGACCTTTTCCAGCAGATAGATCCCCCCATGGCAGGAGAATTCGACGATGTCCTCCCCGGTATAGCTGTGCGGCGCCGAAAAGACGGTGCAGACCGCCTCATCGATCTCCTCCTTGCCGTCATGGATCCGTCCGTAGAGTACCTGTGGTTCCCTACTCCCATCCGGGATCGGCTTTTTGGAAGAAAAGACGGCCGTCCCGATCTGTTTTGCCTTCGGGCCGGATAAACGAACGACACCCAATGCCCCCATGCCGATCGGCGTGGAAATGGCAGCGATGGTCTCGTGATTCATCTTTTTCCTCCTTTCTGACAAAATACGGAGACTGCTTGGCAGTCTCCGTATCCCTTATAACTCGATTTTCCCGTACAGAGGCTGGCCCTCTCCCTCAGAAGGAGGGGTCTGGCGCTTGCTGGTGCTGACGACCGGCTCTGCATCTCTCTCTTTCGGGCGATCCGAATAGCGGCCGTTTCTTCTGCCGCGGTTGCCGCGGCCGCTTCCGCCTTTTCCTCCGGATCTGCGTCCTCCCCCGACCGGGGAAATGACGACCCGGCGATTCGGCTCACTGCCGACAGAGGTGGAAGTAACTCCTTCGATCGTTGCCACGGTCGCATGGATGATTCTTCTCTCATAGGGATTCATCGGCTCCAGTGTCGAGCTTCTGCCCGTCTTCAGAGCATTGTTTGCCAACTTCTTTGCCAGAGCTTCCAGCGTCTTTTCTCTCTTCTGCCGGTAGTCTCCGCTGTCAAGCGTGATGCGGACATATCCGCCCTCTACGCGGTTCGCGACCAGGTTGCAGAGGTACTGGAGAGAATCCAGTGTCTCTCCGCGGCGGCCGATCGCAACGCCGAGTCCGTCCCCATCCAGCAGGAACAGGGCAGCCTCACCGGCCTCAAAGATCTTGATCTCAAAGCTGCTCAGGCCCATCTGCGTCAGGACTCTTCCGAGATAGGCAGACGCTTCTTTTGTTTTGTTGGAAAGGGCTCCGGTCGGATTCTCCGGATAGACCGGCTCCTTCTCGGCCGGCTCTTCGGTTCTTTCCTTTGGCTCTTCCTTCTTGGGAGCTTCCGGCTTTGGATTCTTCTTTTCCTTCGGAGGATTGGCGTTTTCCTTATTCTCCTTCGCCGGCTCCTTTGCGGGTTTCTTGGCTTCCGGTTCTCTCTTTTTGTTATTGTTCGGCTTGTTGCCTTCCGGTCTCTTTGCCGGACGCTCTCTCTTCTCTTCCTCTTCGAAGTACACACGGACCTTTGCCGGACGGTTTCCCAGCCCTAAGAATCCCTTCTTCGGAAGATCGATGATCTCAAACTGGATGTCTTCCTGTGCTTTCCCAAGCTCCAGACAACCAAACTCAATGGCTTCTTCGACCGTCTTGCCGGTCTTAATAACTTCTTTCAGCATGATGGATCCCTCTTATTCCAACTCGTCATCCGAGACATCGGTATACTCTTCCCCGTATTTCTCGGCATCTCTCTTTCTGGCAGCTGCTAACTTCAGCCGGTCCAGTTCTTTCTGGCTAATCGTATTCTCGCGCTCTTCCTCCGGGATGTTCAACTGATCCTGGAGTCTTTTTCTGGCCGCAGCCCGTTCTTCCTTTTCCCGGATCTTTGCGGCTTCCGCCTCCGCCTGCGCCTCGGCGGCCATCTTCTGCGGATTGTACAGTTTAAACAGCACGACCTGCTGGATCGTTGCAAATACGTTGGACAGCAACCAATAGATGCCGACACCGGCCGGCACACGGAACCCGATGTAGACCGAGAAGATCGGCATCATCAGGGTGGTCATCAGGTTTGCTCCTTTGGTCTGGGTGTCCGAACCGGTCATTTTGGTGGTAAGAAGGCTCATAATGACGGCGGAAACACCGGACAGGACCGGGATCAGGAACAGTAAAACTTCCTGGGTGGATTTGAAAGAGAATGCTGGGATCGCACTCAGATCCAGCCCAAAGAAGGTAAAGTCAAAGTTTGATAATTTGTTGACGAAATCTTCCCCCATCGACGAAAACGCGCCGGGGTTTTCCTTAAATGCCTTGATCACGCTGATCTCTTGCGAGTATGCGCTGATCTTGGACGGATCTAAGAATCCGGTCATGATCTCAGCGGCCTTTGCCGTGACGTCAGCGGGGATTCTTAAGATGTGTTTCAGCGGATAATAAATGACATTGATCATACCGAACAGGATCGGAAACTGGATCAACGTCGGCAGGCAGCCTGCCATGGGGTTGTAGTTTTCCTGAGAGTAAAGAGCCTGCATCTCCTCCTGCTGTTTTTGAGGATTCTTGGCATACTTTCTCTGAATCTCATCCATTTTCGGTTTGAGTATGGCCATCTTTGCCATACCCTTCTGCTGTTTGATGGCCAATGGCAGTAATGCCAGCTTTGTCAGCAGGGTGAACAGGATCAGTGCCAACCCGTAGTTTCTCACCAGGGTATAGCAGAAGAACATGATCCAACCCAAAGGCCACCCGAGAATATTCATCATAATTGTTTCCTCCAAATACGAAACAGTGTACGATACCCGCCAAACTGCGGGTTATTCCTGCGGGGTCTTCTTTCTTTTCCGATCTTCCCACCGTTCTGGAACCGGGTCCACTCCTCCAGGAAACAGAGGATTGCAGCGAAGAATACGAAGTAGTGCTAGATATCCGCCCCGAAACACCCCAAACCGGGAAATCGCCGTATAGGCATACGCGGAACAGGTCGGATAAAAACGGCACCGAGCCGGAAACAGGGGAGAGATTCCCTTTTGGTAACAGCGAATCAGAAAGAGTAGGATTTTCTTCATAGTGTTAGGACAGGAGAGCTCGTAGTTGCTCCTCCATGACTTTTTGGACATCCTGACACCGTCCGAAGGTCGTTTTGGTCCTGGCCACGAAGACCAGATCCCATCCCTTGGATAATGTCGGTTCCAGTTGTCGGTACGATTCCCGGATCAAACGTCTTGCTCGGTTTCGTTTACACGCCTTGCCGATCTTTTTCGTTGCGGTGATCCCGATGCGATTGTACGGCAGGTGGTTTTTGGTGACGTAGGTCACAAGGATCGGGTGGACCAGGCTTTTTCCCTTTCGGTACACCCTTTGGAACAGTCTGTTTTCATTGAGGGAGACCAGATCTTTCATGGACCTTTCCCTCCTTTTCGAGATGTGCGAAAAGCAGCATAGGCATTCGCCCTGCTGCTCATTTTTCCATACAAAAAGAAAAGCCACAACAAGTGTGGCCGGCAATTAATAAGTCAACTGCGCTCTTCCTTTTGCTCTGCGACGAGCGAGCACTTTGCGTCCATTGCTTGTCTTCATTCTTTTCCGGAAGCCGTGTTCTTTCTTTCTGTGCAGCTTTTTCGGTTGATATGTTCTCAGCATTACCCAAACACCCTCCTTTCGGGTGAAACCTAGCAGTAACCTAGTATATCGTATCGGTTCTTTTTCTGTCAATATCCTTTTTCCCTGTCAGAATCCCGTTTCCCGGGCATTTTCATGCCATTTTTGCAGATGTTGGGGACGGTGTGCGACCCCCCACAACGTCTTGTGTTTTTCCGTCAAAAAACCTCTTCTCTTCCTATTTATAATAATTCAACAATCATCGGTGGAAAACTTGAAAACGTTCCTCTTTTTATGGTAGAATATTGCCAAAGAAAAAGTTGCTTTGTGGAAAACTTGACAGGGGCTTTTTCGGCCATCCGCGGCCATAGTCGGTTTGTCAGGTTTTCTTTCTTTGTACCAAAATGAGACCCACTTGGAAGGAGCGAACTGTATGGAATCCTTTGAGGATGCTTTCCGCGTTGTCTGCCAGCGGTGCCAGGATCATGGGGTCACGGAAGTGGCGTATGACACCTGGATCAAAGATATCAAACCGCTCAAATATGAGAACGGCGTCGTGTTTCTCGGTGCCAGTTCCGAGTTTAAACGAAATATCATCGAGGAGAAGTATGCGAAACTGCTGACGACCTTGTTTGAAGAGGTCATGGGCTTTGAAGTGGAGGTTCGGATCGTAACTTCGGAAGAGTTTGGAGAAGAGAAGACCTCTGCGTCCTCTTCCATCAGTGCTCCGACTCCTTCGCCGACGGATGGGGAATACGAATACACCTTTGATACCTTTATCGTCGGTCCTTCCAACCAGTTTGCCCATGCAGCCTCTCTTTCGGTCGCCACCAATCCCGGCGGAAAGTACAATCCTCTCTTCATCTACGGCGGATCCGGACTCGGAAAGACCCATCTGATGAAGGCGATCTATTCTGAATATCTGAAAAACCATCCGAATGCTTCCGGGATCATGATCAAAGCGGAAGATTTTACCAACGAACTGATCGCCTCCCTCGGAAACAATACGATGCAGGAGTTTCACAACAAATACCGCACCTGTGATTTTCTGTTGGTAGACGATATCCAGTTCATCGCCGGCAAAGAGCAGACGCAGGAGGAATTTTTCCATACCTTTGAAGCTCTCTTTTCCGACGGAAAACAGATTGTCCTGACGTCAGACCGTCTGCCAAAGGATATCGGCACGCTGGAAGACCGTCTGCGGACCCGTTTTGAGTGGGGCATCCTTGCAGACATCCAGCCGCCTGAATTCGAGACCCGGATCGCTATCATCCACCGGAAGGCGGAACTTCTGAATTTCACGATTTCCGATGAAGTATGTGAATTCATCGCCAGCCGTCTCAAGACGAACATCCGACAGCTGGAAGGAACCGTAAAAAAACTGAAAGCCTACAAGGATCTGAATACAGAACCTTCCATCGTTCTGGCACAGACCGTGATCAAGGAGATCATCAATGATAATCAGCCGGTCCCGGTAACGATCGACCGGATCGTTTCCGAAGTGGCCAGGACTTTCAATGTCACACCGGAAGATATCCGTTCCAAGAGAAAAACTGCTGAAATCTCCTCGGCTCGACAGGTCGCCATCTATGTGGTTCGTGAGATCACCCAGATGCCCATGGCCAGCATCGGAGAGTTTTTTGGAAATCGGGATCACTCCACGATCGTCTATACGCTGCAGCAAGTGGAAGAAAAGAGGAAAACTGACTACCGCTACAAAGAGACGATCAATGACATTATCAAGAACATTAGGGATTCCTAATTCACCGTTTCCACAAAAGGTATTCCACAAACCTGGTGGAAAACCCGCTTTTCAACGACTTATTCACTTTTCCATATCCGGTTTTCCACACAATTCACAATTTGCGCTCATTTTTTTCCGTTCTTTCACAAATCCACAAATTGTTCACGGAGAACCTTGAAAAACCGTCGCTGTCTTTTTCCGCTTGTTATCCACTATTTTTTCAGTTCTCCACAATTCTACGGACTCTAATATTATTACTAAAATCATTCTATTCTATTCTCTTTAAAAAGACCGAACGAGGTGACCTGTATGAAATTCTACTGTGAAAAAACCCTTCTGGTGGAAGCTGTTTCCAATGTCTCCCGGGCAGTTTCTTCCAAATCGACTCTTCCTGCTCTGGAAGGAATCCTTCTTCAGGCAAAAGGAAACACTCTTTTGCTGACCGGATATGATCTGGAAATGGGCATCACCACAGCTGTCCCGGCAGAAGTCGCAGAAGAAGGAAATATCGTTCTTTCTGCCAGACTGTTCGGCGATATCATCCGGAAAATGTCCGGAGAAACTGTCTCCTTTGAATCAGACAGCCGCCTTCTTTCGGAAGTGAAGTGCGGGATGACGCAATATACCATTTTGGGAACTCCCTCTGAGGATTACCCGGAATTACCGGTCCCAAAGGAAGAAGAGACCTTTACGATCTCCCAAGGTACCCTCAAATCCATGATCGAACAGACACTGTTTGCCGTTTCGACCAGCGACGCCAAACCGGTCCACACCGGATCCCTCTTTGATCTGGAAGAAAACCAACTGACGGTCGTTTCGGTAGACGGATTCCGGATGGCAGTCCGTAAGGAAGCAATCCAGAATTCGGTCGAACGCAAGTTTGTCGTTCCTGGCAAAACGCTGAGTGAGATCGCTAAACTCCTAAAAGACGACGATATGCCGTGTACGGTTCGAATCTCTCAAAAGCATGTTGTTACGGAAATCGAAGGATATCAGGTAGTCTCCCGTCTGTTGGAAGGAGACTTTCTGGATTATCATTCCGCGCTGCCGAAGAGCAGCTCGACGGAGGTCACGGTCGAGACCCGCGTTCTGATGGATTCGATCGAACGTCTGTCTCTGCTGATCTCGGACCGGATCAAGAGCCCGCTGCGGGTGACCTACGGGGATGAGAGAATCGAACTGAGATGTTCCACGTCTCTCGGAAAAGCCTACGATGAAGTCCAATGCAAAAAGACCGGCCCCGATGTCGAGATGGGATTTAACAATAAGTATATTTTGGACGCTCTCAGAGCCAGCGGAAAAGAAAAAGTCAAACTGCAGATCAGCGGACCGTTGTCTCCCATGACCGTTGTCCCGCTGGAAGGGGACAGCTTCCTGTTCCTGGTTCTTCCGGTACGCCTGAAAGCGGAATAAGGAATCGACGATGAAAAAAGAACTTGAGCGGGTCGAAATCTCGACTCCTTTTATCAAACTGGACTCGTTCCTCAAGTTTGCCGGTGTCGGCGAGACCGGAGGACAGTGTAAAGAGATGGTCCAGCAAGGGATGATCCTGGTAAACGGGGAGATCTGTACCATGCGGGGAAAGAAGCTTTACCCGGGGGATCAGGTCACCATCGATGATCCGGAATATGAATACCTGCTAGAGGTTGTAAACCGTGAAGATTGATGAATTGTCCGTAGAAGGATTTCGAAATCTGAATACGATTCATCTGTTTCCGCATCCCGGCATCAACATCATCTATGGAGAAAATGCACAGGGAAAGACCAATCTTGTGGAAGCGATCTGGCTGTTGACCGGAGACCGCAGTTTTCGCGGGAGCAAAGATTCCGAGCTGATCCAGCTGGGGGAGGAACGGACCAAGGTCCGCGTCGTCTATTCCGCTCAAAGACGTCAACAGACGCTTCAGTATGAGTTGGCGCCGCAGCGAAAGGCGTTTCACAACGAGATCGCGCTGCCGAGCATCGGAAAAATGGCGGGAGCCTTCCTTTCCGTGGTCTTTTCTCCGTCCCATCTCTCGCTGGTCAAAGAAGGCCCGGCTGAACGCAGGGAGTTTTTGGACCTTACAATCTGTCAGCTGAAACCGCAGTATCATTCCGTTTTGCTGGAATACCAGCGGGTGCTGACACAGCGAAACAGTCTGCTCAAGGATATTCCGCAGCACGCGGAACTGTTGGATACGCTGGATCTGTGGGACCAGCAGCTTGCCAGGCTGTCGGCGCTGATCATGAAAACGAGATACACCTATCTGGAAAAGATCAAGCCCTATGCCATCGAGATCTATGACGGCCTCGCAAGACATCTGGAGACACTGTCGATCCAGTATCAGAGCCGGATCCCTTGCGATCCTTTGGCCGACGATCTGCAGGAAGTCACTCTGCAGGAGATCCGCAAGGCCAGGGGAGAGGATCTCCAGACCGGAACCTCGACGATGGGGACGCACCGAGACGATATTCTGTTTTCGATCAACGGTCTGTCTGCCAGAAATTACGGTTCTCAGGGGCAGCAGCGCAGTATCGTTCTGGCGCTGAAACTGGCCGAATGTAACGTGATCTACGAAACGGCGGGGGAGCAACCGGTCGTTTTGCTGGATGACGTCATGAGCGAACTGGATGCCGAGCGCCGGGACTATCTGCTCAACTGTCTGCAGGACCAGCAGATCTTTATCACCTGCTGTGACCAGGCGCTCTTCGAAGGAGTCAAGCAGGGAAAGAAATACCTGATGCAATCCGGCAAAGTGTCGGAGGAAGAGGAATGGTGATCCATGTACCTGCATCTTGGACAGGACACTGTCATCAAACAATCGGAAATCCTGGGCATCTTTGATCTGGAAAACACGTCCACGTCAAAGGCAACCAAAGCATATCTGGCCAAAGCACAGAAGAACGGTCAGGTGATCAGCGT
>JAEEGL014050709.1_pt1 | contig 15196 bp, 14 predicted proteins | sample 9134231 | NCBI WGS metagenome assembly JAEEGL01 (sample SAMN16246548, study PRJNA631951) | gut metagenome | biome: gut microbiome; feature: rumen; material: fiber-attached | host: Bos | place: Iran: Karaj | collected 2018-10 | reverse complement strand
GGCCGCGGCGTATGGACATATGAGAACACCTGGTACTGGGGCTCCGCCAGCGGCCTGGCCGACGGGCATGTGTTCGGCTTCAATCTCGGCTACGGTTTCGGCGATACCTCTGCCGCCAGCGAGAACATGCTCTTCTGCGACAGCGTCGCGAGCAAGCTCGGCCGCGTGCGCTTTGATATCCCCATGGCCGGCGGCAGGGAAGACTACCTGAAGCCATGGCATATCGGGGATGACGAAGGCCGGCTGTCCCTTGAGTTTGCCCCGATCCTCGACCGCAGCGCATGCATGGACTTCAAACTTCTGATTTCCGATCAACATCAGGTATTCGGACGCTTCAGCGGCACAGCTGTCCTGGATGACGGGCAATCCGTCACTATCAAAGACTTGACCGGTTTTGCTGAGAAAGTCCACAACAAATGGTAATTCATCCAATCATCAACAAAAGCGGATTTCTTTTGTTATGATCTTAGAAATCTGAATAAACAAGAAATGAAGTAGGGCATTATTAACTAATGAGAGTAAGAAAAACGGCTTGTTTCGAAAAAACTTGATATACATAAACCCTTAATTCGTAAGGTATCATATTCTTACCATTCCGAATTATTTAGTCGCAAACCTGCAAATATATTTCAAGTGGGCATAGCAAAGAAATTCTTGAAATAAATTTGCAGGTTTGCAAATCCCTGCCATCGTACTACAGACTTTTTACCTTTCAACAATCGCAACTGTATACATGCAGTAATTTGTTCCTCGCGTGTCACGATACCAATCTTGATCAAGCATAGTGCTAGGAGAGTTTCCATAGAAAGTAATGTCTCCTGCAGGAAAGCTTTTTTTGTATAATGAAAAATAGCCCTTCAGACAGTTTCCCATGGTATCAAGACGGGTTACGTTCATACGCATTCGTTCATAATCTTGAAGCCATTTGGGCAGTACAGGCTGCTTGTCTGCATACAGAACATAAACATCACACGTATGATCGCAGGTAACTGTAAAGCACGGCTCGTTCTCGTCGATCATCTTATCGTTTCCACAGGTCATTATATGAATACAGCCATATAAAGATTCGGGAACATAATCAAATTGATAGGCACGATCCATGTATTGATGATATCCCGATTGAAACTTGGATATGCCATATTCTCTACCAGAAGCAGTACTCTTAATTGTAACCATAGAATTCACCCTTTCTTTCTAACATCATATCATACGAGGAATCAGTTGGAAACTAAACGTCGGTATCAGCATCACCATTATTCAAATAATTGGAGCTATTTTTCCTATTATTCCACATATAGAGATAGAGATAGTCAAACAAAAAGCTGTGAGAGAACACCTTGTATTCTCTCACAGTCAAATGAGGCTTCTAGATTACTTGGCTAGCGCTTCGTTGTAGATTTCAACAACCTTGTCATATTTCATGTTGTTGAAACCATTTACGAAAGCATCCCACTCGTCCATAGACTTCTGATTCAGAATGAAAGCTGCAATGTTTTCCTGAATATAAGTATCGATAGGCGTCTTATAATCTTTCAAATCGTCACTCTGATCCTCAGTGAAAGTCAGAATAGGATCTGCAGGTAGAGTATACAAATCATCCAAAATAGCTTCGTACTGGGCAATTACTTCCTGAGTCCTAGCATCAGGATAGTACACCAATGCTGTCTTGTCCCACTGCAGGTAAGGATAAGCAGGACGATATTTGCACCAGTTCCAGTTCATACCAAAGCCATAGTGTTCAGTATTGATCTTGGTACCTTCTGCACCAGACATAATGTTCACCAAGCGGCCATTCTCGTCATAGTCGCAGGTCTCACCCTTGATACCGAATACCAGGTATTCCAGATTGTCTTTATTGTACAGCCAATCTTCCAGAGCAAGGCAGCCCTCTAAGGATTTGGTCTTAGCATTAATTACATCACCATAACTGGAATCCAGCATATAACCATTCTTCCAGGGATACACAGTCCCGTTATATTCTGGAGACATAATGCACATATACTCGGCATTCTCAATACCCATATCCCACAGGAAGGCATTGAAGTTGGGCAGGTTGGGGCAATTGTCCACGAAGAAGAGCAATTCATTGGACTTATTTGCAGCGTCCCACTGCTGATCGCTCATGGTCATACAATCAGCAGGCAGAATGCCATTAGCATAAAGTTTGGCAAAGTAGGCAACAGCATCTTTCAGATTCTGAGAAGCTATCGGATACTCATACTTACCAGTCTCGTTATTGTACTGGATATTGCCGATGAAGTCGATACTATACACACCGAATGCACGGGCGAAGTAGGTGAACTCGGTCAGATTAGATCCACTGCGAATGCCATAGGGCGCTTTTCCTCCATTAGCTTCTTTCAGAACTAACAAAGCATTGAACAGATCGTCCATGGTCTTGATGGTTTCAGGTTCAATCCCGTTAGCGCGCAGGACATCCGCACGGATGCAGAAACCCTGAGTATTCACATCAGCTGTTTTCACAGTAGGAATCTTATACAACTTACCATCAGCAGCTTTCAGCAGTTCCACTTCTTCAGGATACTCTTCCAGCATTGCCTTAACATGGGGCATCTGATCCAGATAATCAGAAATGGGCAGCAGTATGCCCTGCATACCTAACTCGTTAGCCTCTGCAAGAGGCGCATTGTGGTTCACGATATCAGGTAAATTGCCACCTGCAACCATTGGCCCAAACTTGGTGGGAAACTCCTTACTTGGAACAGCCTGGGGCTCCAAAATGATATTGCAGTCTTCTTCCCACTTCTGGTAGATGACCAAATCATTTGTATACTTGAACCCAGTGGAATCCATGTACAGAATACTTACGTGCTGAGGCTCTTCGGCCAACGCGACAGCGCAGCTTAGAACCAGTGTCAGAGCGAGAACCAGAATAATAATGCGCTTCATTAGGTTATCCTCCTTGTTTTATTGTATGATGTAATCCCAAAGTAATAGATGAAGTACCCTCTACCCTCCTTTAAAGTTATATTTAGACGACTGGCAACGCCTGCCGTTCTATCCAAAAGAATTCGTAATAATCTCGCCTGTTTTTGAGGCTAATGATAAGCTCAACCTTTAACAGAACCAATCAACATACCTTTTTCAAAGTACTTCTGCACAAAGGGGTATACCAAAACTACTGGACCAATGCTGGTCACGATAGCAGCCATCTTCAGTGCTTCATAATAGCCGACACGGTTGATTGAAGCATCACCGGTGGCAATGTTGGCAGCTTGGCGCATTCCGCTTCCAGTCATCTCATTATCTACAACCAAACGGCGTAACATTAGCTGAATCGGCCACATATCCTGTTTATTCAGGAACATCAAAGGTTCCTGGAAATTATTCCATTGGCCCACAATACTGAACAACGCAACAGTAGCGACAATAGGAGTGGACAGGGGCATCACAATCTGAAATAGTACTCGGAAGTACCCAGCACCATCCACCATTGCACTTTCACGCAGATCATAAGGCAACCCCTCAAAAAACGTACGGAAAATGATCAGGTTAAAACCAGAGACGGCGGTAGGTAGAATTATGGAAAACATTGAGTCAATCAATCCAAGCGTATTCACAACCATATAGAAGGGAATCATTCCAGCAGATAAAAACATAGGGATGATGAAAAACAGATTGAAAAACTTTTTGCCCCGGAATTCGTGAGACGTGAGGGAAAAAGCGGCCATACTGGTTAAAAACAACGTCAGCACAGTATATGCAGCAGCATATACAATGGTGTTTCGATAAGCGATCAGGATTGATGAATCGCTTAAAACATCCTTGTAAGCCCGAAGCTCAAACCCGATTGGATAGAAAGTAATCTGATCCAATGCAACGGCATCGAAAGATGAAATAGATACAGAAAACACGTACCACAGAGGGTAGAGAAAAATAAGGGAAAGCACTCCGATAAAGAAGTAATTGATAGGATCGAACACCTTTGATCCAAGCGATTTTCTAATCTTCATGGCACTTATCCCCCCTTTCTCTCAAAACAGACCTTCATGACTAATTCTCTTGCTGATCGTGTTGGCGGTAAACACTATCAGGAATGCGATAGCAGAATTAAACAATCCTACGGCAGTGGTATAACTGAAGTCGTTACTGATCAGTCCACGGCGGTACACATATGTGGCAATAATATCGGATGTCTCGTACGTAACAGGAGTCTGCATCAGGAATGCCTTGTTGAAGCCTACCCTCATCAGATTACCTAAAGCCAAGATTAATAGGACACGTATAGTTGGCGTAATAGACGGCAACGTAATATGAGTAACGCGTTGGAAACGGTTGGCACCGTCAATCACCGCCGCTTCATAAAGTTCCGGTGGAATACCGGCAAGAACAGCCATATAGATAATCGCAGAGTAGCCAGTATTAGTCCACAACTCGGAAATGATATACAACGGGCGGAACCATGCCTTGTCACTAAAGAACAGCTGTGGTTTTATTCCCAAGATGGCCAGAAACTTATTGATAATTCCCGACCCAGAGAACATTTTCATCATGATTCCAACAATTACGACTGTGGAGATGAAATATGGTAGATAGCTAATAGACTGATTCAACTTCTTATATCTTGGGTTGCCAATCTCGTTTAGCAATAGCGCGTACATAATTGGTATCGGGAAAGTGAACACTAGAGAAAAGAAGCTCAGCAAGAATGTGTTGGAAATCAAACGCCAACAATATGGATCCTCAAAGAAAGATCTGAAATAACGTAGGCCAACCCATCGGCCACCCCACATTCCTGTAGCATAAGTGAACTTGTGAAAGGCCAGCCGTAAACCGGCAAGCGGAAGATAGGAAAAGATAAAGGCCAACACAACAGCCGGTAAAATCATCAGATACAGCGGCCACGTGCCAGCTGCTTTTTTCAGTGCTTTGCTGTTTGCCATCACGCAAGCCTTCTTTCTTTATTATTCTGGTATGATAGAACCGCCGGCTACCATAGTACGCTGTACTTCGACGATATCCACGTCTTGAACAGTTTTATTGCTCTTCATAGCTACCCAGGACGCAACGCCAGCAGCCTCACCAGTCTGGTTCAAGCTAATCATGACACGTGCTGCAGCAAAAGCGCCTTTGTCAGCATCAATGGCCCGACCGCAAATTAATAAGTTTTCAATCTTTTCCGGTAGCATGGAACGGTAAGGAATTTGCCAGTATGTAGCATAGTCATCAGTGGGATCCTTCCACTGCTGCATGGCAATACCCTCAGGAGAGCCAATCTGCTCCCAGCCATCCAAATATCGAATTCGAGTAGGTTCTTGAGGAGTATGGATATCGATAGGGTAAGCACAATAAGCAATAGCATCGTCAAAAGAATGACCGTTACAAAGATCATCGGCAGTCAGTTGATATGAGCACTTAAGCTGACGAGTCTCACGAACACCCATTACAGAGGATAATCCAATCAACGCCAGTTTATTACCGTCAGGATCCTGCTCCCGTAGGATGTTCATCATTTCTCTAACCTGAGCACGGCCATTGATTTCGCCTTGTGTCATATTGTCTGCATTGGAACAATCTGCTACGAACTGACTCTTGTACCAGTTAAAGACAGATGGGGCTCCTGGAATCATGTCATCCCAGCCAGCACGGGCGCCAATGCGCGCCTTGTTTTCTGGGCTATGCATCCTGTCATTAGGGTGATCTAGTTTTTCCCAACCCCAAACTTTTGCAGCCGTAGTAGCAGGTTGGAAAGAGCCGTGATTGTAGGTCTCCATACCCATATCCTCACCCAAGTATCCGTCACCAGTTGCATCTATAAAGAACTTTCCAAGAATGATACCCCGAGCGGATGAATTCTCCACAATAACCCCTTTCAGCTTGCCGTTTTCCGTATAAGGAGCAGAATAAAATGTGTGCAGATATGGAACAACACCGCTTTCAGTTATCATCTTGTCCAGCTCTATCTTCAGTTCTTCAGTATTCAGATGGTTGACAGCATAAATCGGCTCACGAAAAGGGATTGGATTCATATCTGGCAATGGTTTGATCCATATTCCGTTTGGCACTCTCTGCAGACGCTCAATCACTTCCTGAGTCAGACCGCCAATTATTTTCTTTTTGTAAGTAGTATCTGTCAACACATGCCATACGCAGACAAAGCCATTGGTAGCTACGCCCCCGAAGCAGTTAGATCGCTCGATCAACGCAACTTTTGCTCCCAACCGAGCAGCACGAATGGCAGCAAAAGTACCTGGACACCCTCCGCCCAAAACCACGATATCTACATCATTGATAACCGGGAGTCTCTTTGCTTGTTCTACTAGATATTCCATAATCGTATGCTCCTTGTTATTTCAGAATGACGCCTTGCGCCATCAGATTATGCTGCAGTTCAGGTACTGATATCTTGGTCGGAGTAACGCCGGAATTGGCACATATGGCAGCGGCAGTACCAGCAGCCTGCCCCATAGCCATGCAGATCGGCTGCACACGAACAGCACCCATAGCTTCATGAGTGGCAGAAACGCAACGACCTGCTACAAGCAAGTTATCGATTTTTTGAGGAACTAAAATGCGGTATGGAATATCATAGTGTGTTTTAGGAGGCAACTTAACCAGTTCATAGGTAGCATCCTTCGGCCCATGAATATCAATCTGATAACATGCTTGAGCAATCACATCATCAAATTGCCGTTGCTGAATAACATCATCTGCTGTCATTGTATACATGCCACAAATACGACGACTTTCCCGACGTCCAATTTTAGGAGAAGATTCTAATAAATAAGCATGTTCAAAGCCCGGCAGATATCCATTAAGTATTTTCATTGCCTCCTGAACCTGCTGACGTCCGATACGGGTATCTAAAAACAACTGATTTGGATCCAAAGTGTTGTCAGCAAATACTCTTCCGAAATTAATACCCACAACGCCTGGCAACCAAGGCACATTGTACATAGAACCAATAGTCTTTTTGGGTATGAAATCAAGGCCGTCTGCATTGGCTTTTTCAATGAAATCACGGAAACCATTCCCGTTAATAAATGAACGTCCGTCTTCCGTAAGATAACTGTTATCCCGGCTGTATACCTTGATAGCATCAATATCTACCCCACCTACAAAGAACATCATGGTGTAAGGTTGTACTGCGCCGTCTTGATGACGGCCAATTTCGAAAGGAGCACCGCTAAGCATAGCAACATGACCATCGCCAGTGCAATCAACAACGATCTTACCTATTAGTCCAATCAGTCCTTGCAAAGTGGAGATAATTACATTCTTAATATGGTTACCATTCATGTCTAAAGCCACAACAGTGGACTCCAAATACACATCCACTTTTTCTTCGAACATCATGTCATCCAATATGGTTTTGTAAACTTCCATATTGAATGGTTCCCAGCCATGCTGCCAATGAGGAATTATGGCATCTTGTGAAAGAAGGGCATTATAAATTTCCTGAAATATGCCACCCATTATGTTGCGTTCACCATCGTGATACCCAAAGGTAAACACATTCACCCCATTCACAACACCTGTACCACCTAAGCACCCCATTTGCTCCACCAATGCAACATGTGCACCATTTCTAGCTGCGCATACTGCTGCACTGAATCCTGCTGGTCCACCGCCGCAAACAATGACATCGTATTCCTTCCCTGAACGATAACTAATTGTCAGCTTATTCATAATCTTTACTTTCCTTCTTTCGGAACGTTCCGTTATTTGATGCTAATAAGAATGAGTTTGTGTGGTTTTATAGATTCGTTATTAATAAGACATTTATGTACCACTAAATCGGAACGTTCCGATTTTTGCAAAAATAAAACAATCAAATCCGAATTACTGAATTTCTTTCAATCACATAGTCACGGAGTACCACAGTGCGGAAAGGTTCATCTGGATGCTGAATACGCCAAAGCAGCATCTTAGTTGCTTCACTTGCTACCTCAGCCTTATCACGACCAATTACTGTTAGTGTTGGAATTGCCAATTCACAAGGCAAACCATTCCCATTGACTACAATTGACAAATCTTCCGGCACTCGTATTCCCTGCTCATGTAAATATCTCATGGCACCACAAGCAGCCTCTGCAGTAGGGCAGATTAATGCGGTAGGCTTTTCTGAAGCTTCAACCCAAATATCCTGTAAAGCAAGATAACCATTTAAAGCGGTAAACGGGGTTGAACGTACAAGCCTTTCATCAAATTGTAAGTGATGCTTGATTAGGGCTTTTTTATATCCCGTCAAACGATGTGATGCTGTACTACTGATAGGATCAGCATTTAAAAATGCAATACGACGGTGTCCCCTATCAAACAAATAATCCACTGACTTTGAAATCGTTTCGACAAAGTCATTGTAAACGCAATCACATACGCCTGTATCTGCACCGATTTGCACAATATATGGAACATACTTTTTTAATGCTTCCAAATACTCTATTTTGTACAATGGGCTAATCAGGATAGCACCTTGTACGCGCTGAGAAAGTGCAAATGAAGGTAATCGTTGCGAAACTGAATCTACTGCCAGATGCTCTGTAAGCACACCATATTTCGTACGAGACAGATTTTCCAATATGCCAGATACAATTTCATAGTTGGAACTTTCGTTGATATATGGAAAATACATCTCGTGACTCGGAATCGACGAATGCTCATATGTTGGCAGTAAAATACCAATCATAGTTTTATCCGCAGTAATCAATTCTCTGGCTGAAAGATTAGGATGATAATCTAGTTCTTTTATTGCTTCTAGAATTGCTTTCTTAGTGGATTCCTTTACACAATCTTTACCATTTACGACAGCGGAAACCGTGGTTTTTGAAAACCCAGTTCTTTTTGCTACATCCAAGATGGATACGGCCACAATTTTCACCGCCTCTTTTTATAATCGGAACGTTCAGATTTGTCTTAAGATTAACATCATATCTTCTATTTGTCAATACTGTTAAAATAATTTCCTTTTTCTCCTTTTTCAGAAATATAGTAACTTTTTTTCAAAAAACACTAGTTAACGTTGCAGATATTGCAATAATGGCGAAAACTGCAATGTCATCTATCTATTTTCCCCACCGATAAAACTGAAGTAGCTTGGTAATCTGAGTTCCGATTTGCATAATACTGGTGTTTGGAACAACCTCAAAAATGTAATCTGTCAAGACAAAAAAAGGGGCGCAAATGAGCATCTGTATATTTGCTCTGCAGGAAAATGAACGGCCTACGATTTGTAGTGATGGCTTTTTTCTGATGTATATGATAGAATTACTTAGATAGACATCTCTAAGTATGATTCATGTGAGGTCAGTATGTATATCCTGGAATACACAGATTATAACGAAGAAGAGCTCCGTAGCCTCTATGATTCTGTTGGCTGGACGGCTTATACGTGTGATATGCCTGCGCTCGAAAAAGGTTACAGGAACTCGCTGCTTATACTTGCAGCATATGATAACGGCCGGCTGGTAGGTATTGCCAGGGCTGTAGGCGACGGCTCCACAATCGTCTTTATCCAGGATATCCTCGTAGCTCCGGATAAACAGCGGCAGGGAGCCGGCACTGCCCTCCTGAAGGAAATGCTTACCAGGTACGCTCATGTGCGGCAGATCGAGCTAACCACGGATAGCCGGCCTGAAACAAAGGCGTTCTATAAATCGCTTGGATTTGCTGAATTTTCGGAAATCGGATGCAGCGGATTTATGCGCTATACGCCAAATACATGATACGGAGGAAAGCATGATCGATCTGAACAGATACCTTGACAGCCTGATCACGGAATGCAGAAATACATTTGGAGACAGATTCCTGTATGCCGGTCTCCAGGGCAGTTATCTCCGTGGTGAAGCAACAGAAAGCAGCGATATAGACGTCATGATCATCCTGGACCGTTTTTCCGTTCAGGACATGGATACATACCGCGGGATCCTTGAAAGGACGGGCTGCCCAGAAAAGGCCTGCGGCTTTATCTGCGGCAGGGATGAGATGCAGCACTGGACTCCGTTGGAGGTATGCCATCTCGCGCATACAACGAAAGACCTGTACGGAAAGCTCTCGGACTATCTGCCGGAAGCGTCCCGGGCGGACGAGATCAATTTTGTGAAGTTCAACCTCGGCAATTTGTACCACGAGCTCTGTCACAGGTATATCCATTCGGACCGTGACAAGAACGTCCGGAAGTTCCGAGCTACCTGCAAGAGCCTGTTTTATCTGATCCAGAACATGCATTATCTTGAGACAGGTACATTTGCTCATACCCGGGAAGAACTGAAAAAGACGGTCTCGGATGAAGACCGTCTCATGCTTACGATGTCAAAGCTTCCCGATGATTATGATTTTGACACTGCCTTTAATTCAGTATTCACATGGTGCCAGAAGGCATTCCTGCGAATGGATCAGATTATGTAAATTGGCTCAGGCTCTACCATCATATTTCCGCGATCCCCTCGACATACTCCCCCAGGCCTTTCCTGATATAGGTGCGGTCATCTCCTATCCAGAAGATGTTCGCACCCATTTTTGCGTACAGGCGCGCATGCTCCATATCCTTCGCATAGCATCCGCATGACAGCCCATACTGTTTGCAGATATCAAAGACCTGCTGAATATGTTCAACGACTGATGGATGATCCAGCTGCTTAGGAACGCCCAGCATGATGGAAAGATCGTTGGGGCCTATGATAAACCCGTCAATGTACTCACCGAAGCGCTCGATCATTTCAGGCATCTGCTTCAGTCCTTTCGGGGATTCGATCTGCGGCAGGAGCAAGCGTTCGCAGGTCTCTACCGTTTCACCCGGACGCAGTATCCCCCAGCCGCCATAGCCTGTACGCCCGGCAGGCGCGAAATTAATCGCGTCGACTGCAGTTTTCAGCTGTTCGACCGTTTCCGTTCGCGGTAGCATAATCCCGTCCCCACCCAGGTCGATTGCTTTGGCGATCAGATGGTATACGCTGTCCTCAACACGTATGATCGTCGGCAGTCCAAGCGCACGGCAGCGCATGGTCAGTGGGATCAGTTCCTCAGTCCCATACACTCCGTGTTCCTTATCCAGCAGCACGCAGTCTGCTGCCGCAAAGGCGTCCATCAGCAGAGGACTGGTCATAAGCATAACATTTGCCATGACCACCTTTTCACGCTTCGCCAGTTTTTCCTTCAGCACAGCATACCGATCCATCTGGAGCCTCCGATCCGTTTTCTTTCCATTGACTGAAATATGTATGCAATATCCATACAGGTCTATCGTCTCATAGAAATATACGACGCGGTTTTGTCTGTTCCTGCACACAAAGAGGCTGCCCTTGCGGGCAGCCCCTCGTGTCGGAGTCGGTTAATTACAGGCCATACTCCAGATAGATCATCTCAGCAGCCTCGTTCAGCTTCTGGATGGCTTCTTCAGCAGTGATCGTGCGGCTCTGGATCAGCTCGCCGCAAACGATGGTCATCTGGTCTTCGAAGTCAGCCTTGAAGGCGCACCAGGGCAGCTCATGGCCGTTCGCCAGCTGGTCGAACGCAACCCTGTACTGCGGATGCTCAGCCCACAGGTTCTGGATAAGCTCGGTCTCGGTAGAGGTCTTGGTGGAGGGCAGATAGCCGGTAGCAGCGGCTTCCTGAGCAACCTGTTCGTCGCTCATCAGGAATGCAACGAACTCCCAAGCAGCGTCGATCTGCTCCTGAGGATTGTCCTTCAGCAGAGCAATGTTGCCGCCGCCGGTCGGAGCAGAGGGCTGCTCCCAATAGGGCAGATAAACTACGCCAACTTCGAAATTAGCATTCTTAAGAATGTTGGCCATAGAACCGCAGCTGTTAAAGAGGGAGCCGAATACGCCAGTGCAGAACTGATCGGTAGCAGAGACACCACTGGGAACGGGAGGCGCCATGATGCCTTCATCAACCCATTCACGCCATGCGGTCAGAGCGCGCAGCAGGCAGCCATCCTCGAGGCAGGGGACGCGGGTGCCTTCGTCATTGAACAGTGCAGAACCCATCTGCCACATCATGTTGGCGATGAACCAAGCGGGGTCATTAGGCATATATACGCCGTAACGGACAGTCTCGCCGTTCTCAACCTTAGTCATTGCGCGAGCGAACTCGATCATATCAGCGATGGTCTCGGGAGCCTTCAGGCCCAGCTCATCAGCAGCGGTCTTGTTGTAATAGAAGACCGGGGTGGAGCGAATGTAAGGCAGAGCGATCAGTTCGCCTTCATAGTAGGAGAATCCCAGCAGGGCCTGCTGGAAGTTGTTCATATCGATGCCAGAGGCTTCGACATAGGGGGTCAGGTCAACCAGCTTGCCTTCGATAGCGAAGTCCGGAACACCAGCAGCACGCTCAAGAACGACGATCTCAGGGATAATGTCCTGATCGTTGGTAGCGATAGCGTTCATGATCGCGCTCTTCGTTTTAACATAGTTGCCCTGATACAGATGCTCGACCCGGATGCCCTTTTCAGCACCGATGGTCGCGTTGAAGTCATCGATGGACTTCTGGATGCGGTCGCCGTTGGCGCCGCTGCCACGGGTATGCCACATGGTGACAACGATGGGCTCGTCAGCGTGAGCGATCAGCGCTACGGACAGCACCATGACAGCAACGAGAACGAGAGACAACAGTTTCTTCATGGATTGGTTCCTCCTTTTATTTTTTCTACGGGCTTCTTTGCCCGTTAGAATCGATTACTTGACGCCGCGGTAGGCGAATGCCTGAATGATCTTCTTGCTTGCGAAGATATACAGGATGACGACAGGCAGGACCAGCAACGTATTGCCTGCCATGATCTGCGGCCACTGAATACCGTACTCGATCTCCTTCAGCTTTTCAATAGCAATGGTCAGCGGGCGAACCTCCTCAGAGGTGCTCATGACCAGGGGCCAGAAGTAGCTGTTCCAGTGTCCTACAAAGCTGAACAGTGCAATCGTGATCATAGCACTCTTGCTCATGGGCAGGAGAATACGAGTCATGATCTGTACTTCGCTTGCCTTATCCAGTTTGGCACTTTCAACGATCTCATCCGGAATCTGCTTGAACGACTGGCGCAGCATGAAGATACCAAATGCATTAGCGCCAAACGGAATGATCTGAGGCCACAGGGTCTTAAGCAGTTTCCAGTCGGCCATTGTCAGATAAGTCGTAATAAAGGTGATCTGTGTAGGGATCATGAATGCGATCAGTACAGTACCGAAAAACACACCTGCGCCGTAGAAGCGGAATTTAGCAAATGCGTACGACGCTGGCACCATTACCAACAGCTGAAGAACAATGACGGAAATCGTGATAATGACCGTATTGCGCACATACGACCACCAGTTCATCTTCGTCACCACAATATAGTAGGCTTCAGTATTGAAAGTGAATGGGAACATTGTGGGCGGAACCGAGATCGATTCATTCAATGTCTTGAAAGAAGTGATCACCATCCAGTAGAACGGGAAGACAAATATGACCATAGCGAGTATCTTGAGGATATCGCCCGGAAGGTGCGGCAAGTAATTACGGATACGGCGACGGCGCTGCTCGGCGCGGAATTCCTTATCTGTCATTGCTCACACCTCCTTACTGATAGTGGACCTTTTTCTCAAGGCCCTTAAAGTCGATCAGTGTAACAAGGATCAGAATAACCATCAGTGCAACGCCCGCTGCGCTGGCTACACCCAGCTTATTCAGCGTAAATGCGTATTTGTAGATGTAACGTGCCAGAACCTCTGTCGCATCGCCGGGGCCACCGCCGGTCATGACATTGATCGAGTCAAATACCTTAAAGCTGCCAGTCGTAATAGTGATCAGCAGGAAGAAGATCTGCGGAGAGAGCAGCGGCAAGGTAATCTTGAAGAATGTGCGAAGCGTACCTGCATTATCCAGTTCAGCAGCCTCGTAGATCTCATTGGGAATCGACTTCAAAGCTGACATGATGATCAGTGTATGATATCCAATGTTTTTCCACAGGTTCATCAGAATAATACAAGCCATTGCCGTATCCGGATTGTTCAGCCAGTCGATTTTCTGGAATCCGAAAGCACGAAGGATCGTGTTGAACAAACCATAGCTCTGACCGCTCATAATCCACTGGAATATGAATGCGCAGCTGATAGACGCAACCAGATGCGGTGTGAAGAAGACTGTCTGAGCGACATTGTTGATCTTACGGTCTTTCTGAAGCCACAATGCGAAAACCAGGGACAATGCGATCAGTCCGATAACCATGGCAGCAGTATAGACCGCCGTGTTCTTCAGTGACGTTATAAAGTCGCGTTTAACGACGAAAATCATTTTGAAATTGTTGATTCCCATCCAGCTCTTGGTAGGATTCATGACCGTACCGTTGAACAGGCTAAGGTAGATGACGTTGAACATCGGATATACAACGAATACTACCAGGAATGCAACCGCAGGGATGATCAGCAAGTATGGAAAATAATCAAAGAGTTTTGTTCGGCGCTGCATCGTGGTATTCCCCGCGATGATCGCAGCAACCAGCAGAACAGCGCCTATAATCGTGATAGGCGTGCCGACCTTTTTACATAGATCGATCAGGAAGCTCGAAGGAACCGGCGCTTTCGTCTGATTGATCTTGATCCCCAGGAACCCGAAGCTGATCATCACCAGCGATATCGCCAGGACGATGTTCGCGCAGGTCCGGAGCGTTTTTCTCTCAGGCATTGCTCAACCCTCCTGCGCGGCGGATGTAGCTGTCGAAGTCAGCAACATCGCCTTTACGGATACGCTTGCCGTCTTCCGCGAAGAAGTACAGGTCTTCCGCAGCAACATTCAGCACGACGTCATCGTCAAATACGAAGCTGTCATTGCTCGTCTTGACCATCACGTTCGGTGCATCGCCGCCCAGGTCGATCTTGTACTGTGTCTCACTGCCCAGCATTTCACGGGTCAGCACCTTGCCCTTCAGGCGAAGCACTGCATCCGTGCCCTTGCTGGCAATGTTGATCTTCTCAGGACGGAAACCGACTTTCTCATCACCCAGCTTCAGTACGTTCATGGGTGGTGTGCCGATGAACTGTGCCGTGAACACGTTGTTCGGGTCACGGTAGATGACTTCAGGCGATGCCTCCTGCATGATCTCGCCTTTGTCCATCAGCACGATCTGGTCAGCCATAGCCATGGCCTCCACCTGGTCATGCGTTACGTAGATGAAGGTCGTCTGCATGCGGTTATGCATCTCGATCAGCTCGGTACGCATCGCTACACGCAGCTTCGCGTCCAGGTTGCTCAGCGGTTCATCCAT
>JAEEGL012574920.1_pt1 | contig 15196 bp, 11 predicted proteins | sample 9134231 | NCBI WGS metagenome assembly JAEEGL01 (sample SAMN16246548, study PRJNA631951) | gut metagenome | biome: gut microbiome; feature: rumen; material: fiber-attached | host: Bos | place: Iran: Karaj | collected 2018-10 | reverse complement strand
TTACCTTTCCCAATAAAAATGCTGTTCACATTTCCGACTCTATTTATTGCTTCTGCAACACGTAATGGGCCTTTCCTCTCAATAAACCAACCCACAAAGGCAACAATAAAAGAATCCAAGGGCAATCCTAACTGCCTACGGCACTCCTTTTGGTCTTGCTTATGGAAAACCTTTTCATTTACAGCATTAGGGAAAATACCACATTTTTCTTCTGAAGTCAGCCCCAATCTAATGCTTTCATTACGATTCTTTCCCGAAACACAAATCACCCCTCGAACATAGTCTGTAAAGTCCTCTTGATCTGGCTTGTGCGGGAACATCCTTGCCACATCGCTTTCGCCTGATGCAACAAAAAGTGGTATATTGTTTTTTTTTGCATATTCAAACCCATCATAGGCCGAGCACCAGAAATGACCATAAATAATATCGGGCTTCGCTGTCAGCATATAAAATGCCCTATTCACTGCTCTCTTACGTAGCCATGATGTAGGATAAAACTTTCCTATGTGAAATCTCGAGAATGAAATATATCCAGGTCTGTAAACCGTCACTTTGCCTTCTCCAACAGTGTAGTCTTCTTTGTTCGGTGATAAACGGTGATAGTGCGTTATGTTGAAAGGAGCAATCACATGGCAATGATGTCCTTGATTAGCGATGGCATCAACCAATTGTTTCACAAAGATAAAGGATGAAGTATCGTGTTTACCAGGATACTTGTTGGTAATAAAGCATATATTCATAATAGCAATAAATTTATGTTACATAATCTATGAAATACTCTTTATCTTCTTTATCTTCTTCATCCTCTTCAATTTCTTCATTTTCTTCCATATCCATTTGAGAACTGATTACAGCCCATAAAAGGAAAATCATTTCCCCTCCAGAAACTAGAGAATAATTATGAAAAAAAGAATTCATAGTATAACACATATAAGCACAACAACAAACAAGCAACAACGTATTGTATCTATTTGTCCTGCGGTAATTCCAAAACACTATGAAAATTTTCTTCATTTGTTTCCAAACAATCATCAGCAGAATAATTCCGCCAAACACTCCCCCATGAAGGAACGCATTTGCAATAAAATTGTGAGGGTAATGTCCACCTTCATCATAATAAGCGTAATTACATCCCAAAGGGTTTTGCATAACCCATCTTAACGCATTTAGGGCATAATCCAATCGATGCTCATCATTTATGCCAAGAGTACTGTAACGCATATTCTCATACGAAACGATGTTCGAACCGTATATGCTTATTATTGCAACGGCAATTGGAAAAACTAAAAATGAGATTGCCAAGTTGCTTGGTTTTCGAACAGAGGTCAATGCGAAGAAGATAAATGTAAATATGAGACCTGCAGCCAACCCCGAACGTTCTTGTACTAGAAATAATCCCATAAGAATAACTGCAAAAACAATCCAATTATACCATTGGATGATACCCTTTCGGTTATATAGTGCAAGGACACATGTGGCGGAAAGGAAATATCCACTAGCCACGACACCAAGCAGTCCTCCTACCCAGGCTCCATGTAAATCATCGAATTTTTCGTATAAGTCTATTAGTTTTTCACCCATTTCAATTCGCAGTATTTTATGTATTATATCAGCAATAGGATTGTTGAAAAAATGCCCAATGCATACGACTGCATTAAGGAGTCCAAGTGCAACCAGCAAGCAAATTATTAAGAAACCAGAATCATACTTTTTTATCATGATCTTCGTAGACAAGTACAATATAATGGACGCAAAATATGTTCCAACGAATCTGTTGACAACAATACCCATATAACCTGTCATTAATGCACCGATGAGATAAAAAAGCATGAAAGCCATATACCAACATAGGAATTTGTCCAACTTAAATCCTCCTTCATGCAAACACAAAATCAGAAACAATATGGAAAAAAAATGGCGCAGGGAAATAGGACCCAACAATGGTACTGTTGGGTAAAAAAGGCTAATGACGAGGAATGCGCAGTATAATATCTTGAAAACCACGGTAAAGAAATCCTTATTAATGTAAATACTAATGAGTAATAAAAGTAATTTCCGCTTTTGAGAAAGGAATGAAAAAAGCAGGTCCAAGGACTCATTAAATCATATTAAATTGTGCAAATTACTTCATCGTTCGAAAATCCTATTTCTTTTGCAGTTAAGGAGTTATCGCTCCGCTCATCCTTCGGAAAGTAGTTAAGCCAACACCTCTTTCGCCTATTTTCTGCATCTGTGGCATTCGGCTTAACTCCTTAACTCCTTAACTCCTTAACTCCTTAACTCCTTAACTCCTTAACTTTTTAACGACTTCCGATACTTAAAAAATTAAATATGATATGTCCCTCCTATCGGGCAGATGTTGTGACAGTCAAGAATAACCTTGCCCTTCAATTTGTCCCAGTTCTGCTTGATGTGGTCGTGCTTCACCATAATGACCACCATATCCACTTCGTTCAGGAACTGGTCGAAGTCAAGGATCTGGTTCTTTACAATTTCCTTTTCAGTGAAAAAAGGGTCGAAAGTCTTCAATGGGCGAGCCAAGTGGCGTTCCTGAATGTTGAGCATCTGAAGAGTGGGACTTTCACGGATGTCATCTACATTCTCTTTATAGGTAAGTCCGTACAGACCAACGCGGCGGTTGTCAGTGATGCCGTTCTCCTCCATAATCTCGTGAATGCGTTCAAGGACGAAGACGGGCTGGTAGTCGTTGGTCTTCATGCTTTCGTCAATGACCTTGGCCAGTTGGGGATAGTCGCCTACGAGGAACCATGGGTCAACAGAAATGCAATGGCCGCCCACACCAGGACCTGGCTGAAGAATGTTCACACGAGGGTGCATGTTGCAAATCTTGATGATCTCGTACACATCCATGTTGTCGTGACGGCAGATGCGGCTCAACTCGTTTGCAAAAGCAATGTTTACGGCACGGTAGGTGTTCTCTACCACCTTAGTCATCTCAGCCGTACGGATGTCTGTTACGACGATTTCGCCTTGGCAGAAGCTGGCGTAGTATTGCTTTACCTTTTCGCCAATCTCACGGCTATCAGCACCGATGGTGCGGTTGTTGTGCAACAGTTCATAAACCATGTTGCCAGGGATGATGCGCTCCGGAGCATGAACAAGGTTGATGTCCTCGCCAATCTTGAAGCCATTTGCTTCGATGACAGGACGCACATACTTGTCAATGGTTCCCGGGCTGACAGTGGATTCAACTACGACAGTTGCACCTTTAGGGCAAACTTTCATTACTTCCTTTACGGCAGCTACCACATAGCAAGCATCCACCTTCTTCGAGAACTTATCATAAGGAGTGGGGACAGACACAATGTACATATCTGTCTTTTGGTACTCGGAGGTAAAGCGTATTCCTGCTTTTACTGCGGCCTGGAAGAGTTCGTCCAGTCCGTCCTCTTTGAAAGTCGTCTTGCCAGCATTCAGTGTGGCGACGAGTTCTTTGTTGTAGTCCGTTCCGATGACCTCCACTCCGTGAGAAGCCATCATAAGGGCCGTCGGAAGTCCAATATAGCCCAGTCCAATCACGTTAATCATATCTTTTATAATTATATTGCTTAACTGTTTCTCTGTTTCTCTTTGTAGATTCGTTTTTTTTTACTTATGTGGTGTCTGTTGCGTTCCATCTTTCATGATATGAACAATGCGAACGCAAGCTTTACCATCGCCGTAGGGATTCACAGCCATACTCATCTTCTTGTATGCCTCAGCATCGTCAATCAGCGTACTCACCTCCGAAACTATCAGATCATGGTTTGTCCCAACAAGATGAACCGTGCCTGATTCCAGAGCTTCCGGACGCTCCGTTGTGTCGCGCATCACAAGTACAGGCTTACCCAATCCGGGAGCCTCCTCTTGGATGCCGCCGCTGTCAGTCAACACCAGATAACTCTTTTCCATTAGATAAACGAACTCCAAGTACTGAAGCGGCTCGATGAAGAAGAAATTGTGAGCCTCACCCCAGCCCTCTCCTTTAGAGAGGGTGTCCATTCCTGTGAACACCTCGTGGATGGGCTTGCGCACATTGGGGTTGAGGTGCATGGGATAGACAAAGTCTACATCGGGATACTTCTCTGATAGGTCTTTCATTGCAGTTACCATACTGATGAACCCGTCTCCAAAGTTCTCTCTTCTGTGACCGGTGATTAATACTAGTTTACGGTTTACCGTTGACTGTTGACTGTTTCCTAACCGGCTTACATCATAACCGGCAGCAAGCAGAATTTTGTCTTGCTCCTGAGCTAAAGCCTGATTGGACTTTAGCCTTTCCACCACCATGTGGAGCGCATCGATTACGGTGTTACCTGTCACAAAAATCTGTCCATGAGCCTTTTCTTCGAGAAGGTTTTTCTCGCTAAGAGGCGTAGGAGCAAAATTATAAGTAGCTATGCGACCTGTTATCTGACGGTTCATTTCTTCTGGCCATGGGCTGTAGATGTTGTGTGTGCGGAGGCCTGCTTCCACATGACCGACAGGTATCTGTTGATAGAAGGCAGCGAGCGCAGAAGCTGTGGAGGTCGTGGTGTCACCATGCACCAACACAACGTCTGGCTTGCACTCCTTGAACACATCGCGCATTCCTGTGAGCACACGGGCTGTTATATCATACAAATCCTGCCCCTGCTTCATGATGTTCAAGTCATAGTCTGGCTTGACATCAAAGATTGCAAGTACTTGGTCCAGCATCTCACGGTGCTGTCCTGTGACACATACAATAGTCTCAAAATCCTTCGGGTATTTCTGAAACTCTTTGACCAGCGGACACATCTTGATTGCCTCAGGACGTGTACCGAAAATGAGCATTATCTTCTTCATTCTTGCATTTTTCCTATTAATTAATTTAAAGAGTATAGTATGAAAATTACAGCATAAATAAGTCTTTTCTATAATTTGGTGGTGTTCAAAAAGTAATAATAGAATAATAGAGTGGAGACCATAAGCAGCTTATCATCGAGCATGTGCTGATGAAGGTGTGATATATGGCCGAAACTTTTGTCATTGCTCTGCTGCCATAGAACAAGCTATTCTTGCGCTTAATAGTGGTCTGACGGATAATACGCCCTGTAATAATTTTATTCGATTTGTTATCTCATTCACATTGGTCTCAACTGAGCATTCTGTATTTATATCAATTTGAGAGACATCTGGAAACGATGTCCTTATCTGATTACGGATGAACGAAAGATTCTGTTTTTGAATCTCAATGGCTTTGCTCCGTTCTTCTTTACTTAGTCTCCCAATACGCGCTCCATTATATGGTCGGTTAACCATCCTTGATTCAGCCACATCTGGATTGATGTGGCAATTTATCAAATGTAATGGCATGGTATTTATTCCGCTAACTTTTATTAGTCGCGTCAAACGAGTTGATTCTATAAGCTTATCCTCGTGAGCCAAAGAAATAATCGACTGAATAATTCCTTGGTCAATTATCATAATTCCTTTTTGATTATCTGATATGAAGTGATTGTATTTTCTAATAAAACCTGCTATTTGGACAAGCCTAATAAGAGGTCGTCTTTTAATAAACAAACGAGAATATCTTATTGTAAAGAATACTATTTTCCAGTATTTGGGATTTAGTAATATCCAATATATGTTATGGGGAGTATACTTCCGCTTGTAAGTAAGGTACACGTCATGTCCTAAATCTTCCAACTCCTTTTTCAGTTGTTTGGAGATGGTGGACTTCCCACATCCAGGCAGCCCGTTGAATTCAATAATTATTGGCTCTCCAGAATTGCTTTCCATATTTTATTCTTTATGAAAATTATCTCCTGTTGATAGTCTTGAGTGGCATCAACCGTGTATATGATTGAGTTGGGAAATTGCAGTTGTTGTGTAATTTCATGTTTTCGTGTGACAACCTCTATGTTTTCGAATGGTTTACGACGGATGCTTTCTTCTGGTGAAAGCATGAGCTTGAAAACCAATTTAGGCATATAGCATTGTGCTTTTTCGAGATACCGCAGTTCTCTTCTTGCCATCCATTTCACGAATCCAAAATTCAAACCTTTCTTCTGGCAATAATGATTAATTTTAGGTCCATCATATATGCCTTCAAATTGAGTTTGAGGGAAACGATCATATAGGGGAATTCCTCCGTTCTTCATATACCTGTCTGCTCGCTTTACCTCCAGATATGCTCTGCGAGCGACACATAAAAAGTTCCATGAAACCAGTAAAGCAGCTAATGAGGCTTTAAGATTCTTTTTAGATTTCCCGCTTTGATGCAAACTCTGCTCTTTTTTATTCTTTGATTGTTGACTCTTGCCTTTCTTTTTTGATTTAGACAATTTAGAAATCAGCCACTTCATCAAACTCTTGTAATGTTCTCCGCTACCAAGGTAAAATCGATGTGCTTCAATTTTCCAATTTAACCATTTGCATAGTTCAATGGTAACTGTGCTTTTACCGCTGCCATCCTGGCCAAGTAGGCAAATGGAGAGATGATGATTGGGAAATGTTTTCCGATGTATATAACAACAATTGAATTTCTTGTTTGCAATTAAATGGAATAAGTAAAGGTAGTAATAGTATTTGTGACGCAAAAAAACATGAAGTTTAGAGTATTTGCGATAAGGCTTCAACCAATTATCAGCAATCTGATAAACTTTGTACCATCCTTCATGGGACAAATCATCTTCCATAATTAATGCGAAAAGTTTTTCACCTTCCTTCCCTATTAGTTGCTTGCACAAATGAAGAACGTTGTCAGCATGCATTCGTTCCTTTAGATAAAGAACTTCCTTGCGGTCGCTTTTGCACAAGTTAATACAATGCTTTTTCTTTGCTTTTAAGGCAATGCGACAATATAGAATGATTATCTCTAAGTTTGGGTCGGCTACATACACGTTGGTGTCCTTGTCAAGCACTCGGGTTGCAATAATTAAATCGTCAATGGGAAACACATATTCTTTGCAAAACTTTGTTCCCGTGATAATCTGGTAATGAAGATGTACATGCACAAGTCGTCCCGTGGAAGTGTCAAAACCAATCCATTCGCATACATTAGGGTATTGGTGCCCTTTCTGCGTGAGGCATTCAATATAGCGGCATTCTTTGAGCTGTGCTTCTGCCTTTTCCTTATCAGTCGGATAAACATATATGTCTAAATCGGTCTCTCCATCGAGTCCTTCCATTAGATGTTCATTACTCTTCCAATGACAATAACGGATGTTGGAATCATTCCATAGCGAGAAAAGCTGTTTACAAACTTCTAACATATTTGTTTTTCCTTCTTTGGACAATACTTATCAATGTTTTTCTTTGGCTTTTATTCAAGGCGACAAACCACATTAAAAGTAGATTTGCTGATATAATCGCTATTGTGAGAATAAAGCGCATAGTTAAATCTGTGAAGAAAGGATGTAATGTGGCAGCAATTGCGATACTACCCAAAGACATCATAGTCAAAGGAATGAGTACTTGCTTTATGTATGAGATAAAGTCAATGCATTCTATTTCACGGTGTGCATAATATAATCGCACAAATAAAATTACAGCCATAATGCTAACTTTCACCCACATAGCTGTAGCAGGCGGTAGTCCCAAGCTGAACAGGAAATACAAGATTGCCAAATCTGAAAGATATACAATAGCTGTAACGATTTGGAACCATTTTATATTCCCTGTTGCCATTACACAGAAATTGAGTGGAGCACTTAATGCGTTAATAATGGCATTGACCATGAACAGGATACAGAAGATGTTTGATAACTCTGGCACTTTTTCGAGCCATAGATCAAGAATGAAGTCAATATTGAATGCAACAGGCAGCATTGCAACAAATAGCAGACAATATGAAATTTTGCTGGTGGTGAATACTAAGCTTTGGAGATAGCTATAATTGCCTTCAGCATACGATTTCGTTATTTGGGGATTGAATGCTGTCTGGAAATTGGAGGCCAAATTGGTTACGGCATGTGATACCTGGTTGCCTATTGTCATTGCTGCGTTTGCAGCAACAGAATGGAACATGTTTACAAGGATTCCATTGCCATGATTACATCCGATAACTGCAACCTGCCCCAGCAATGTCCATCCAACAAATCCAAAGATGCTCTTGAAACGTTCCTTGTCGAAGAATGGTTTCAGACTAATCTCGAAAAATTTCCTTTTGCAATAAATGTAATAGAGAATGACATTGATGATGGAAATTCCCATAAGCAACATCCCATACATAATGAGCCTGTCGCCGTTGTCAAAGAGAATAAGGAATGCAATTAGAAGCTTTAAGAAAGCATCCATTACGCTAATAACAGCGAAAAAGGTCATCTTCTCATGTGCGATAATGTCTGCATGAAATGGTATTTCTATCATCGACACACACAATGAGACAATCGTGGTTTGATATATGATGTTTGCCGCGAACTCACGACCTTCAGGGATGTTTATCTTGGCGTTTAAGAACCAAAGACCAAACGTTTCGGCAAGAACAAGCAAGACAATGGCAATGAGGAAATGTATGGTCATACTCGTGCGGAAAACAGCCTTGAGGTCGCCGCCTTCTGCCACCATTTCAACATTGAGGAAACGCTGAGTGGCCTTTCCCATCGAAGTCTTTAGGAAAGAGAACAGGCCCACAACGCCTCCAATCACTCCATACAATCCGAAGTCATCAACCCCTAATGCTTTTAGGACAACGCGAGAAGTGTAGAGCGTGATAAACATCACGACAACCATACGGATGTATAGAACAACCGTATTCTTCGCTATGCGCTTTTTGTTGCCTGACTGCTCTTTTGCCATTATCTGATTGTCGATTGATGCCTTCGGGGAAAAGCTGTTTTTACGGTCTTACTTTTGCTTAGGTGCATACCTTTGGTGCTTTGAGGGTTGTGTAAGACGTTAATCCCCAAATGATTATGATTCCTGTGCGAGTTTTCTTGGCATAAAATGCTTGGCAGAAAACTACTATTTCCGCGCAAAGGTACGCTTTTTTTTAATAATGTGCAAGCGTTTTACAATATATTTTCAGGACTACACGTGTCTCGTCGAGCAACTACACGTGTGTCGTTGGGCAACTTAACGTGTTGCGTTTGGCAATGCAGCGTGTTGCGTTTGGTAACACAGCGTGGTGTGTTTTCCACAACTCTCAGAGTGTAGAGTGAAGAGTGTTTTTTCTAGAATGCGTTTTACTCGTCACTCGTCACCAACAGGCCTTAACCTCCTGATTGTTAGCAACTAATAAGGGTGATGAGTGGTTTCTCACTCGTCACCACTCGTCACCCACTCATCACCATCTTAATTCTTTGATAATCAAAGTTGTAACAGGCAAGGTGATGAGTGACGAGTGTTTTAAATTATTTCTTCTGCCAGACGCGGACATAATCGACTTCCATCGTGAGAGGCAGCGCCGATTCATCTACACCTGCATAGCCACCCCAGTCACCACCCCAAGCCACGTTGAGTATAAGGAAGAAAGGCTTGTAGAATGGCCAGGTGTCGTTGTTGTCCTGATGGTCGTTTTCGAAGTAAAGCTGTTCTGTGCCGTCAACGTATGTGCGAATGTAATCTTCTGTCCACTCAATCGCATAAATATGGAATCCCTCTTCTGCCCCAACACAGTACATTTCGTGGGTCTTCTGTGTATGGTTTGGGTGGTTGTATTCCTTGCAATGTATGCTGCTGGAAACGAGGTTCGGGTCCACTCCGACTTCTTCCATGATGTCTATCTCGCCGCAGTCGGGCCAGTTGCTGCTATCCACAGGGAACATCCACCAAGCAGGCCAAGTGCCTTTGCCCTTTGGCAGCTTAATTCTGGCCTCGATGTAGCCGTACTTGATGCCCAACGACTTTCGGCCGTACATACGTGCGCTGTATATTTTATCGTCTTCCTTGAAGGTGTATATCTTTAGGGTTCCGTCGCTACATTCGGCAACTTTTGTCCCCTTTGGGCTTTTGCCGTTGACGTATGTTTGAAGTTCGTGATTCACCCATCCTGCGTCTGCTGTTTGAAATGTCCAGCGGGCAGAACTGATGACTTTGGCTGTGAATTCATCGTGCCAAACCAATTTGTAGTCGGGCAAAGGGCAGGAATCCTGATGCTTCGAGGAATCGTATGCTGTTTCTGTCAGAGTGATGCCGCTGATGCGGATAGTTGTTCCCGTTTTATTGCCGCCAAAGTCGAGCACAAGGCTGACGTGGTTCATGTCTAAACCAGGCATATCGTTTCGCTCAAAAATACAGTCTTCATCGGCATTGAGCGGCACACGCTCCTCGAAATAATAGAGTTCGTCTTTGCCGTCCTGATAGAGTTTGACGGTTGCCGTGAGTGCTTTGCTGGAGTGAAGCTTGATGCGGAAAGTATAGTTGTTGTGGGCGTCCGTTGCAAGGTCGGTAACGAGGTACATTTGTGCTTGCCATTGGGCTGCGGTAGCTCTGTTGAGGGTCAGGGTGTAGGTGCCGTTCTTTTCCGTGTATGTCGGGTCGGCAATCTGACTCCATCCGGGAGCGTAATAGAAACCGAGGCTCACATTTGCATTTTGCCATAAGTTGGGCGTATTGTCAAACACGATGCTATCTACTTCATTTACATTGAAGAAGGTTTGCTCACCATCCTGGTATATGTTCATGCTTTGGGCAAGTGCAGACAATGGAGTAATCAGCAGAAAAAGAATAAATTTGATGTGTTTCATATTGCTGAAAACCAATGGGGTTGTATTTGTTGTGTTAACTTTTCACTCCAACTATTTGGGTGGGCGGAAGTTCGGCTTTTCTTTTGTCTGTTTCGGTGACAACACGAGCCGCAAGTTGCAGAAATGCCTGCCCTGTAATACTGGCTGGGTCTGTGGCAGCAGGAATGCCATTGTCGCCGCTCTCGCAGATGTCCTGAACGACGGGAATCTGTGCCAAAAGCGGTAGCTTCATTTGCTCTGCCAAAGCCTTGACGCCTTCCTTTCCAAAGAGGAAATAACGCTCGTCTGTGTGTTGTGCAGGCGTAAACCAAGACATATTTTCCACAAGGCCGAGGATGGGAACGTTCACCTTCTCATTCTGGTACATGTCTATGCCTTTTCGAGCATCGGCTAAAGCCACTTGCTGGGGCGTGCTGACGATAACTGCACCCGTGATGGGAATGGTCTGTACGAGTGTCAGGTGTATGTCTGAGGTTCCGGGGGGCGTGTCGAGGATGAAGTAATCGAGGTCGCCCCAATTCGCATCGCCTATGAGTTGTTTGAGGGCGTTGCTTGCCATTCCGCCTCTCCACATAATGCCTTGCTCTGGGTTAACGAAGAATCCGATACTCAATACTTTAACACCATACTTCTCAACTGGTACTATAAGGTCGCGTCCGTCAATGTTTTCGCTGTAGGGACGCTCATCTTCCATTTGCAGCATCTTGGGAACGGAGGGGCCAAAAATGTCACAATCGAGCAAGCCAACGCGCATTCCCATTCTTGCCAAAGCAACAGCCAAATTGACTGCCACCGTGCTCTTGCCCACGCCTCCTTTGCCGCTTGATACGGCGATAATGTTCTTCACTCCAGGCAAAAGGTCGGGAAGGTCTGGGCGAGGTGCTTGCAAGGCTCGTGTCTTGATTTCCACCTCTGCATCCTTACAGGCGTAGGCATGAATGGCAGCTTCGGCAGCTTTCACCACGCTTCGCATAAAAGGGTCTGTGGGTTTGTCGAAAATTAGGGTAAATGAGACGCTAAGGCCGGCAATGCGCATATCGTCATCAACCATCTTCATTTCCACAATGTTCTTTCCTGTGCCCGGATAGCGAACTGTGGCGAGGGCGTCAAGTATAAGCTGAGGGTAGAGTTCCACTATCGTTAAATTCAAAATTCAAAATTGTTAAATTCAAAATTACATTTCTCTTTCCCAAAGCACCACACAGCCTTCTTCTCGGGAGCGAGGCACATCAATGAGCCGTTGGTTGCTGCTGCCTCGGAAGAGTAGTTCTTCGTCGAGAAGGCTCTGGATGAATGGGCCATCCACGAGGACATCTATATACTTCAGCAATTGTTGTGCGGCTGAGTCGTGCAGCAGTTTCTCATAGAGGAAGCCTGTATAGCACCAAATGGTTTTGTTCGTTTCTTTCTTGATGCGTGAAGCGAGTTCTGCAAAGCCTTCTGCTTGAAAGAGAGGGTCGCCGCCGGTGAAGGTCACGTCTGCAAAGGGGTCGGAAAGGATTTCCTGCATCAGGTCGTCCGTGCTGCGGTCTTCTCCAACGCCAAAAGCCCACGACTGCGGGTTGTGGCAGCCGGGGCATTGGTGGCGACACCCTGCACAATAGATGCTTGTGCGGAAGCCCGGGCCATCTACTGTGGTGTCGTGCAAGACACGAAGTACGTTAATCATGCACTACGCGGTCGTTTAGTTCCGAAAGCTTAGCTTTGTTCCAACGGTCGGTTGTGCCTACGAGATAACCCGTAATGCGTTGCAGGCGGTCTATGTTTGTGCTGCCGCATTTCGGACAGGTGTCCATCACCTTCTCTGCATTCTCGTAGCCGCAATCCATACAGCGGTTGCGTGTGTGGTTGACGCTGCCGTAACCGATGTTGTACTCGTCCATCATATCCACGATGCGCATAACGGCTTCGGGGTTGTGGGTGGCGTCGCCGTCAATCTCAACATAGAAGATGTGTCCGCCGCGTGTCAGGTTGTGGTAGGGTGCCTCAATCTGAGCCTTGTGCAGAGCGGAGCAATGGTAATAGACAGGAACGTGATTGGAGTTTGTGTAGTAGTCGCGGTCGGTTATGCCGGGTAGGATGCCGAACTTCTCGCGGTCGCGCTTGGTGAAGCGTCCTGCAAGGCCTTCTGCTGGAGTAGCCAAGACGCTGTAGTTGTGCTGATATCGCTCACAGAAGTCGTTAACGCGGTCACGCATATAGGTGACAATCTTCAAGCCAAGTTCCTGTGCCTCTTCGCTCTCGCCATGATGCTTGCCAATTAGAGCGATGAGACATTCTGCCAAACCGATGAAGCCGATGCCGAGCGTTCCCTGATTGATAACGGGGGCGATGGTGTCGTTGGGGCCGAGCTTTTCGCTGCCTATCCATAAGCCTTTCATCAGCAAGGGGAACTGCTTGACAAAGGCTGTCTTCTGGAACTCGAAGCGGTCGTGAAGCTGTTGGGCTGCCACTTCAAGCATGTGGTCGAGCTTTGCAAAGAAGGCGTCGATACGTTCCTGCTTGTTCTCTATGCCCATGCACTCGATGGCGAGCTTCACGATGTTCATTGTGGTGAAGCTCAGGTTGCCGCGACCGATGCTGGTCTTGGGGCCGAAGCGGTTCTCGAAGACACGCGTGCGGCAGCCCATCGTGGCACATTCCCACTTGTAGCGCTCGGGGTCGTCCTCGCGCCAGTTCTCGTTGAAGTTGTAGGGTGCGTCGAGGTTGATGAAGTTGGGGAAGAAACGGCGGGCCGTCACCTTGCAGGCGTATTTGTAGAGGTCGTAGTTGCGGTCGGTGGGCAGATAGCTGAGGCCTTTCTTCTTCTTCCAAATTTGAATGGGGAAGATGGCAGTCTCGCCGTTGCCTACGCCTTCGTAGGTGCTGCGGAGAAGTTCGCGGATGATGCAACGACCTTCAGCGCTGGTGTCCGTGCCGTAGTTGATGCTGGAGAAGACAACCTGGTTTCCGCCGCGGCTGTGGATGGTGTTCATGTTGTGGATGAAAGCTTCCATTGCCTGATGCACACGACCGACTGTCTTGTTGATGGCGTGCTGCTTGATGCGCTCGCGACCCTGAAGACCGTCGAGAGGAATGTTCAGATAGTCTTCGATGGGTGCGTTATAGAGTTCGCTGTAGTCTTCTGCCGTGAGGTCTTCCAAGACTTTAACCTCTTCAATATAAGAGGAGCGCACGTATGGGGCGAGATAGTAGTCGAAGGCAGGAATGGCCTGACCTCCGTGCATTTCGTTCTGCACGGTTTCCATACTGATGCAGCCCAGAATGCTTGCTGTTTCGATACGTTTTGCGGGACGGCTCTCGCCGTGACCTGCCTGGAAACCGTTCTTGAGGATGAGGTCGAGGGGATGCTGTACGCAGGTGAGCGACTTGGTGGGGTAGTAGTCTTTGTCGTGGATGTGAATGTAGTTACCTTGTACGGCTTCCTTGGCGCTTTCGCTCAGCAGGAAGTCATCCACGAAAGGCTTTGTCGTCTCGCTGGAGAACTTCATCATCATGCCTGCGGGCGTATCGGCATTCATGTTGGCGTTCTCGCGCGTGACATCATTATTTTTAATATTAATGATTTCGAGGAAAATGTCGCGTGTCTTGGCTTTGCGTGCCACGCTTCGCTGGTTCCTGTACTTGATGTATGCCTTTGCCACATCCTTTCGGGAGCTTTTCATGAGTTCGTTTTCCACCATGTCCTGGATTTCCTCCACGGTCATCTGGCTCTTGCCCTTCATGCTGATGCGGTCGGCTATCTGCTGAATTAGTTCGTTGTCCTCACCCTCCTCGGTGGTGAGCATTGCTTTACGGATGGCGGCACATATCTTTTGCTCGTTGAAGCCTACGGTGCGTCCGTCTCTTTTTTTGACTGTCTGTATCATGTTTTTATTTAGTGTGTGTTGAATGTTGTCGAAAATCGGTGCAAAGGTAGTAAAAAGGTGAAATGTGTGCAAGCAAAAGAGCAAAAAAGTTTCCATTTTTAGAATATTTTTTTAGCCGATTCAAATAAAAGTTTTCCAAAGCTTTTTGTAAGTTGTTGAAAATCAAACGCAAAAGTTTTTAGGTTAAACAAAAAGTTTTCCAAAACGAAAACTGTTGATGCGTTACGGTTAGAAAATCAGAGCATTACGTCATGGTTATGTCGTTTCGTTTCACTATATGCTTTAACGATGTCAGAAATCCAGTCACAAATGACACGAAACTCAGTTGCCCGGACATTATCAAATCCTTAATTCTTCTTTCGAAATTCTTATTTTCCTTAAATCTTCTTTTTAATTCCTTATTCTTTGGCATTAATTACCAATTTATTTGTATCTTTGCATTCGATATGCCGAAAGGCATCAAACAAAAACATGAATAAACAAAAGATTATGGATAAGAAAACGAAGACAATACTTGGAGTTGTTTCAGCCGTCGTGGTTCTTGTTTTATGTTTCTTCATTTATACATTATACGAGCAGAACCAGAAAAACAAGCAGATGCTGGAACTTGCTGAGATGGACAAGCTCGAAATGGAGAACGAGTACGAGCAGTTTGCTATGCAGTACAACGAGATG
>JAEEGL012343996.1_pt1 | contig 15196 bp, 11 predicted proteins | sample 9134231 | NCBI WGS metagenome assembly JAEEGL01 (sample SAMN16246548, study PRJNA631951) | gut metagenome | biome: gut microbiome; feature: rumen; material: fiber-attached | host: Bos | place: Iran: Karaj | collected 2018-10 | reverse complement strand
TACGTGTAAAGCTTATGGAATGCGACGACGAAAATTCCGTTGAGCTTTACGATACGCTCGAATAACGTTAAAATGCGGGAAACCGCAAATATATTGAATATGTTTCATTCAGGAGGACGTTATGAAACTAATTTACAATGTTGATGACAAACCGAAGTTTGGCCAGACGCTTTTGTTTGCCCTTCAGCAGCTGCTTGCCATTCTGGCAGCCACAATTGCCGTTCCGGCCATTATCGGCAACGGCATGTCGCAATCCGCCGCACTTTTCGGTGCGGGCGTGGGCACGATTGTCTACCTTCTCTTTACCAGGTTCAAAAGCCCGGTGTTCCTCGGCTCATCCTTTGCGTTCATCGGTTCGATGCTTGCGGCGTTTGCGGGCGGCGTTTCGATGCAGCTCGGCTACCTCGGTTTGATCATCGGCGCGGCCTTTGCGGGACTTGTGTATGTCGTTATCGCGATCATCGTCAAGTTTGCTGGAGTTAAATGGATTGCAAAGCTCATGCCGGCGGTTGTCATAGGCCCCACGGTCGCCATAATCGGTCTTTCGCTTGCCGGGAACGCTATCGGCGATCTGACAAAGGGAAATGTTACGCATGACGTTGTCTCCAAAGCGCTGAACGAAGCGGACGAGATTGTTGAGGTTACTTCGCAGGTTCAGAACGCCTCTCCGTACATCTGCCTTGTATGCGGCCTTGTAACGCTCTTTGTGGTTGTGCTCTGTTCCGTATACGGCAAAAAAATGGCTAAAATGATTCCGTTTATCATAGGCATCGCGGCCGGCTACGCGGTGGCTGCGATATTTACGGTCATAGGCAATTCCGCAAATATTCCCGCGCTTCAGATTATCAATTTTTCGGGTTTCAGCAGCATGAAGTGGATACCCGAATTTACGATCGTCGAGGCTGTCAGAGGATTCAAGGAAATCACGCCGTCCTATATTGCCACAATCGCGGTTGCCTACATTCCCGTCGCGTTTGTCGTTTTTGCCGAGCATATAGCCGATCACAAAAACCTTTCTTCGATTATCGAGCGTGACCTTCTTGAGGAACCGGGACTGCACCGCACACTCCTCGGCGACGGCATTGGCTCTTTTGCCGGCGCAGTGTTCGGCGGCTGCCCCAATACAACCTACGGCGAATCGGTAGGATGCGTGGCAATTTCCGGCAACGCTTCGGTTGTGACTATTCTTGCAACAGCCGTTTTTGCCATAATCGCAGCGTTTGTCGCACCGTTCACCACCTTCCTGGCTACCATTCCTTCCTGCGTGATGGGTGGGGTTTGCATGACGCTTTACGGTTTCATTGCGGTTTCGGGTCTGAAGATGCTTCAGCCCGTTGATCTCGGTGACAACAGGAATCTCTTTACCGCGTCGGTAATCCTCATCGCCGGTATCGGCGGACTTACCCTTTCGTTCGGAAAGGTTACGATCACGTCTGTTGCCTGCGCCCTTATTCTTGGTATTGTTACAAATCTCATTCTTAAGGGGAAGAGCGATAAGGCGGAAGGATAACTTGAAAGTAAGTTTTGAAGCCCGTGTAAAAAACGGGCTTCTTTTTTTCTGAGTTTTGCACAAAAATGAAAAAAGCCCTTGACAAATACGAAAAAAAGAGATATAATATTGTCTTGGAGGCGTAGCTCAGCTGGTCAGAGCGTTCGGTTCACATCCGAGAGGTCGAAGGTTCGAGCCCTTTCGTCTCCACCAGAAAGCGCGGAGGGCACAGCCCTCCGTTTTGTTTTTATGTTTTCCAAAAGTATTTAGGCCGTTTTGCTTGAAATACCCGCGTCTTTATGGTATAATATATATTATAATTGATTTGAAAGTGAAATACCTGACATGAGAAAATACCGTCTTCGCATCGGTCTTGACGTCGACGACATTCTGTACGAGTGCAATTCGTACGCTCTTGACATTCTGCGCCGGAAATACGGCGACAGCCCGGTTTTCGACATAAACAATATAAAATCGTGGGGACCGCAGGGCACGGTTGCCGACGAAAGGCTGGAGCTTTTCTCGGACCCCGAATTTGTGCTCAGCCAGCCGCTTGTAAACGGCGCGCAGAGATTTGTGCGCGACCTTTGCAGGATAGCCGACGTTTTTTTCATCACGTCCGTGCCGCCGCAGTGCATGAGCGCCAGAGCCAAAAGGCTTTCCGAGGATTTCCCGGACGTTCCGTCCGGCAACATCATAATGGGAACCAGAAAGGATCTTGTCAATATAGATATCCTTCTTGATGACGCGTCGCACAATATTTCCTCATCGCAGGCATCGTATCCGGTTCTTATGAGAAAACCCTGGAACGTGTCGCTCTCCGGTCTGCTGTCCGTCAATTCCTACTCCGATTTTATTCATCTCGCAAGGATAATCGGGAAATCGTTTATCGAGAAAAAGCCTGACCTGACCAAGGGCGGCATCATCTGTCTTGTCGGTCCTACGGGTACCGGGAAAATCGATATTGCGAGCGCGCTGAAAAAAAATCCGCGTTTCAAAAAGCCTCTGACAACGACGACGCGCCCTCGCAAGAGCAACGAATCGAAAAAGGCGTACAGATTTGTTTCCGAGGATGAATTCATGCGCAGGAAACAGGGTGGGGAATTTATCGAAACAACCGTTTACAGCAAATTCTTTTTCGGTACGTCGCGCGGACAGATCGACAACATAATCAAGGACGGAAAGATCGCCGTTATCCCCATTGACATCTGCGGAGCCATGACGCTTAAAAACGTTTACCGTTCACGCGCGGCGCTTGTTTTCACGGATGGCGACAAGAGGGAGATTCTGACAAATATTATAAATCGCGATATAAGCGATGAGGACAAAATAAACAGGATAATGTCAATTGATTTTGAACTCAGAAACATAGAGTTCTGCGACTTTTCGGTCAGGTTTGACGGCGGAACGGACAAATGCGTCAAAAAAATCATTAAAGAACTGGGGCTTTGAAAAATGTTCGAGCGGCTTTTCAACGCAATAACAAAATATGATACGATAATTATTCACAGACACGGAAGTCCGGACGGTGACGCTGTCGGCAGTCAGACAGGCCTGAAATTTCTTATAAAAGACAATTTCCCGGGAAAAACCGTCTATACGGTCGGCGACGCTGCGGGAAGATATTCCTTCATGGAAGGCTCGGAAGCGGATATCGTGCCGGACGCGGCGTTCTGCGATGCGCTGGCGGTAATACTCGATTCCGCCGAGCGGGGTCTTGTAAGCGATGAAAGATACCGTACGGCCGCATACTCCGTAAGAGTTGATCATCATATTTACTGCGACACGTTTACTGATGAAGAGATTGTCGACACGTCATTTGAGAGTTGTGCGGGGATGATCGCGGATTTTGCAATGGAGCAGGGACTGACGCTTTCGGAGAGGTCGGCGACCGCACTTTATACCGGTATGACAACCGACTCCGGAAGGTTCAGATATGATTCGATAAGTCCGCGCACCTTTGAGCTGGCGGCGTTTCTGCTTAAAGCGGGAATCAACACAGAAAAGCTTTACCGCAGTCTGTACTGCGATACGCTTGAAAATGTAAAACTGAGAGCTTCTTTCGCCGGTAAAATCAGAATTTTCGATGACAGTCCGGTCGCCTATATTTACACAACGGCCGACGAGTTTGCCTCGACGGGACGCGATGCCTTTTCGATTTCGCGCGGCATGGTCGGGATTATGTCCGATATAAAGGGGATTGACATCTGGGTCAACTTTACCGAGTCCGGGGGCAAGGTGCTGTGCGAACTGCGCTCTTCGCGGTATAACATTAATCCGGTTGCAGTCAAATACGGAGGCGGAGGGCACAAAAAAGCCTGCGGAGCGGACGTTAAGAACTATGATGAGGCAATAATGATGCTGAGCGACCTGAAAAAACTGACGGAGCAGGGAAATGAATGAATCTGTAAAAAATCTTATACTTGATGAAATAAAAAAACACGATACTGTGATAATATCCCGCCACAAAAGGCCTGACGGGGACGCTGTCGGCTCGTCGCTCGGGTTTGCAAAGCTTCTCCGTCTGAATTATCCGGAAAAGAGAATTTTGCTTGACAACCTTGACCACGCTGATTATCTTGCCTTTATGAACGACGAAACCGAAACGCCCGCAGATGATGATTATCGCGACGCGCTCGTAATGGTATTTGATACCGCGACTCTCGATCGCGTTTCGAATCCGAGGGTGAGGAACGGTTCAACGCTTATAAAGATCGATCATCATATTGATCACGACAATTACGGCGACATTTCGTGGGTTGAGGATTTCAGGTCCTCCACATGCGAAATGATTGTTGATTTTATAAGGACTTTCCCGGAGCTCAGAATTGATTCCGGCACGGCATCGCTGCTCTACACCGGTCTTGTCACCGATTCGGGAAGATTCAAATATACCGAGGTCAATCCGGAAACCATGCGCAACGCCGCGTTTCTGCTTGAGCAGGGAATAGATACGGAGCGTCTGTTTGCCAATCTGTATATCGATAGTTATGATATTCTTCGTTTAAAGGCAGAGGTTGTCGGAAAGATCAGAAGGACCGCAAACGGTGTCGCATGGCTGAAGATCACACGGGCATTTCGTGAAAAGCGCGGCATAAGCCTTGAGGAGGCGAGCAATATGGTCAACGTCATGGACTCGATTAAGAACAGCATTATATGGATGGCGTTTATAGAGACCGACGACGGCGAGATACGCGTAAGGCTGCGTTCGCGTTTTGTGCAGATCGAGACTCTGGCGGCAAAATACGGCGGCGGCGGTCATCTTAACGCTGCCGGCGCAACCGTTCACGGCCTGACGGAGCAGCGCGCGCTTCTGAGAGACGCAGACGAGCTGGCGCGTATGTTTAAGGCGGAGCACCCGGACGTGTTTTGAAATAATAAAATCGGATCCGAAATACGGATCCGATTTTATGTTGAAAAGAATTATCTTTCCGTTTTCTTTTTGCCGATAAGGCAACAGCCAGTAATCGCTACAGCGGCAACCGTAACGGCGGCAATTGCCGTTCCGTCGCCGGTTGCAGGATTGTAAGCTACAAGCTTGCATCCAGCGTCAAACTCGCGCGTTCCCTTATAGTTTTTGAGAGAACCGGAAACCGTGATCTCATCTCCGACTTTCAGCTTGCTGAGTTTGTTAAGTTCCTTCTGGTTGTCTTTGTTTTCAACGGTGAGACGGTAGCACATAACGGGCTTGTCGGCGTATCCCTCAACTTCAATCGTGACTGTGATGTTTTTGAATCCCTTGTCGTATTTTGTGTTGATCTCGGTGATTTTGCCTGTTAGCTCATATGTCCCTTTGAGCGCGGAATCATTTTCGAGAGCATACAGGGCTTCCATTATCTCGTCGACTGTTTCGGGCAGTTTCTCCTCTTTTTCTATATGAGTGTAGCTGTCAAGAGTGCATCCGGAGTCAAATTCTTTTGTGCCGTGGTAATCTTTGAGATATCCAGTTACGGTTACGGTATCATCTGCATCAATTATGTCGGCACCTTCTCCGGTCAGTTTGTAACACTGGATTTCCTTGCCTTCGACCTCGATTGTGACCGTCACGTTTTTGTTGTCGGAATTATAGGGCGTGTTGACTTTTTTAACTGTGCCTGTCAGGGTGTACGGTCCCCCGGGAAGCGCCTCGCCTTCACTGAGTTTGTAAAGCGCGTCTACGATTTCAGCGGGTGTATTGTAAGTGACGTGGTCGCCTGTCGCCTCATATGCTTCAAGAGTGCATCCCTGTTCGAATTCTCTTGTTCCCCTGTAATTTTTGAGGTTTCCGCTGACGGTTATCGTGTCTCCTTCAATTATTTCGGAGGCCTTGTCGCTCTTGCCGTTTGCCAGTCTGTAGCACTGAACGGATTTGCCTTCGGCTTCAATGGTGACGGTAATGTTGCTGTGCTGTGAGCTCCATGCGGTGTCGACGCTTGTCACGACGCCGGTGAGCGTATACGGCCCGCCGGGAAGGGTAGCGCCTTCTGCAAGTTCGTACAGAGCGTCAACGATTTCTTTTGGAGTGCTGTACGTAGGAGTGGCCGGATCGTCACCCCCGGATGATCCTTCGGTATCGCTCCAGACTATTTTTACGGAGTCAAGATACAGCGCGCCGTTTTCAGACTTGAGTCCGATATATTTGGCCCCTTTTCCGAGATTAAGGGAGTTTGTCCCTTTCTCGATTGTGCCGAGCAGCGTTCCGCGGCTGTCTGAGCTGTAAAGATCGGAGGCGGCGGCATACGGCTCGTCTTTCCCGTAGATTTCAACTTTCCTTCCGTCAGCTGTATTGCTGTTCCATGCCAGCTCAATACTGACGGCATACCCGCCAGAGGCTGTCGCGACGATACCCGAATTGTTGTTTTTAGATCTTAGCTGTATTGAATTATTTCCTCCGGCGGAATTTCCCGCGTAAACCGCGGATGAATTTGATTTCTTGTCCGTCCAGTTCGAATATGACGTTCCCTCTATTCCGATCAGCGTGTAACTGATGACGTCTTCCGTCGTTTTAGCAAACGTGTTGATGCCGAACGCCGTCAGCATCGAACATGCGATCAGTGCCGAAAGAATCAGTGAAATAATTTTTTTCATCTTTTAACCAACTTTCTCAAGCGTGCATCCGCTTGTGAATTCGTATTTTGCCGTGCCTTTGTCATTGTAGTTGACCAGCTGGCCCGTAACGGTGATCGTATCTCCGACTTTTATTTTGTCAGCCCCGTCTCCCTTGAGCCTGTAGCAGACCACCGGGTAATTCGTGAGATCATCGACGACTATAGTCACGGTGACGTTTTTGTATTCGCTGCTGTATTCTGTGTCGACTGAAGTGATTTTTCCTGTCAGCGTGTACGGCCCGCCAGCGAGCGAATCACCGAGTTCAAGAGCGTACAGGGCTTTGAGAATTTCTTCATTAGATTCGAGTTTTGCCGTTGTTCCTTCGGCAACGAAATCGATGCTGTCAAGCGTGCACGCGGCGTCAAATTCTTTGGTCCCGTTGTAATTTTTAAGAGTGCCGGTTACAGTGATCTTATCCCCGACTTTAACAGTGTCAGAACCTTTTCCGGTCATTCTGAAGCACTGGACCGGCTTGTCAGCATACCCTTCTACTACAATCGTAACGGTCACATTGTTATAACCGGAGTCATACGGAGTGTTGACTTTTGTGATTGTTCCGGACAGAGTATATGTCCCTTCAAGCGCGGTGTTGGGCTCAAGCGCGTACAGAGCGTCGAGAATTTTGCCCGCGTCGTTGTCCTTCGGATTTTCTTCTGGATTTTCACCAGCCGGGACAAACGTGCATCCGGCGTCAAATTCCTTTGTGCCGTTGTAATCCTTGAGAGTTCCGGTGACTGTGATAACGTCGTCGACTTTAAGGTCTTTGGCGCCGTCGCCTTTCAGCCTGAAACACTGAACCGGCTTGTCTTCAAACCCGTCGGCGGCAATTGTGACCGTAATGTTCTGATACTGATCGCTCCATTCGGTGTTTATTGCGGTGATCTTACCTGTGATTGTATACGTTCCGGGAAGGGCAGAGTTCTGTTCAAGCGAGTAGAGCGCATTAAGGACGTCTTCCGTGCTCAGATCCGCCGGGATTACCGAAATCGTGAACTCGCGGGTTTCCGAAGCGTCTCCGCATGAGGCGGTTGCAGTGACGGTAAATTTCTCAATTGCTTTGCCCACCGTAACGGTAAGGGTGTTGTCGGCAAGCGATGCGGACGCAGATTCGGAGACTGTCCACGAAATGCTCACGTCGCTGTAGGCGGTTCCTGCCGCGGGGAGGCTGATAGTCGTGTTCTCTGTAACGAATTCCGGGATCGAAATGGCGTTGAGTTCGCTTCCGACCTTGTCAGATGCCGCCACCTCGGTGGAGGTTACGGTGATTTTACCAGGAGTCGGGTACATCTGGGCGTTGTTGTTCCATGCGATCGGGCCTTCAACGTCGATAGTATAGCCGATATCCAGCTTGGGATATTCTTCTTTGAGCTCGGCTACAGTATACGTGCAGGACGTGGAGAGGAAAAGACTGAATTCGGCTCCGTTCTTTTCTACTGTTACGCTAATCCTGCCGTCTCCGAGTTCCTCAAATGTCTCGGGCGTGTTTTTTACCCACTCGATTTTTGTTATTCTGGCTCCCGTGAGTGTGCCGATGACGCCCTGATGCGGGTCAAGCAGAACGTTTATGTTGTTGTCTGCCTTGATGATGTCATCAAGTGTGAGCTTCGCAACGTCGGCTGTCCTGATCTTGCCGTCGTCATCGTAAACAAGGGAGTATGTGCATCCGGCCCCCATTTCGCGCAGGCCGTTGTATGCGGAGGTCTTGCCGCTTATGACCACGACGTTTCCGATCGCAAGCTCCGTGTCAAAGGCTTCCTGCGAATCACACTTCAGGCGGTAAGCCATGTAGCCGTGCTCCCCGTCAAGATCCTGAATAAACACGCTTGTGTTCTTGTAATCCGGGGCGTAGGGATACCTGGCTACGATAACTCCGCGGATGTTCATCGTCACGTCCTTGACGTTTTCGTTCCAGTATTCCCATTTCGCTATCAGAAACTGTCTGATCACGTAACTGATTTCGATGGGTTTCGATTTGAGATCGCCCGAAGAAACGACGCCTTTGAGCGTAAAGCTCGTATCCTCGTCGGCGTACGGGTCGATCCTGACCGTTGTTTCGTTTTCCTTGGGTCCGTCTGCGAGGGACACGAGGCCGTTCCCGCCCTCAAGCGTCCATTCCACGTCAAGGTCAACGCCGTCGTAGTCAATGATTCTGGACGGAACGGTGAAATTCGAGGAAACGGTATTGTCCGCTCCGGGTTTGTTGTACTCGTAGAGCATTTCGGCGGCACCGTCAACCTGTTCCTGGGTTGCCTTCGCCTTATTTGCGGATCCGTTGCATGACGCAAAGGCGAGTATCACCGCCAGCAGAAGCGCGAGCAGGGTAAGTGTTTTTGTTTTCATTTATTAACTCCTGTTTTTTATTTTTCAGTTCAATAATTCCGCGTCGGAAAGCGTAAACAGCTTGATTTGCGGCGCGTTTTCGTATATTTCAACGACTCCGGTGACGTTCAGCGTCTTACCGGAAAAATACGATTCGGTCACAGTTTCCCCGTCCATGGTTAGAACGGCGGTACGCACCGTTACGGCCTTTCCGTCGCCGGTGAGACACGTAAGGGTCATCGCGCCCTTGCTCGACGAGGTCTCGTTTGTCGTTGTGTATATGCTCTGAACCTTTATGTTTTCGATCCTGACAAGCACGTTTTCCGGTATATCCTCGCTTTTGAGATCGTCGGCTGTTATGAGGACCGGTTCGGTCTTTACGTCCTTTTCGATTATCTGCACGTCGTCTCCGGACGGATTGATAAGCGAAAACGAGAGACCGGAAACCTGGAATCCGAAGTTTTCGTTGTTGTCTGCGGTTCCGGTTATTTTAAGCCTGTATCCCGGAACGAGAAATTTCGGGGCAAGCGACGCGTAACCGCCGTAAACGTATACTCCGTAGTACCTCTGCGTATCCTCGTCAAACGACTGCACGTAGATCCCCTCGCCGCTCTTTTTGGTGACGACGCCCTCAAATCTGACTTTCAGGCCGCTGTAGGAATCTCTGTTCATGACCAGCGATTTTATCGAAAGGTCGATTGCGTCGCCGTAGTAGAACAGCGGATCTTTTTTGCCCGAATACAGGTTCAGACGGTTTGCTCTCGCGCTTTTAAGGGCTTCCGAGGCCGTGTCGCCGTACCGGTTCGAGGACGAGCTTTTTCCCATGGCAAGTCCGTCTGACAGAATCTCTATGTTGAGATTGCGCCACTGGTTCTCGCCCCTGTTTTTGTACCATACCCAGGCAAGATATCTGCTCCCGGTCGAGTCAAAAGCAGCTACTCCTTCGGTGTCGCTTTCAACGACGATCTTTTCGGCGTTGTTCAGCTTTCTTTTGGTATAGATTGAAGCGGGTTTTCCCCACGGTTCCACCTTGCCGGTGGATTCCGGAGTGTCTATGGCGATAAATCTGACCTTGAGGATCTCGGTTTTGCTGTTGTTCCAGAAGTGGGCTGTATCGCCGTCGATAACAAGCTCGACAGTCACATATCCTCTTCCGGTTTCGTTGAAGTCGCTGTCAAGGTTGGTTTCATTAAGCCTGACGGAGGTTGCGAAGTCGGTAAGTCCCTCCGGCCTTGTATAGTCCCAGGTATCATCCTCCCCGTCCCCTTTTTTGACCTTGCAAGCCGAAAGAGCAACGGCGGAGATCACTGTAAGGATGACAAGGAGAAGACACAGCGCTTTTCTTGCTTTATTATCCGAAAACATGTTAGAGCCTATTTGTTAAGCGAAACGCAGCGGTTGTAGGCGTCCACAAACAGCTGTTTCAGCGCTTCGCGCGATACTCCCTCGGCGGTGATGTAGGCAACCAGCAGCTCGCCGACCTGATCGCGCGCGTCGGAGGAGCCGACGAAAGCCGGGGAAGTGAAGTAGTTGTTTTCCTGTTCCATGCATATCTGCGCGGAAAGAGCGGCTATGCCGTCCTTCGTATAACCCGCGTCGCTCAGGAATTCTTTATAAGCCGGAAGCTCGAATGCCGATCTGAGTACCGGAACGTAGCCGGAGGTCATTGAGAATTCCGCCTGGAATTCAGAGGACGTAAGCAGGAATTTGAGGAACAGCCACGCGGCGTCGTTTACTGCCTGGTCCTTCTGCTTCAGCATGCAGACGGACGGCCCCTGGGAAATGACCTTCTGATTGTTTGCGTCGGCCTGCGGGATCTGAGCGATACCGACCTCGAAGGGATACGAACCGTCGTCAAGAGCCGAGGGGCACTGATATGTCGCGCCGGCTGAAGATCCTATGGAAATGTATGAGTGTATGACCACGCCGTCTTCGTTTGGGGAAGTGTTTGTGAACAGTCCGGAGGTATATGCCTTGTAGATGGCCTGTGTGGTCATAAGCTTGGCGTCATACCACTCGCGTATTTTGTCGCAGAACGCCATGTTGTCGTCGTTGACGAACACAAAGCGGTCGTTAACGTTTTCCGCGGCTACGGTATAGGGAGTTTTGAGCTGCTCCGTGAGAGTGATGAACCAGTTTGCCTCGGAGTCGTATCCTAGGGGAACGCTTGTCGGTTCGATTTCCTTGATTTTCTTTATGACGTAATCAAGAGACGTCACGTCGTTCTCTCCGTTCGGGAACCAGTGATCGGGGACCTGAAGCCCGTTCTGCTCGAAGAACGTTTTGTTGTAGTACATTACCTCCGTGGATTTGGAGAATGGAAGGGTGTACATTTTGCTTTCGTCGCCGAACTGTGTCCCTTCCTTGTAGTAGCCGGGTATGAAGTCGGCAATCTGCTCCGCCGTAAGTCCGACCTCCGGGTCGTTTATGTACGTGTTGAGGTCGATTACTTTTCTGCTGCGGAGATAGGTGGCAACGTGATCGGGGTAGCAGTACGTGAGCGCGGGCTGCTTGCCGGCCTGTATCTCTGTTATCACCTGATCGCGCACGTCGTCGTAGCCGCCGATGGACTGCTGATCTATCACGATGTCAGGGTAGATCTTGTTGAACTCCGCTATGTACTTTTCGAGTACCGCTTTTAGGTTTGCGCCCATCGTGTGATAGAACACAACGGTCACCTTGCCATCGCCGGCCGTCTTGCATCCGGACAGCGCCGCGCACATTCCGAGCATAACCACGCTCAGGACAAATGCAATAATTTTTTTCATTTTTTTCTCCTGTTTTATAAAATAAACTTTTTTATCCTTTGATTCCGCTTCTCGAAACGCCCTTCATTATGTATTTGCGAAGGAATACGAACACAAGGAACAGCGGTATGGAAACGATGAAGACGGCAGCCATCTGCGCAGGATAGTTCGTGTCGCCGTTTTCCGTCGCGAAACTCGCTCCGCGAAGACCGTTGGTGATCAGCTTGTGCGCGTCGTCATTGGCGACGAGGCGCGGCCAGATATACGAGTTCCACGCGCCCATCATTTTCAGAATCGTTATGGTGATGACCGTCGAAACCGAGAGCGGGAGCATGACCTTCCAGAGATATTTGAAATCGCTCGTGCCATCGACCTTCGCGGCAAGGTACAGCTCGTTCGGTATCTGCATGAATGTCTGGCGGAGAAGATAAATATAGTATACGCTAACAAGCATCGGCACGATGAGCACCGCGAACGTGTTTGTAATGTCAAGCGCCGAAATTGGCTCCGACAGGAACGGCAGACTTCCCGAAACAGTCAGGTAGTTCGTGATGGTATATAGTTCTCCCGGGACCATCATCGTTGCCATCAGAAGTCCGAACACAAGTCCTTTTCCCTTGAAGTTCAGCCGCGCGAACGCGAAGGCGCTCAGCACCGTCACAATGAGAGACAATACCGTCGATACGACGCCGACGTAGAGAGTGTGCAGGAAAAGATCGATGAGATTCGCCTTTTCAAATGCGGTCCGGAAATTCTCGAAAACTATGTTTCTCGGCCAGAGCGTAGGGACGTTTTCCCGGTATTCCTCTATCGTTTTGAGCGATGAGATGATCATCCAGTAGAACGGGAAGATGATTATCACCGCCATGACCGCAAGGAAAAGGTATGTGATGACAAGCCGCACGATTTTTGCTGTTTTCTGGGCTTTTTTGGAAGCGTCGACGTTGAGAGCGCCGCTGCCTGCTTTGATTTTCTTAGCTTCTGTCATGACGCACCTCAATAATGGACTTTCTTCTTGCTGACGTAGCCGTTAATGGCAGTGACAACGAGTATTATGGCGAAAAGTATGAGAGAGGCGGCCGAGGCGTTGCCGAGGTTGCTCTTCGGCAGCATGTTGTAAACATATCCGACGATGGTGTTCATCTGACCGGAAGAACCTGCGGGGCCCATTGTTTCGCCGAAAATACCGACGATGCTTGAATATTCCTTGAAGCCGCCTATGAAAGACGTGATGATGACGTAGGCGAGCATCGGAGATACAAGCGGGACGGTGATTTTGAAGAAAGTGCGTGTTTTTGACGTTCCGTCGATCTTGGCCGCGTCATAATACTGCTTGTTCACGTTCTGCAGACCGCCGAGCAGGACTAGTATCTTGAACGGAAGCGCATGCCAGACGATGTAGAAGCAGACGACAAACATATTCGCGCCCCATGTCGAGCCGCTGTTCACGAAATTGATGGGCTCTATGCCGAACACTCCTATGATATTGTTTATTATTCCGTACGTCTGGACGAGCGAGCCTACGCGGACCTGCGTGAACATGGCGTTGAACACCATGCCGATGGCGATGGAGTTCGTTACGTACGGAAGGAAAAATACTGTCTGAAATACTTTCTGAACCGCTTTTATCGAGTTGAGCGCCACGGCGATCAGAAGAGCGAGCGTTGTTGATATCGGAACGGTTATGACGCACAGCAGGATCGTGTTTTTAAGATACTGCTTGAAATCCACGTTGCCGACGACGGTTTTGAAGTTCTGTATACCGATCGTGAATTTTTCGCCTCCGACGACCTCCATTCCGTTATATCCGTTCAGAAACGCCATTCTGAATGTGTTTAGCAGAGGGTAGAACGAGAAAATCGCCAGAAGGATTATGGCCGGTGCGAGGTAAAGCCACGCCTTTTTGTTGCTCTTTTTGGAATCCATCGGTTCAGCCTCAGAAATATATTCTTTCTTCGGTAGAGGCGTCAAAGACAAACAGTTTGTTCTTCTTTATGTTGAAAGATGCAATTCCGTTTTCCGTCTTCACGCTGATGTCGGAATCGATTATCGCGCGGATGCACGGATTCTGGGAAGCGTCGTTTTCGAGAATGACCGAGCAGTCTCTGCCCATTACCTCGATGTTTTTCAGGCGGCATCTGAGCGCGCCGTTTTCATCCGGGATAAAGCCCTCCGGACGTATACCGACCGAAACGTCCCTGTCTGCCTCTCCCGGTATGTCAATAATGCAGTCGTCTCCGATATAAAGCCTTCCTCCGAGGATTTTCCCGCTGAAGACGTTGATCGGGGGAGTGCCGAGAAATTTCGCGACAAACAGATTCTGCGGATTGTCGTAAACCTCCTGCGGATTGCCGATCTGCTGCATAATGCCCTGCTTCATGACCACGATAAGGTCGGAAATGCTCATCGCCTCTTCCTGATCGTGTGTAACAAATACGGTCGTAACGCCTGTTTCGCGCTGGATCCGCTTTATTTCCTCGCGCGTCTGAAGACGGAGTCTTGCGTCTAGGTTGGAGAGCGGCTCGTCGAGCAGCAGCACCCTCGGGGTTTTTACGAGAGCGCGCGCAATGGCAACTCTCTGCTGCTGTCCGCCTGAAAGCTCGTTTGGCTTTCTGTCCATCAGCTCGTCGATCTGTACGAGCCTTGCGGCGGTCTGCGCTCTGTCCAGCATTTCGTTTTTGGACATTTTCTGGTCTCCCTTCAGATTCTGAAGAGGGAAGAGAATGTTCTGTTTTACCGTAAGATGCGGATACAGGGCGTAATTCTGGAAAACCAGTCCGACGCCGCGGTTTTCCGGCTCGAGCTCGGTCACGTCGTCGTCTCCGAAAAATATTTTCCCGGAAGTCGGATGCTCGAGGCCGCATATCATGTACAGCGTCGTGCTTTTGCCGCAGCCCGACGGGCCGAGAAGTCCGATCAGCTTGCCGTCCGGTATCTCGATGTCGAGATTGTTGACAGCCGTCACGGTTTCCCCTTTTTTGTGTCGGCTCTCAAACTGTTTTGTTAGGTTTTGTAGAACTATTTTCATATAATCTCCTGCCTGTTCTCAGGTTATTTTTTATTTTCAGTAAAGCCTGTGCTCGTTCTGAAGCCGTTTTGACTCCTCTATGAATCTGTCGCGCTCCTCCGGCGTGTCGAAAACCCTCTGGCTTGCCCAGTCTACGACCACCGTATCGGCGAGCACGTCGTGCAGCAGTTTGTGACCGGAGCTTCTGAAGAAAACGATAAATTCAGCGACTGCAAACACCGCTAGTATGATTATTCCGAACACTCCGGTAACTCCCATGAGCGAGGACAGCACTATCATGACCGGGAGAATGATTTCAAAGACTCCAGTTCCGATGACGTTTCTTGCGAACACTATAAAGGGGCTTACATGCGTATACCCGCTGCGTATAACTCCCAGTCCGAACAGCCGCTTTCCCACCGTACGTCCTTCTTTCATTATCAGAGGCACCGCAAAACCGAACACAATAAAGGAAATCACCGTACCGCCGAGAAACACCGCAAAGGAAAGCAGATATGATTTTCTGATAGCCGCGTTGGCCTGCTC
>JAEEGL011964538.1_pt1 | contig 15196 bp, 11 predicted proteins | sample 9134231 | NCBI WGS metagenome assembly JAEEGL01 (sample SAMN16246548, study PRJNA631951) | gut metagenome | biome: gut microbiome; feature: rumen; material: fiber-attached | host: Bos | place: Iran: Karaj | collected 2018-10 | reverse complement strand
TTTCAACCCTCTCCACATCGGACATCAGGCCATCATGGAATACCTGACGAGGGAGAAAGATTTTGACTGGGTATACCTGATCGTGTCCCCTAAGAACCCGCTCAAGGACAATATCTCGGCAGAATCGGGCGAAGCACGGTACAAAGCCGCCGTCGAAGCGGTCAAGAGGCATCCCGACCTGCATGTCTGGGTCGACGACATAGAACTCGGCATGGAGCCCCCGCACTATACGATACGTACCCTCGACGCCCTGAAAGCCAGGGAGCCGGAAAATGACTTCACGCTTGTTATCGGAGCCGACAACCTTGCCGGAATCAAGAGATGGAAAGACGCTGAGAGGATACTCCAGGACTATGGAGTCGCAGTCTATCCGAGAAAAGGATACGACCTTGCGGAAATCCACCGTCAGCTGATAAAGGATTATCTCGACTCGCCGAAACCATATGTTCTCGACTGGAACGAGGACCTCGGGTCGGAAGGGTCATGGAGCTTCGACCAGATGATCGAGAATGTATATAACATCAGGATAATCGACGCCCCTATCGTGGACATCTCCTCGACCGAAATCCGCGAAGGTCAGCTCGCGGGCAAAGACATGTCCGCCTATCTAATGTAATCAGCGCTTCAGTCTGAGACTGTTTGTCACCACCAGCACCGAACTCATGGACATGGCAGCCGCAGCCAACATCGGATTCAGCACGAACCCGCTTATCGGATAGAATACCCCCGCGGCCACCGGAACGGCAATCAGATTGTAAAGGGAAGCCCATATCAGGTTCTCCCGGATTATCCGGTCCGTCCTGCCGGACAGCCTTATCAGATACGGGATCCTTTCCAGATCCGACGTCACCACCGTAACCATGGCGGCATCCATTGCGATATCGGTCCCGCTTCCCATGGCGACGCTGAGGTCAGCCAGCGCAAGGGCCGCGCTGTCATTGATGCCGTCCCCGACCATTGCGACGGTCTTGCCCTGCTTCTGCAGCTCTTTCACGAAATCAGCCTTGTCCTTCGGCAGACAGCCGTAACGGACATCAGTGACTCCAGCCTTGGCAGCTATCAGTTCCGCCCTTTCCCGGCTGTCACCGGTGAGCATGTGAGTCTCGATCCCCATGGAAGCAAGTTCTGCCACCGCCGCGGCGGAAGTTTCTTTTATGTCATCTTCCCCGACCTTGCCGACCGTGATCGTACCGGTCTTGTCAAGTACGACGCAATCCACCTTCCTTGCAACCTGCAGGGCATCGGCGTCCTTTATCAGCACGCCCTTGGTAGCCCCCTTCCCTATTCCGACAGTAAGGGCCGTAGGGGTAGCCAGTCCCAGAGAACATGGACACGCGATCACCAGGACAGTCACCATGGCCAGAAGGCCCCTGGTCACCCCGTCCGGGACCGCCAGGGCCCATACGATGAACGTCACGAGCGAGATCCCGATGATGACCGGGACAAAGACGGACGCAACCTTGTCGACAGTATTCTGTATCCTCGCCTTGCTGCCCTGGGCGTCCTTGACCATCCGGATTATCGACGAGAGCATCGTCTCTTTCCCGACTTTGTCGGCCCGCACCGAGACAGCACCTTTCATGGTCATCGTGCCGGTATAGACCTTCGATCCTGCGGTCTTCAGCACCGGCTCAGCCTCGCCCGTCAGCATGCTCTCGTCCATCGAAGCCTCTCCTCCCGTGACTTCTCCGTCGACAGGGACCCTGTCGCCCGCAGCTACGCTTATGATATCTCCGGGCCGGATGTCCATGATCTTTGGCTGAAGGCCCATGAGACCGCGGACAGCGGCTGTAGTGCTATGTTTCGCCCGTTCTTCGAGCAGCCGGCCGAGAAGGATGAACGCCACTATCATTGACGAGGACTCGAAGTAGAGTCTCGGTTCAAGGCCTCGGGATGTGAAGACCTGAGGGAAGGCCAGGGTGAAAATACTGAAGAAATACGATATCATGGTCGAGAGGGCGACCAGAGTATCCATGTTGGCGGCGCCGTGGCGGGCCTGTTTCCAGGCCGCAAGTATGAAGCGTCGTCCGCACCAGAAGACTGAAGGTGTGGCCAGAAGCCAGAGTATGGTTCCTTTGTGCGGGAATGGCTTGAAGCCCATCCCGATTATCATTATAAGGGCAGCGAGTATTATCGCCGCGATCGTGTCGCGTCTGAGCGAGCGGAAGGCGTCCTGCTGTCGCCGGTCGGCTTCGTCGTCAGATGAGGAGTCTTCGTCCTCAGTCATGGAATAGCCGGCGTCCGCCACAGCCTTGCAGAGTTGTTCTGAGGTTACGATCTGCGGATCGAAGTCGATTCTGGCGCTGTTTGAGGCGAGGCTGACATTGGCCTCAATTACGCCCTTGCAAGATTTGAGGGCACCGTCAACTCTTGCCACGCACGCGGCGCAGCCCATTCCCTCAACCGAAAAATTCTTTCTCACTGTCTTTGCCATATCTTTTCTTTTAGTTCCAGACAAATATAACAAAAAATCGGGTGACCGACATGGCCACCCGACTAACAATCATATTATTACTGCTCATCAGGAGCTTCAGGACCCGGCTGAGGGCCTGGCTGAGGACCACCCTGGAAAGGACCCTGAGGGCCGCCCTGGGCGCCGGCCTGCTGAGCCTGCTGGTACATATCGCCGAAAGCCTTGTTGAGAGCCTCGGAATACTTGTCGATGTCAGCGATATTCTGACTCTTCACAGCCTCCTTAAGACTAGCGACATTAGCCTCCACGTTAGACTTCACGTCAGCAGGAACCTTATCGCCATTCTCCTTGAGGAACTTCTCAGCCTGGAAGCAAAGAGCGTCAGCGTTGTTGATCTTGTCGACTCTCTCCTTCTCGGCCTTGTCGGCAGCCTCATTAGCCTTGGCCTCGTCACGCATCCTCTGGATCTCCTCGTCAGAAAGACCTGAAGAAGCCTCGATACGGATGCTCTGGGCCTTGCCGGTAGCCTTATCTACAGCTGACACATTAAGGATACCGTTGACGTCGATGCTGAATTTCACCTGGATCTGAGGAATTCCTCTAGGTGCAGGAGCGATGCCATCGAGGTGGAAGACACCTATCTGCTTGTTATCCTTAGCCATAGGACGCTCGCCCTGGAGGACACGGATCTCGACTGAAGGCTGGTTATCGACTGCGGTAGAGAACACCTGCTCCTTATCGACCGGAACAATTGTGTTACTTTCGACCATTTTCGTCATTACACCGCCAAGAGTCTCAATTCCAAGTGAAAGAGGGGTCACATCCTGAAGGATGACATCCTTTACATCACCGGCGAGCACACCACCCTGGATAGAGGCTCCGATAGCCACAACTTCATCAGGGTTAACACTTTTGTTTGGTTCCTTGCCGAAGAAATTCTTGACGATTTCCTGAATCTTAGGAATACGGGTTGAACCGCCGACGAGAAGAACTTCGTCGATATCTGCAGCAGTAAGCTTGGCATCTGCAAGAGCCTTGCGGCATGGCTCGATGGATCTCTGGAAGAGGTTGTCGCAGAGCATCTCGAACTTAGCCCTTGTGAGGGTCTTAACAAGATGTTTAGGAACGCCGTCAACAGGCATTATGTAAGGGAGATTGATCTCCGTAGAAGTCTGGTTTGAAAGTTCAATCTTGGCCTTCTCGGCAGCCTCCTTAAGTCTCTGGAGAGCCATAGGATCCTTCTTAAGGTCAGCTCCGCCGTTCTCTGAAGCGAACTCCTGGGCAAGCCAGTCGATGATTACCTGGTCGAAGTCATCACCGCCGAGGTGGGTGTCACCGTTGGTAGACTTAACCTCGAAGAGACCGTCACCGAGCTCGAGGATAGAGATATCGAAGGTACCGCCACCGAGGTCGTACACAGCGACCTTCTGCAGTTTGTCCTTCTTGTCAAGACCATAAGCGAGGGCAGCGGCAGTAGGCTCATTGATGATACGCTTTACATCAAGACCGGCAATCTTTCCGGCCTCTTTAGTAGCCTGACGCTGAGAGTCGCTGAAGTATGCAGGAACTGTGATGACAGCTTCCGTAACCTCCTGGCGGAGATAATCCTCGGCGGTCTTTTTCATCTTCTGGAGAATCATTGCCGAAATCTCCTGAGGAGAGTAAAGTCTTCCGTTGATATCAACGCGCGGGGTATTGTTATCACCCTTGACAACCTTGTAAGGCACACGGCTGACCTCGGTATTGACCTGGTCATATGTCTCGCCCATGAATCTCTTGATAGAGAAGATGGTGTTGTTAGGGTTGGTGATAGCCTGACGTTTTGCAGGGTTACCGATCTTCCTTTCGCCGCCGTCGGTGAAAGCGACGACAGAAGGAGTCGTTCTCTGACCTTCGTTATTGATGATTACTGTTGGCTGGTTACCCTCCATTACCGCTACGCAGCTATTGGTGGTACCCAAGTCGATTCCGATAATTTTTCCCATAATATTTTTCTCCTTTTTGTTTCTTATTCATTCAAGGGCGCCCGTCGGGGCGCGACGACATGATAATATCGAATGTTATGCCAATCGCATCTTTATGCCAATTTGTCAGAATTGTTGTATATTTGTGACATGATTTACAGACAGCTTTCACAGCCGGAATATGATGATCTGGCATCCAGGATTCTCTACGAAGACAACCATCTTCTGATTATCAACAAGAAGACGGGAGAGATCGTACAAGGTGACAAGACGGGTGACGAATGTCTTGCCGAAACCTGCAAGGCTTTCATAGCCCGGCGCGACGGCAAGCCGGGTCAGGTATTCATGGGAATCCCCCACCGTCTGGACAGGCCTGTCAGCGGCATAACCATCTTCGCCAAGACTTCAAAAGCCCTGGAGAGAATGTCCGCAATGTTCCGCGACGGAGACGTGCACAAGACCTATTGGGCTCTTGTCTACAACGCTCCGAAGGAGAAAGAGGGCCTTCTTGAGAACTGGATGTGGAGAAACGAGAAGATGAACAAGAGTTTCATCTGCAACGAAGGCCAGCGCAAAGACGCCAAACTCGCCAGACTCAGGTACAGGCACATCGCCGACACCGACAGGTATCATCTGCTTGAGGTGGAGCTTCTGACAGGCAGGCACCACCAGATCCGCTGCCAGCTTTCCGCAATCGGCTGCATAATCAAAGGCGACCTCAAGTACGGAGCTCCGAGATCGAATCCGGACGGAGGCATATGCCTGCTGGCCCGCCATATCTCCTTCGTACACCCTGTCAAAAAGACCCCGATAGAGATAACGGCTCCGGTCCCGGCTTCATGGAAAGGCCTGGAAAACATCATTTAGCCTTGTCATCTGTCAGGCTGTTCTTGTAAGCGTTGCACCATTCGCTGGGATTCTGGTTAAGGAAGAGCTTGAACGCCAGATTGAACGTCACTCCGCTCTTGAACCCCGACATCATAGCCAGTTCGGATACCCTCAGCCGGGTATCTTTCTTGAACAGCTCCATCGCATACTGCACTCTGAAATTGTTCATATACTGGGAGAAATTCATCCCGGTACAGGCATTCACCATCTTGGAAAGATAGCTCTTGTTGGTATATAGACTTCTGGCCAGGTCGTCCAGAGTATAGGAGTCTGACAGGAAGGGCTGCTTGTCATTGATGTACTCGAACATCCTGTTATAGACTATACGGTAATTGAGGCTGATGCGTCCTCCGGGATTGGGTTTGAGGAGAGTGGAAGGTCCCGCCACTTTCATTATCCCGTTCTCGAATTTCCCGGTCAGCACCGAATGCTTCGTCAGCATGCGGCAATGCAGAAGAATTCCGAGGAAGCCCATACATACCGTGGTAAGGATCTGGAGAATCCTTCCGGCAAGGCCGTCGATCATCGAGAAAATGAAAAAGAAACATACTATCGCCATATACAGGACTGTATAGAAAGTCTTGGATATGCCCAGCATATACTCCCATCCTATGAGACTTTCTGTCAGGAATTCGGAGTCACGTATCAATCCCGAAAGATAAAGTATCAGAATTAGAAGCATAGGGGTTACGGCCACAAGGTTCAGATAGACCTCGACTATGACCGTGGGAAGGAAAAGTATCAGTACAGGGAATAACAGACACAGCGCCGACTGGACAAGCATTATTCGGCAGGTCGTCTTGACAGTACATACTCCTGATGGAGAAATCAGAATCATAGAGCAGCCGATTGACAGCAAACCCATGATCAGGGGGAGAGTAACAGGCCTGGTAGTGATCAACGCCAGGACAAGTGAAACAAGAGGGGAAATATACGCTGCAGTCCTGACGATTTCCGGCCACTTGATTCTTAATTCAACGGTCTCTTTCATTTGTCTGGTTGTTAGTCGTTTTGGCAAATATATAAAAAAAGAAAGCCTGCCTCAAAATAAAAGAGGCAGACTTTGCACAAGTTGTTATTATTTTTTATTTCTTTCCCGTCTTTATTGTATCGAAGCCCTTGCCATAGACTCCCGTAGCAGATCCGACAGAGAGGAAAGCATCGGGATCTATCAGCTTTATATGTCTGAGAATCACGTTCAAGTCGGCCTTTCTGGTGATTACCATGAGCACATGGCTGTCCTTCTTGGTATACCATCCGGTAGCTGGAAGGACTGTCACTCCCCTATGGAGCTCTCCGGTAATGCAGTCAGCTATCTTGTCATACTTATGAGACAGGATGAACAGCTGTACCGACTGGCGGGAACCTGAAATATAAAGGTCGACCACATAGCCGTTGATCGTCACGAGGATAAGACCATATACGACCGTCGTCACCTTGTCCGGCCAGCTGACAAGCGAACCGTCAGCAGTATAGGACGGAACTACGATAGAGGACAGGATAATGAACACATCCATCCAGAGTATCATGCGGCCCGGGGAAATATTCCTGTATTTATTGACGATGAGTGCGATTATATCCGTACCTCCGGTACTGCCGCCCTGCGTCATGGACATTCCGATTCCGACTCCGGCCATGATTCCGCCCATTATGACGGACATCAGTTTTCCGTTCTGGAGAGCAAGTGTATCGATTATCTGCAGAGGAATGATATCCGGGAGCACGCTGAGTCCGACAGAGGCCAGTATTATCGCATAGATTGTCTTTCCGCCGAAACCGGCTCCCAATATCAGGAACGCGATCACGAGCAGTCCTGCATTCACGATGAAGTAAGTATAACCCATCTTGAATCCTGTTGCATACTGGATAATTGAGCTAAGACCTGAGACTCCCCCGCCCACGAGATTGTTAGGAAGCAGGAAAAGGGACCATCCGCTTACATAACACAGGATACCTATCGTGATCAGAAGGTATTCCTTGACTGCTAAAAGAAAACTTTTTTCCGTTGGCATTACCTATTGATTTAAAGAGCCTACAGTTTTTTTCTTCCTTTCTATACCGGTCTTCATCTCGTCGAAGCCCTGGCCATATACGCTGCTTACGGCAGATACACTGACGAATGCTTTGCTGTCAATCTTCTTGATCGCCTTGGTAAGTTCCTGGATCTGTGGCTTGCGCACGAGGATCAGGAGCACCTTGGAATCATTCTTGGTATACCATCCGACGCTGTTCAGAGCAGTCACTCCTCTCTTCAGATCGTTCATGATATAATCCGCTATCTTGTCGTAATGTTTCGAGAAGACCATCACCTGCATAGTCGACTTGCTTCCCAGAAGGAAGAAATCCAGCATCATCGAGAACGTGATCATCGCGAGGTAGCCGTAAATCATGTCCTGGAAAGTCTTTCCCGGCACGAGCAGCACCGAAGCGATGATGAACAGGTCAAGGACCATGTACACCTTGCCCGGAGACACAGGATAGAACTTGTTCAGGATAAGGGCGATCACATCAGTTCCGCCGGTACTTCCGCCACGATTGAAGATAATGAAGATGCCGACCGCCTCAACAAGTCCGGCAATCACCGGAATGAGGACCTTCTCTTCAATAAAGAGAGGATGTCCCGGCAGGGCAAGGATAATGTCTATTCCCGGCATTATCCTGAAAAGGATCGTGGAAAGCATGATGGCATATATGGTCTTGAAACCGAATCCTTTTCCAAGCACCAGGAAACCCAGGGCGAGGAGGAAGACATTCAGGACGATATATGAGACCGAAACCGGGATCGCACCCATCGTCGCGAACTGGATGATCGTGGAAAGACCCGCGATGCCGCCGCTGGCAATGTTGTTCGGAATCATGAACGATGTCCACGCCATACAGAAGATCACGCATCCCAGAGTAACGAGGGCGTAATCCCAAAGAACATTCAGAATTCTCTTCAAATCCATTTTTACTTGACAACTATGTTGACAATCTTTCCAGGTACGACAATCACCTTGACAATACTCTGTTCGCCCACATACTTGGCCGTCTGTTCGAGTCCCCTGACGTGGGCCTCGACTCCGGCTTTGTCCATATCCTTAGGAAGATCGACCGTAAACCTTGTCTTGCCGTTGAATGAAACGGCATATGTGACGCTGCTTTCAACTGTATATGACTCCACATATTCAGGGAAGGCGGCATAAGCCACGCTTCCTTCATGACCGAGAGCGCTCCAGAGCTCCTCAGCAATATGAGGGGCGAAAGGAGAGAGCATGATGACCATAGGCTCGAGGACTTCCCTCTTGGAGACTTTCCTGTCGGTGAGGTCGTTGACGGCAATCATGAATGCGCTGATCGTAGTATTGAACGAGAACGATTCGATATCGGTCTGCACCTTGCCGATAAGTTTGTGGAGAGTCTTGAGGTCCTCAGAAGAAGCCTTCTCGTCGGTAACGATAAACTTGTCTCCGTTGAAGAAGAGTCTCCAGAACTTGCGGAGGAAGCGGTTGACTCCGTCGATGCCTTTGGTATCCCATGGCTTGCTCTGCTCGAGAGGGCCGAGGAACATCTCGTAGAGACGGAGAGTGTCGGCTCCGTAAGAGTCGCAGATATCGTCAGGATTGACGACATTGAACATGGACTTGCTCATCTTCTCGACAGCCCAGCCGCAGATATATTCGCCATTCTCCAGCACGAACTCCGCATCCTTGAACTCAGGTCTCCAGGCCTTGAAAGCTTCGAGGTCGAGACGGTCGTTGCGGACGATATTGATGTCCACGTGGATTTCCTGGGTCTCATACTGGTCCTTTAGTCCGACAGAAACGAACTTGTTGGTGCCCACGATACGGTAGACGAAGTTCGAGCGGCCCTGGATCATACCCTGGTTGATAAGCTTCCTGAACGGCTCGTCCTCGCATACATAGCCGAGGTCAAAGAGGAACTTGTTCCAGAAACGGGAGTAGATAAGGTGGCCCGTAGCATGCTCTGTACCACCGATATAGAGGTCCACGTTTCTCCAGTAATCGTCGGCCTTGTGGCTTACGAGCTCCGAAGAGTTGTGCGGATCCATGTACCTGAGATAATATGCGCTCGATCCGGCGAAGCCAGGCATTGTGCTGGTCTCGAGAGGCCAGCCCTCGTATGTCCAGTTCTCAGCCCTTGCGAGAGGCGGTTCTCCGGACTCGGTAGGCTTGTATTCGCTGATCTCAGGGAGAGTCAGCGGGAGCTTGTCCTCAGGAAGCGGAGTAGGGATGCCGTCCTTGTAGTATATCGGGAAAGGCTCGCCCCAGTACCTCTGGCGGGAGAAGATAGCGTCACGGAGCCGGTAGTTGACCTTGCGGTGGCCGATTCCATGGGCCTCGACATAATCCATCGCTGCAGGGATCGCCTCCTTGACGTCCATTCCGTTAAGGAAACCGGAGTTGCACATCTTGCCTTCCTTGGCGTCGAAGCTTTCTTCGCTGACGTCGCAGCCTTCGATGATAGGAATGATAGGCAGGTTGAACTTCTTGGCGAATGCATAGTCCCTGCTGTCATGTGCAGGAACTGCCATGATGGCTCCGGTACCATAGCCGGCAAGCACATATTCTGAGATCCATACCGGAACTTTCTCTCCGGTAAGAGGGTTGATTCCGTATGAACCGGAGAATACTCCGGTGACAGTCTTGGTCTCGGATATTCTCTCTCTTTCGGTCTTTTTCTTTACATAAGCGAGATACTCCTCGACCTCGGCCTTGCGGTCGGCAGTCGTGAGCGCAGGAGTGAGATCGCTCTCAGGAGCAAGGACCATGAAGGTTACTCCGAAGATGGTATCCACGCGGGTCGTGAAGATGGTGACGTCAGTTTCCTTGCCGTCGGTGTCGACCTTGAATACGACTTCGGTACCATATGAACGTCCGATCCAGTTGCGCTGCATTTCCTTGAGGGAATCGGTCCAGTCGAGATTGTCGAGACCGTCAAGCAGCCTCTCGGCATAGGCCGAAACACGGAGCTGCCACTGGGTCATCTTCTTCTGCTCTACAGGAAAGCCGCCGCGGACGGAAAGGCCATCCTTGACCTCGTCATTGGCAAGCACTGTCCCGAGCTGAGGGCACCAGTTGACCGATGTCTCTCCCTGATATGCGATCCTGTAGTTCATGAGGACCTTGCTCTTCTCAAGCTCTGAATAGGAGTTCCACTGCTCTGCAGTAAACTCGAGCTTCTCTCCGCATGCTACGTCGAGGCCGGCGGTGCCGTTTTTCTCGAAGGCTGCGATGAGTTCCTCTATAGGACGGGCCTTGCGGCAGGAATTGCAGTAATAGCTTCCGAACATCTTGAGGAAGGCCCACTGGGTCCACTTGTAATACTCCGGATCACAGGTTCTGAATTCACGGTCCCAGTCGTATGAAAAACCGATCTTGTCCATCTGCTGACGGTAGCGGGCGATATTCTTGTCCGTAGTCACCTCCGGGTGCTGTCCTGTCTGGATGGCATACTGCTCTGCAGGAAGTCCGAAAGCGTCATATCCCATAGGATGAAGGACATTGAAGCCTTTCAGTCTCTTGTAACGGGAGAAAATATCGCTTGCTATATATCCAAGGGGATGACCGACGTGAAGACCTGCTCCCGAAGGATAAGGGAACATGTCAAGAACGTAATATTTCGGTTTCGTAGAGTTCTCCTCTGCCTTGAATGTGTGTTTGTCAGCCCAATACTGCTGCCACTTCTTTTCTATACCTCTGAAATCGTAATCCATTATATTTAGTTTATTTTTTTATTCCGATACTTACTTTGGATTTCTTCTCCAGCCTAAACTCTACCGGGATCGAAATCCTGGACTTGACTACCTTGCCCTTAATCTTGGCAGGCTTCCAGTCCGGAGACGCCTTGACCACCTTTTCCGCCTCTTCGTCAAGAAGGAGATGCACTCCATTGGTCACTTCCACGTCAGTGACCTTGCCTTTCTTGTCGATAGTGAATTCCACGGTAACCCTTCCTTCGATTCCTTCCCTGACAGCTTCTTCCGGATACTTCAGATAGCTGTAGACCCACTTCTGGATAAAGAATCTCGGATCGGAATGCCCGAGGAAGGTCGGCGGCTGGTCACAATCATAATATGGATAGACATTATCGTCTTTCTTTTCTATCTTGCCCGGCCTGAATGCCGGAGCTTTGTCGACATTCGCCAAAGTCCTGGAGAAGGCATAGATATACTCCAGTTCCTGCTCCATGCCATCATAGTCGAGTATCGAAGGGACGTCCCTTTCCGTGTTATGCTCCGGATAATATCCAGTTGAAAACAAAACGGAAGGAATCTCGCTGGCGTAGAACGCCCTATGGTCCGAAGGATAAGACTCGATCGCGGTTATCTCCGGAACGACCGGAAGCAGCTGTGACGTCATGGACCTGAGGATATTGTTCATGTCCTCGTTGGAGCATGTATAAGCCTGGAAAGAATCGGTACCGGTCCCGAGCATGTCGAGGTCGATCATGGCATCGATCTTACCCGAATCGGAGAACGAGCGGTTGAGGAAATACCATGCGCCCGCATAGGCCTCCTGCGAAGATCCGAACGCAACGAACAGGATCGAGCGCCGGAACACCACGGAATTGGTATTGACCATCCTGGCGAGTTCTATCATCGTCGCAAGGCCGGATGCATTGCCATTGGCGCCTGCATAGGTCTTGGTGACATTCTCCCCGTCGACGGTCATGACGTTTTCACCGAGATTGTCCAGACGGGCCCCGATGACGATATAATGGTCGCGAAGGCTATGGTCGTAGCCCTGGACGAAGCCGATTACGTTGCGGGACTTCAGAGTATCGCCATTCTCCTGACGGAGACCGAACACGTCGCCTTCCCTCGGATTCAGAAGATCGACTCCATACTCTTTAAGCTTGTCATAGACATATGCTGCCGCACGGGCCTCCCCTTCGCTGCCGGCTTTTCTGCCGTCCATCGAAGAAAGGATACTTACATGATCCCGCAAAGTGGCAGGGACTTCGCGCTCCTCTATAGCCAGAGAACCGCTTTTATACTGGGCAAAAGAGACTGCCGCAAAAAACAGGCAGATGGCTGAAACAAGGAATCTTCTCATAGGCTATTCATTGACAAGAATCCATGCATCCGCCGGGCAGAAGGCCTCTTTTTTTATCTCCACGAGGGAATTGAGGGCGGAATTGAGATTATTTCCGGGAGCTATACCGACAGCGTTGTAACCGTTCCTGAAACTGATCAGAGTTCCGGAATATCCGGCAGCGTTGACTGTATTCAGCAGTTTTTCGGCATTGGCACGGTATGTAAATGCGCCGACGACGATATAATATCTGTAATCCAGTTTAGTCGTAAAAAGGCCTCCCATTGCGGAAGGATTGAGAATCGTACCATTCATCTGCCTGAGCGAATCAAGCAGGGCGAGCGAGTCGGCAAGAGCCTTTTCAACTCTCTTGAGAGAGTCGATCCTGGCCTGATGCTCCGCTTCTTTTGCCTGTACGATTTCGGTACGGAGAGCCTCGATTTCGGCAGATGTCGGTCTGCCCGCAAGTTTACGCAGTCCGTCGCATCCTGTCAGCATAAGAACCGACAGAAGCATAATCATATAAAATGCACGTTTCATATCACGCAATTTATCTAATAAATGCAAAATTAGTCAAAAAACCGTTACATTTGTAACAAGATAGTCCAAAAATCTCTATCTATGCAAATTAAATGGAAACTTTCAGTTTCCGTCGCTGCAATTCTGACGGTATTATCCTTTTCCTGCCCGCCCGCTGACGGACAGCGGCTGGAGAATATCTGGATGGACCGTCTGGTCAACGTCACCCCTCTTGAACGCCAGCAGGACACCATAAGCCTTTTCTTCATCGGCGATGTCATGATGCATGCCCGCCAGCTGGAATATGACTTCAGGACCTTCCTGGAGCCGCTCAGAAGCAGGATTTCAGGAGCTGACTTGGCTGTCGCCAACATGGAATTCACCCTCGCGGGCGAGCCATATTCCGGTTATCCTGCCTTCTCTGCCCCGGACGGTTACGCAGCGTATCTCGCCGGCCTCGGAACCGACGTCTTCCTGACCGCCAACAACCATATCCTCGACAAAGGACGCGACGGTCTCGAAAGGACGATCGAAGTCTACAGGGCCATGGACGGCATCCTTATGACCGGCACTTCCGAAGATCCGGAGCATGATAAGGCGTCCTACCCTCTGATGGTCTCCGTCAAAGGGACCAGGATCGCGCTGATCAACTTCACCTACGGGACCAATGTTCCTCCGGAACAAGACTGGCCTAAGGTCAACTACGCTGACACGAGCGACATCCGGAAGGCCTTCGACCGTGCCAGGGCCGCCGGGGCGGAGTTCATCATTGCGCTGCCGCACTGGGGCACCGAATATTCTCTGGCCCATAGCTTCGCGCAGGAGCGTCTGGCCCGCTGGCTTGCCGACAGCGGCGCCGACATGATAATAGGGGCGCATCCCCATGTCGTCCAGGACACTACGACAATCGGAAGTACTCCGGTCGTCTATTCGATGGGCAACGCTGTCTCGAACATGAGCGCAGTCAATACTCGTCTGGAGCTCGCCGTCACCGTCCGGATCGTACGTAATGGAAAAGATCATGCCATAATTCCCGGACCGGAGCTGGAATTTCTCTGGTGCACTTTACCGGGGACCCTGACGGCTTCATACACGACCATTCCGGTGCGGGACTATATCGGAAAGAGGGATCTCTGGATAGATCCTTCAGATTATGACAATATGATAGCGACTCTGCGAAGAGTCATGAAGGCGACAGGAATTAAAGACACATACAATATCTTATGAAGAAAAAGATCATCTTAGATGCTATCGATCCCCTTGAGCTGTTCGGCCCGGGGAACAAGATTCTTGAAGAATTCTGCAGTTATTTTCCGGGACTGAAAGTCGTTGCGCGAGGTAACGAACTGACGCTTGACGGCAAGAGTTCCCAGATAGAAGAGTTCAATATCCGTTTCGGAGAACTTATCGAAAGGAGGCACCGCAAGATGAATCTTACGATCTATGACGTCGAGGATATCTTCGACGGGGAGAACTCTCCGGAGAAATTCAAACTCAGCGGAGACGCGATCATCGTCCACGGAACTGACGGAAAGCCGATCAGAGCCCGCAACAAGACCCAGCAGGACATGGTCAAGGCTTATTTCGACAGCGACCTGATATTCGCCGTCGGCCCTGCCGGCACCGGAAAGACATACGTCGCCATCGCCCTGGCCGTCAGAGCCCTCAAGAACCGCGAAATCAAAAGGATCATACTTACCCGCCCGGCGGTCGAAGCCGGCGAACGTCTCGGTTTCCTCCCGGGAGACCTTAAGGACAAACTCGACCCGTATCTCCAGCCTCTCTACGATGCTCTCGGGGACATGATTCCGTCAAAGAAACTTCAGGAGTTCATGAGCGACGGAACAATTCAGATTGCTCCTCTCGCCTACATGCGAGGCCGTACCCTCGACCGTGCCTGCGTCATCCTCGACGAGGCCCAGAACACCAACATCGGCCAGCTCAAGATGTTCCTGACCCGTATGGGACCTAATGCTAAATTCATCGTCACCGGCGACGCCAGCCAGGTCGACCTTCCAAATAAGGAAGACTCGGGCCTGCTCAAAGGCATACGTCTTCTCAAGGACATCAAGGGCATAACCTCCATCTTCTTCACCAACGAAGACATCGTCCGCCACCCTCTCGTCGGCAAAATCGTCAAGGCCTTCGACAAGAAGTAATCCTCCGCGCCTTCATCCTGCCGCAGTCCAACTGGACAGGCCCGCGTGGGACTCTCACTCCAGAGCGTCCTTCGGACTGCGCGGCTCAGTCAAGTTTCGGAAAAGCTGCTTAGTCGCTGTCGCTGCCTAAACGGCTAACTCAGTCCTTTTACGCCGCCATCGTCGCTTCGCTCGATGTCGTCGTAACGTCCTTCAGACACACGCCGTTCTTCACGG
>JAEEGL011740279.1_pt1 | contig 15196 bp, 10 predicted proteins | sample 9134231 | NCBI WGS metagenome assembly JAEEGL01 (sample SAMN16246548, study PRJNA631951) | gut metagenome | biome: gut microbiome; feature: rumen; material: fiber-attached | host: Bos | place: Iran: Karaj | collected 2018-10 | reverse complement strand
AACTATAGTCATTCTGTTTCTGAAAGAAGCTGATACTTCAGCCCACAGCCTAATATTCAATTCTTTAGGCTTTATGATTATTTGTTCTCGTATCTGTTCAATCTTTTCAATATTTGCCCTGCATGCTATTGATCTGACAAGTGCTATATTGAGCAAATTCTCAACTGAAACCGGTATGTCACCATATCTGTCAAGCAGTTCGCTTGCTATATCATCCACATCTTCTTCACTCATTACTGAAGATATTTTTTTGTATATATCGATTCGTTGATTGTCGCTTTCTATGTATGTTGTCGGAATGAAGGCATCTTTGCTGAAAGATATGACACAATCAGTTTTTTCTGGAATTTTAACACCTTGTTCTTCCAAGACGGCTTCGTTCAGGATTTTGACATACATGTCGTAGCCTATGCTCTGCATGTGACCGTGCTGATGAGCTCCTAGTACTTCTCCTGCGCCCCTGATTTCAAGGTCTCTCAAAGCAACTTTGAATCCGGAACCGAATTCTGTAAAATCCCTTATCGCTTGCAGTCTTTTTGTAGCTATTTCAGACAGCACTTTGCCCTTTCTGTATGTGAAATAAGCATATGCTCTTCTCGAGCTTCTTCCAACACGCCCTCTTATCTGGTGCAATTGGGACAAACCCATCCGGTCTGCATTTTCGATTATCAACGTGTTTGCATTAGGTATATCAACACCGGTTTCAATAATCGTTGTGCACACTAAAATGTCTATATCACCATTTACCAGGTCCTGCCATATTTCAGCCAGTCTGTCCTTGTCCATCTGACCATGGGCAAATTCCACATTTTTATCTGGGAAAGAAGCTCTCAGCCTTGAAACAACTCTTGGCATTGTCTCAATGTCATTGTATAGATAAAATACCTGACCGCTTCTTCTGAGTTCACGCCTGATTGCTTCATCTATGATTATGTCATCGTGCTCCAGAACATATGTCTGAACAGGAACTCTGTCACTCGGAGCCTCGTCCAGTACTGACATGTCTCTTATGGAGTTCATTGCCATGTTCAATGTTCTTGGAATAGGAGTTGCCGTCATTGTCAGAACATCGACATTTTTAGCCATTTGTTTCAGCTTTTCCTTGTGTGCAACTCCGAACCTTTGCTCCTCATCGACAATGATAAGGCCCAAATCTTTGAATTCAACGTCATTTGATAATAATCTGTGAGTTCCCACAACAATGTCAATAGAACCTCTTTTGATGGCTCTTAAAGATATTTCCAATTCTTTGTTTGTCTTAAATCTTGACAACAAAGCTACCTGAACAGGGAATGAGCGCATTCTTGAGACTATGGTCTGATAGTGCTGATTTGCAAGTATTGTTGTCGGAGCCAGCAGTGCAACCTGTTTTCCTGCAGTAACAGCTTTAAATGCAGCTCTCAACGCTACTTCTGTTTTTCCGAAACCAACATCACCGCACAATAACCTGTCCATCGGTACGGGTCGCTCCATGTCACGCTTTATCTCTTCAGACGCTATGAGCTGTGCATCAGTCTCATCATATTCGAAAGTTGATTCAAATTCTTCTTGAATTGCATCATCTTTGGGGTATTTTATACCCGGTCTGCGCATTCTTTCAGCATAGAGGGCAATGAGCTCTTTTGCCATGTCTTTAAGCTCATTTTTGACTCTGGATTTTGTTCTGTCCCATTCCCTAGTATTAAAACTTGATAGTTTTAACGAATCGGTGTCAGCGCCTGCTCCAATGTATTTTGATATCATGTTAACTTGTTCACATGGTACGAATAATACAGCAGTTCCGGCATATTGGATCTTTATGTGATCTTTTCTTGTACCGTCTATTGTTTTTATATTTTCTATTCCCAAATATTTACCGATTCCATGGGTTTCATGGACGACATAATCTCCGACTTCAAGGTCAGCATAAGAAAGAATTTTTTCTTTTGCTGAATCACGAGTTTTCGACGCGGTTTTTCTGTGGGAGATTTTTTTCTTTAATTGAATTTCATCATTCAGAGATATACAAGCAAATTTTGTTTTTGGCAGTTCAAATCCATTGAAATTCAAACTCGTAATTGATACGAATCCTTTTGGTATTTCTGTCAGATCTTTGTAATTCTTTGTTACGTTGCATTTGATATCGGAATTTGACAGTAACTCAGATAAGTTAGTAGCTTCAACATCATTTTCGCAGAGAATAAGGACTGCATCTCCGGCCCTTAGATATGACTTTACATCATCACAGACCATTAAATAGTTGCCTGAAAATGATCCGGTCTTTCTTGATTCAATATTAAATAATCCTGACAGCTTGAAATCTGTTTTGTTCAAAAAAGAGTCGATGAAAACTGTTGGGTTTCTGTATATGAAAGAATCAAAATCATCTGATTGTTGTGAAAAGCCTGAATACTTAGATAGCATTGCGCCTTCCAGGATAAGTTCTTTTGTCGTTTCAATTAAGTGAGTTTCAGCTGCTTTTAACCTGTCAAGACAAGCTTTGTGTTCTATCACTGTGACAATTGTATCATCAACAAACCAGTCAAGAAGAGAGCATTGCTCCGGATAAATATATGTAATGTATTTGTCCAAAAACTGAGGTTCAAGTCCTGACTCAAGAACAGCGATTTCGTGTTTTAAATTATCTTCAACAGCTTCAGAACAACCCTTCTTTATGTGCTTTTTCAAAAGAGCCGCTAGATCTATTCTTGTTTGTTTATCTATGAGTATTTCTCTGGATACAGTTATGCTCGCTTTGTCAGTTTTTTCTTTACGTCTTTGCGAGATGATATCAAAGTAAAAAATCGAATCGATTTCATCTCCAAAATACTCAATTCTTATTGGTGAATCAAATTGAGGAGGGAAGACGTCAACTATTCCGCCCCTGATTGAAAACTGACCTTTTCCATCAACAAGAGAACACCTGATATATCCTGATGAATCAAGGATTTTTGCCAATTTATCAACGGCAAATTCCTGACCCGTTTTTATTGTTATGTTGTTGCTTAACAGCTTTGTCATAGGAATTGTATACTGCAAAGCTGCATCAGGAGTTGTTACGACGCAATCAAGTTCATTTTCAAGCAAAGAATTCAATGTGGAGATTCTCTCGTACTCGATATCGTGAGATGAGACAATGTCATAAAAAACAGGGTCTCTTACCGGGTATATTTTTGACCTCAATCCGATTGAGTTGAGAGAAGAATTAATCCTGTTAGATACTTTTTCATCAGGACTTATTATAAGCATGGGAGATTTTGTGATTTTCTCGGACGCCAAAGTGGCGAGAAAAGCCGTGCGGCCCCCCTCGCACAGTCCTGTCAATATACTTGGAAATCTTCTTTGTGAGAAAATGCATTCTCTGATATTTGACAGTATTTTTCCGTATTCACTTTCTTCTCTGAATTTCTTTTCGATTATTCCCATCAGATTTCTTCTTTAGTTGTATAAATTCATCGCTTTTTCTTCATTTCCCGAGACAATCAATTCAATTGAGGAGAGTATTTTTTCATAGCAATCGCCTATCAGCTTTTTATCGCTTTCGGTCAATTGACCCAAAACCCAGTCAGCTAAATCATTGTCTTTATCAGCTCTGTCGCCAACTCCTATTTTTATCCTGTGATAATTTTCACTTCCAAGCATTCCCTGGATGCTCTTAAGACCATTGTGACCGCCTGAACTGCCTTTGGATTTTATTCTTATGACACCCGGTTGCAATGAAATGTCATCACAAATTACTATGATGTTTTCAGGCGCGATTTTGAAATATGAAGAAGCTTCTTCAACTGCTATTCCCGAAGCATTCATGAATGTTTGAGGCAGCATGAACATCACTTTTTCATTCTCAAGTTCACATGTTGCGGTCAATGCCTGAAACTTTGAACGATTGATCTTGATTTTTAATTGATCGGCAATGTATTGGACGGAAGAAAAACCGACATTGTGTCTGGTATTCTCATATTTTTTACCGGGATTGCCCAATCCGACAATAAGCCATTTTACACCGGTTATCTTTCTTCCGAACATAGGAATTGCCACCTCTCTCAAGTCTTTGTGGCAATATTATACAACTTGGCAAATATAAATTCAAATGAGTGAGCAACAAAAATGGAAAAAAAGAGTAGATATTAATTTATTAATATGCTATAATCAATCGTTGCAAGCGCTGAGGCGCAAAAAACAAAAACGATTCAAACATTAATTGGAGGAAAAGTAATGTCAACAAAATACGTTTATAAGTTTTCTGAAGGCAATGCAAATATGCGTGAATTGCTTGGAGGAAAAGGTGCAAACCTTGCTGAGATGACAACAATTGGTCTTCCCGTTCCACAGGGATTCACAATCACAACAGAAGCATGCACTAAGTACTATGAAGACGGTAGAAAAATAAATTCCGAAATCATGGCAGAAATCAAAGAAAACATCACTTGGATGGAAAAAATCAACGGCAAAAAGTTCGGCGATAAAGAGAATCCTCTTCTCGTATCCGTTCGTTCAGGCGCTCGTGCTTCCATGCCGGGTATGATGGACACAATTCTTAACCTTGGTCTTAATGACGATGTTGTTGAAGTATTGGCTAAAAAATCAGGAAATCCTCGTTGGGCATGGGACTGCTACAGAAGATTCATCCAGATGTTCTCAGATGTTGTAATGGAAGTTGGCAAAAAATATTTTGAACAACTCATCGACAAGATGAAAGAAGAAAAGGGAATCAAATACGACGTTGAATTAAACGCTGAAGATCTGAAGACTCTTGCAGGCCAGTTCAAAGCTGAATACAAGGCTAAATTGGGAACAGACTTCCCAAGCGATCCTTATGTACAGCTTGATGAAGCTATAAAAGCAGTTTTCCGCAGCTGGGACAACCCACGTGCTAACGTTTATCGTCGTGATAACGATATCCCATATAGCTGGGGTACAGCAGTTAACGTAATGCCAATGGTATTCGGTAACCTCGGTGATACATCCGGTACAGGCGTTGCATTTACACGTGACCCTGCAACTGGTGAAAAGAAACTCATGGGCGAATTCCTTATGAACGCACAAGGTGAAGACGTTGTTGCCGGAATCCGTACTCCTATGAAGATAGAAAAGATGGGCGAAATCATGCCTGAAGTTTTCGAACAGTTCAAGAATGTTTGCAAAACTCTCGAGACACACTATCGCGACATGCAGGACATGGAATTCACCATCGAAGACAAGAAGCTCTATATGCTTCAGACAAGAAATGGTAAGAGAACTGCACAGGCAGCTCTTAAGATAGCTTGTGACTTGGTTGATGAAGGAATGAGAACACCTGAAGAAGCTGTTCTTATGATTGATCCAAGAAACCTTGACACACTCCTCCACCCGACATTCGATACAGCAGCTCTTAAAGCAGCTACTCCTATCGGCAAGGGTTTGGGCGCATCTCCTGGCGCAGCTTCAGGTCAGATCGTATTCTCAGCTGAAGATGCAAAGGCTTGGAAAGCAAACGGAAAGAAAGTTGTTCTTGTAAGACTTGAAACATCTCCTGAAGACATCGAAGGTATGAAAGCAGCTCAGGGCATACTCACAGTTCGTGGTGGTATGACAAGCCATGCAGCAGTTGTTGCTCGTGGTATGGGTTCTTGCTGTGTATCCGGATGCGGAGACATCAAGATGGATGAAGAAAACAAGAAGTTCGAACTTGCTGGCAAGACATTCAGAGAGGGCGATGTAATTTCTATTGATGGTACAACAGGTAACATCTATGACGGCGCTATCCCGACAGTTGATGCTAAGATCGCAGGCGAATTCGGCAGAATCATGGCTTGGGCTGATGAATTCAGAACACTCAAGGTAAGAACAAATGCTGATACACCTAGAGACGCTAAGAAAGCTCGTGAACTCGGAGCTCAGGGAATCGGTCTTTGCCGTACAGAACACATGTTCTTTGAAGCAGACAGAATTGAACCATTCCGTGAGATGATTTGTTCAGATACAGTTGAAGAAAGAGAAAAAGCTCTTGACAGAATTCTTCCAATGCAGCAGAGCGACTTCGAAAAGATTTACGAAGCTCTTGAAGGAACACCTGTTACAATCAGATTCCTTGACCCACCGCTCCATGAGTTCGTTCCAAACGATGAAGCAGATATCGTTGAACTCGCTAAGAAGATGGGCAAATCTGTAGAAGCAATCAAGAACATTATTTCCGGTTTACATGAAGTTAACCCGATGATGGGACACCGTGGTTGTCGTCTTACAGTTACATATCCTGAAATTGCAGTTATGCAGACAAAGGCTGTAATTCGTGCAGCAATCAACGTTCAGAGAAAACATCCTGAATGGAAGATGGTTCCAGAAATCATGATTCCTCTTACAAGTGAAGTTAAGGAATTCAAATATGTTAAAGATATCGTAGTTGCTACAGCGGATGCTGAAATCGCAGCTTCTGATGTTAAGGTTGAATATGAAGTTGGTACAATGATCGAAATCCCGAGAGCTGCTCTTACAGCTGACGAAATCGCTAAAGAAGCTGACTTCTTCTGCTTCGGTACAAACGACCTTACACAGATGACATTCGGATTCTCAAGAGATGACGCTGGTAAGTTCCTCGGTGCTTACTATGACAAGAAGATATTCGAAAATGATCCATTTGCTAAACTTGACCAGAAAGGCGTTGGTAAGCTTATGGAAATGTCAATCAAACTCGGTAAACCTGTTAACCCCAAATTACACGTTGGTATTTGCGGAGAACATGGTGGTGACCCAACATCTGTTGAATTCTGTCATAAGATTGGTCTTGATTATGTTTCATGCTCACCATTCAGAGTACCGATAGCAAGACTTGCTGCAGCTCAGGCAGCTATTAAGAGCAAATAATCTGACTTCAGATTTTGTGAACGTTCAAAAGTCAATATCCTAAAACGGACACAATAGAATATTCTACACACAGCTCTATCAGCTAACTGGTAGGGCTGTTTTTTTATGCTCAAAAATCTCTTTGTCCTATCACTGAGATAGGGTCGCTCGGCCAAATCCTTCCTGAATCCACTAGGCCTCGCTCCGTGCCCGCAGGCACATATATTGTATTTCAACCGAATTTTTGTATATTTATGTTGTTTTTTCAACCGAATTTTTGCATAACATTCTTGAAGAAGGTGATATCATGATTTTTCGAAGAAAAATATATAATCAGTTGGTTGAATGGAAAAATTCACCGCTAAAATATAAGTACAAGAATAACACAATCAATTTAATGGTTGTGAGTACAAAAACCTATAATCCAACTGAGAATGAACTTAATATTCCAATATACATGTTTCCTTTCGTTTAACAGCCCCTCTCCATCTTCATTTGGATTGTATTTTGTGATATAATTATATATGACAAAGAATGCTGAAAACAGAAGTGAGGATGACACATGTTATTAAAGCTTAAACCGGTAAAAAAACATATTATTTGGGGAGGAGAAAAACTCTCAAAAGAGTATGGTATCGGAGACAAAGGAGAAAAAGTCGCTGAAGCTTGGCAATTGACATGCAGAAGTGATGGGGATAATGAGATAGAAAATGGTAAATACAAAGGAAAGTGCTTTTCTGAATATATAAAAGATCACCCCGAATCAATTGGAACAAATAATACTTTTGACAGATTTCCTTTGCTGATTAAGTTGATAGACGCAGGTGCTGATTTATCCATTCAGGTTCATCCAAATGATGAGTACGCTAAATCTCATTCGACTGATCTTGGAAAAACAGAAATGTGGTACATAGTAGAAGCTGAAGAAGGCGCTAAAATAGCATATGGACTAAAGAAAAAGTATTCAAGATTTGAGTTGGAAAAGGCCATTGAAAACGGGACTTTGCAGGAATATGTTAATTATGTAAATGTTAAGGCAGGGGAAACATATTTTATTCCATCCGGAACAGTCCATGCTATATGTGCTGGACTCCTTATCGCCGAAATACAGCAAGATTCCAATATAACTTACAGAGTATATGATTACAACAGACGTCAACCAGATGGATCGCTGAGACAACTACATATAACAGATGCATTGAACGTAATAGAAACAGTTGATCCTTCTGAGATCACATCAAAGAGTTATGGAGATACAATTGCGGATTGTCGTTTCTTTAAAGTCAGGGTATTGAAAGAGACCATTGATGAAGCGTTTATAGTAGATAATGAAAGCTTTTTGCATCTGATGTGCGTAGATGGAGCAGTTACAGTCAAAGATAATGACGAAGAAATAACAATTGCAAAGGGTGATTCATTGTTCATTCCTGCTTGCGACGGAAAAGTCACTGTTCAGGGAAGTGGAAAAATCGTTGCAACTACTTTGTAAAGATAGAGCACACAATCGGTTGAAAAGAATGAAATAATAGTTTATAATTAATAAAACTAACAAAAAGGAGAAATACGCTTTGGCAGATATTATTAAAAATTTCGATTTGAGCAATCCCCTTCACATCGCTATTGTAGTCGTGGCGGGATTAATTGCCATTGTAGCTGCATTTGCAGGTGGTGTATCTATTTACCTTGCAGTTAAATATGCAAAGTTTAATAGAAGACAAAACAGTGCAGGAATAACAGGCAGTGATGCCGCGAGAAAGATACTTGACCACAATGGTTTGCAACATATAAAAGTATCAGTTGTTGGTTCAGTTATGTTCGGCAACAGTTATTCTCACTATTTCAAAAAAATCAGAATCAGAAGATTAACAAACAAAAAGACCAGTATTACATCACTCGCTATGGGTGCTCAAAAATCATGTCTTGCAATTCTTGACAAGGAAAACGACCCTGACATGAAGCAAAGAGTCAGACTCATACCGATAATAACTTTTGGACCATTTGCTTTTATTCCTCTTTTGATACTCGGTGTTGTTCTTGACATTATTGTTCTGAAATCACAAACTTTTGGACCAGCTACAGTTATTTGTGCAGGTTTAGGTATTTTGTTCTATGTATTGTCTTTTTGGATGTCATTAAAAGTTTATAAGACCGAAATCAAAGCTCAAGAAAGAGCATATGAAGAATTGAAAAAAGAACATATGGCTACTGATGAAGAGATTGAATTAATGAAAGAATTATTCAAACTCTACAACATCCAATACATTAACGATATGATTATTGCTTTCCTGCAGGTAATCCTTAAGATTCTCATGATACTCGCAAAGGCTCAGGGAAGCTCAACATCCACAAGTTCTTCAAACTCATAGCGCTAAAAATATAACAAAGGGAAGCTCAATTCGGGCTTCCCATATTTTTTTATTTAACTGCGTACAACAGAATATCCCAAGCGGGCACTCCTGAAAGTTTTCTTAAAAACAATTTGTGTGAAGGCAATAATTCATGAACATAAATCGGAATATCAAAAATGTCACCGCTCCTATGGTAAACAGATATTTCCAGATCTGTGTCATTGTTTTTGATTGTGTTGACAGAACCTTTCAGAGCACGCAACTCGGCTCCTTCAACATCATATTTAATCAAGATTTTCTCGTTATGTATGTCGCATACCTGATCCAAAGGCATATATTCGACTTCTATGCTTTTGGCTCCGGATAAAGATTTTGATTTGTTGTTTGTAATTTTGGAGCCTCGCCCTCCAGAATCCGAAAAAGTACCTGTTTCATTACAGTCCCATGCTGCTGCATTAACAATTATAGTATCAGGTTCTACTAAAGAGTTAGCATATTCAGCAAGTTTCCCAAAGGATTTTTCCGACGGTTCCATGCAAATTGCAATTTTCAGATTATGATAGTCACTCACAGCTTTTTTCAAAGTATCGCCGGTGTATGCTCCTAAATCAGCATATGCAGAATAATCTTTGTTCAGTATTTTTAAATACTCATCATCAGAGCATTGACAATCATACAAATAATCTGCGTTTCCGGTTAACCTGAAATTGATTATATTGTCTAAAGTCTTTCTTGAAGAGTCATCACAAAGCAATTCCCGTACTTTACTATACTTTTCATGATTGTTCTGAAAAAAAGTCTTATCAAACAATTCTTTTCCGCACAATGGCATATCTGGAATATACGTTTCTTTTAATTGTCTTATTGATTCAATATTTTTGATGACATTATCAAGGCGTGAGCCAAATGCAACTATGCAAAGAAAGTCTCCAAACTGTTTTTCGGCTTGGGAAAAAGTCATTATTTCTTTTCCACGGAACATTTTGTTTGGTCTGTAAAAATCATCTGAAACAAAATACCCGGATATTGTCTTGCCTAATGATTCAATTTGAAGTGCAATCTTATCAGCTCCATCTCCCGTGCCGTAAAAAACAATATTCTTGTCAGTAGAAGCGATTATGTCCCAAATATAATTATTGTTCATTGAATATCTTTCTGAATGCAGGATGATTATATATGTAATCGGATATTAAAGCTTTGCAGACAGCATTAGGGTGAACTCTGTCATTACTCAAAAGGAAATTAGATCCGCCATTTTCAAGATACCAGTCTATTCTTGATTGGACATCAATGAAATCTATATTGTTTTTGGATGCTAAGTCTCTAAGTATATCATTACACTCATCGCAATCGTGGCGCATTGGATCTGATTTGTTCAATTCCATAAAGAAAGGGGAAATGAGTGTTGGTATAGCTCCGATTGCCTTTGATTTATCTATGCAAGTTTGCATATTTTCTCTATATTGAGCAGGAGTAGTGGCACTGGCCGGGGTCAAAGGGCAGTCAAATCTTCTCCAACAATCATTGATGCCTATCAGGAAAAAGATATAATCGGGTTTGTATGGAATGACATCCTCATCAAATCTTGCAAGCAATTTAGTGGTTGTGTCGCCTGATACAGCAGCATTGAAATATCTTATATTATTCTTGGGGTTATCTGCCCATGTTCTGCAAAAAATGTTGGCAAGATAGCTGTCTCCCATCTTCCCAAATCCATCACCTATAGGTCTTGCTCTGCCTACATCAGTAGTGCTGTCACCATTGAATAATACTCTAACAACTTTTCTATCCATGTTTAAATCTCCTATTGAATTTACTACGAAAATGATATCACTTATGTTACATTATTACAACATTTTTTGCCTTGTCTTGCCTTAGATATTCTTGTGTTGTATAATTATATGCTAGTATTGATGAAGATATGAGGGAGCAAGATGGACCAAATACCTGAAAAGAAACGCAAAAAATCTATAATTCCGAACATATTGACTATAACAAGAATAATAGGTGCAATAGTCACATTGTTCTTGCCGTTTGATGCAAGTAATAACAGTATTTCGATTGCATATTACATTGTTTATGGCGCTTGTGGACTTACAGATGCATTTGATGGATTTATAGCCAGAAAAACAAATAGCACAAGTCAGTTTGGCTCAATTCTTGACAGCATTGCTGACTGGGTGTTTTATTTAGCTATGTGTTACAAGTTGATAATCCCGATTATAGATTTGAAGCTTGTTCCATTCTGGATACTTTTAGTCGCTGCTGTTGTAGTAAGAATAGTAGTTTATTCATATGTTTTTGTTAAATTCAGAAAATTTGATTCCATTCATACATATGGCAGTAAATTGACAGGTGCATTTACATTTTTAATTCCATATTATTTCTTGCTTCAAATACCGAGTATTGGATTGATGATAACCGTAATAGTAGGATTGCTGGCCTCAATAGAGCAGATGATAATACATTTTGCTTACAATGAATATGACGAGAGTATTAAATCAGTTTTCTTGATAAAAAAAGCAAAAGCGAAAAAAGAGAACAACGAGCAATAAAGAAAGGCGAATGCGCAAAAATGCGCGACTGACTATGGAAAAAAAGACTATAAAAAGCTCATTTATGGGTGGATATTCCAAAAAAGATGTCAATAAATTCATATCTGATATGAGTTCTGATTTCAAACGTCAATCTCAACAAAAAGATGAGACCATAGAGTTTGAAAGAACAAGGGCAGATAAAGCAGAAGCGCAACTGAAGTTGTCCAGTGAAAAACTGGATGAAATAGCTGCAATTGCCTATAGTTTTGAACAAAAACAAAAAGAGTTGGAAAAAAGAATAGAATCACTTGAGCAGGAAAAGGCTCTATTAAGCTATAAGCTGGACGAAATGGCAATATCAGCAAAAGTAGCCATAGACAATCTAGAAACAACAAGAGAAAAGCTTGAAAAAGAGTATTTCAAAAACACAATTAATGAACAAAAATTGGATGTTCTGGCATGTGAGACATATGAGGCACAAAAACAATCAAAGATAACTGAAGATGTATACTCAAAATTAGATGGCAGAATAGAAGATATCTTCAGAGAGGCAGACAGCAAAGCAACAGAAATTGTCAGAAGAGCACAGTCCATTGCCGAAGAAATGGTCAATGAGACGAAGGAAAAGACAAGAAATTACAGAGCAAATCTCGAAGATAATTATAAGATTGCAGTATCTGAGTACAAAGAAAATGTAAATGCTGCTGTTGACAATCTATTGCGAGCAGTTGCAGAAGGCAGTGATGAATTAAGTCAAAGAATTGACAATGTTGATTCAGTAGATATGGCCTCAAAGCCCATGAATTTTTCTAATTCTGATCAATTGTTTGACAAAAAAGCAAACGTTCCTTCAAAAAAGAGAGATTATATATCTTCAATCAATGAAAAAATAGAGATGTTCTTCAAAGGCGCAATAAGCGCACTGAATTCTCTGATTAACAAAAACAAATGAGAAATATATCAGTTAGTGATCTCCCATTTATTAGAGAAGAATTGAAAGCGGGAGAGTTTATCATTCTTTCGGGTAAAGTATTTTGTGCAAGGGATGCTGCACACAAAAAATTGTTTGAATTAATGGATTCAGGCAAAGAATTGCCGATGTGCCTGAAAAATGCTGTGATTTATTATGCAGGCCCTACTCCTGAATTTGGAAACAAAGCAGTTGGTTCTTGTGGCCCAACAACTTCATCAAGGATGGATAAATACACACCTAAATTGATGCAAATGGGGGTCATAGCCACAATTGGAAAAGGGAAGAGATCTGATGAAGTAGTCGAATCAATCATAGAAAACAAGGCATTGTATTTTTGCGCTATCGGAGGCGCAGGCGCTGTTGCAAGTCATCACATAGTCAAATCTGAAGTGATAGCATTTCCGGAATTGGGGTGCGAAGCACTGAGATTGTTTGAGTTTGATAATTTTCCATTAATAGTTGGAATTGATTCTTTTGGAAATGTTGCAATGAAAGCATAGTATTTAGAAAGGAAGTCGTGATATGTCTGAAAAAGATTATGAGCACAAGATAATAGCACAGAATAAAAAGGCATATCATGATTATTTTGTCCTGGAAAAATATGAGGCAGGAATATCTCTTTCCGGTACAGAAATAAAAAGCATCAGAAACGGAAGAGTAAACTTAAAAGACTCTTATTGTGATATTAAAGATTTGGAAATATATGCTGTCGGAATGCATGTCAGCCCTTACGAAAAAGGTAATATTTTCAACAAAGATCCATATAGGGACAGAAAACTATTGATGCACAAAAAAGAGATTCTGAAACTATATCAAAAAGCAGGGCAGCAAGGATGTACAATTGTTCCTTTATCTATTTATTTCAAGGGAAAATTTGTCAAAGTTGAGATTGGTCTGTGTAAAGGCAAAAAATTATATGATAAGAGAGAAACAGAAATTAAAAAACAGGAGGCAAGAGATATAGAAAGATACGAAAAAACAAAAAGCAATTAACACATGGGTCCGTAAAGGTTTCGACGGGGAATGTGAGATATGATAAGCGAGCGGAGATGAAGAACCTCCTTAAATCTTCAATTTAAAATTAAACGCTAATAGAAATAATTTAGCTTGCGCTGCCTAAGTTGCAGCGCTGTCCTGTCAAAGAAGACCGCGACTTTGATTTGGGCATGATCCAGCGGTGAACATGAATGGCGAGTATGCTTTTATAACCATCATGCACAAAAAAGCTACTTTTGCATATTATCCTGTCAGTTGGTTTTTGCAAAAGGAATAATATAAACTGAATGCGCTCGGAGAAATTCATAAGGAGTGTTTTTCGGACAGGAGTTCGATTCTCCTCGGATCCACCATTAGAGTTAAGTATAGCTGATACGCAAGTATTGGCTATTTTTTCTTTTTTAGGCATAAATACTGCAAATAATAATGATTTATAGGGTATTTTTGCAATAAATATAGCAGTAGTAGTACATATATCATTTATATATAAATTTAAATCGTTAAATTATTATTAATCGTTAAACTACTGCTTACTATATATAAATATACCAAAAAATATTTTTAACCAAATTGAATACGAAAAGAAAGAAAAATAACTATTTACCACCAGTAAAACAGTTATTTTTTTCCACATATTGGCAAATAGGATTTCTTAATAAATAATAAAAGTGGTATAATATTCATATATTCAGGAAGGAAACGGATTTATGGATACAATAGTTTTGATTCTTATTATTATTGGCGCAATCGTTATGATTGGCAATATAATAGTTTATATTATGTTTATGCTAAAAATGCGAGATGTTATCTCAGGTGGTGTAAGGCCGGATAACGCAATGCTTGTACTGGGCTTAATTTTAATAATTTTCTTTTTAGGCGGATATATTTTTATTCTAATTAAATCAGAAGTAAATTTGATGATTGCTCTTGTTTTATTCTTTGGGAGCTTTTTCGTAAGTTTATCAATTTTATTAATGAATAAGCTAATTAAAACAACAAAAAGTAGATCTTTAGAAATAGCTCAAGTATTAATTAGTATATTGGATTCACATGGTCCAAATATTAAAGGACATAGCTTACATGTTAAAAATTTAATGGTAACTTTCTTTAATCAAATACCAAGAAATATGCGAGAAGAATATAGTCTTGTTAGTATTGAATATGCTGCATTATTTCATGATATTGGTAAACTTGAAATTCCAAATGATATTTTGAATAAAGACAATACACTAACAGAAGAAGAATGGAAATTAATGCGTACTCATCCTCAACAAAGTGTAAGATTGTTGAGAGAAATTAAATCTTTTGATTTTATTGCTGATTGGATTTTATATCATCATGAAAGAGTAGATGGAAATGGATATTATTTTAAGAATAGTGAATCTATTCCTTTTCCTAGTAAAATGCTTGCTATTGTTGATGCATATTCATCAATGACAATGGGAAGAACATATAAAGAAAAGATAAGTCATGAAGAAGCAATAGAAATAATTAAAAAAGAAGAAGGCAAACAATTTGATGAAGAATTAGCTGAAATATTT
>JAEEGL015987605.1_pt1 | contig 15197 bp, 12 predicted proteins | sample 9134231 | NCBI WGS metagenome assembly JAEEGL01 (sample SAMN16246548, study PRJNA631951) | gut metagenome | biome: gut microbiome; feature: rumen; material: fiber-attached | host: Bos | place: Iran: Karaj | collected 2018-10 | reverse complement strand
GGCTTCGTCACCATCGTTGACCTGCTGCTGCAGGCCTTCATCCCCGCGCTTTCCTCGGCGCTGGGCGTGTTCATCCCGCTGATCGTCGTCAACTGCATCATCATCGGCCGCGCGGAGGCCTTCTGCCAGAAGAACACCGTCGGCGCCTCGTTCTTTGACGGCGTTTTCCAGGGCCTGGGCTACACGCTCGTTCTGCTTGCCATGTCGATCGTGCGCGAGCTGCTCGGCAAGGGCACCTTCGGCGGCGGCCTCATCGACGTGACCGAGGGCTTCCGCTTCACGATGGACGGCTCCGGCGCCGGCATCAAGATCTTCTCCGGCGAGTACGGCGCGAAGGTGCTGACGATGCCCTTCGGCGGCTTCCTGACTCTGGGCGTGCTGATCGCGCTGATGCAGTACGCGCTGAAGAGATCCGCGAGGAAAAAAGAGCTTGCCGCCAAGGCGGAGGAAGAGGAGGTTGAAGAATAATGCTGTTCAACATCATTTCGATCTCTCTGGGAGCGATCCTGATCAACAACTTTATTTTCTCCCAGTTCCTCGGCTGCTGCCCCTTCCTGGGCTGCTCGAACAAGACGGACACGGCCTTCGGCATGGGCGTCGCGGTCGTCTTCGTCATGGGCATGGCCTCGGCGATCTGCTGGCTGATCGACACCTACATCCTCGTGCCCCTCGGCCTGGCCTTCCTCGAGACGCTTGCCTTCATCCTGATCATCGCGGCGCTGGTCCAGCTCGTCGAGATGTTCCTGAAAAAGTCCGTTCCCGCGCTCTACAGCGCGCTCGGAATTTATCTGCCTCTGATCACCACCAACTGCGCGGTGCTCGGCGTGGTGCTGCTGAACGTGCAGAACCACTACAATTTCATCGAATCGGTCGTCTACGGCATCACCGGCGGCATCGGCTTCCTGCTGGCGATCGTGCTCTTCGCCTCCGTGCGTGAGCGCGTCGAGTTCTCCGAGTACCCCGAATGCTTCGAGGGCTTTCCGATCTGCCTTGTCTCCGCCGCGCTCGTCGCTCTGGCCTTCATGGGCTTCAGCGGCATGAAGGTCTTTTGAGAAGGAGGCAGAGAGATCATGAAACTGATACTTCTTGCCGTCCTCGTTCTCGGCGTGATGGGCGCCGTGCTGGGCGCGCTGCTCGCGATCGCCTCGAGAGTCTTCCACGTCGAGGTAGACCCCAAGCAGGCGGCCGTCCGCCAGTGCCTCGCGGGCGCCAACTGCGGCGGCTGCGGCTATCCGGGCTGTGACGGCTACGCCGCGGCGGTCGCCGCGGGCAAGGCTCCGACCAACAAGTGCGTCGCCGGCGGCGCGGAAACGGCCGCCCGGGTCGCGGAGATCATGGGCGTGTCCGCCGGCGCCGGTGAGCGTAAGATCGCCTTCGTGCCCTGCTCCGGCTGCGAGGGCCACGCCGAGATGCGCTTCAACTACACCGGCCCGCAGGACTGCCGCGCCGCCATGCTCTTCGGCGGCAAGAGCAACAAGACCTGCACCTTCGCGTGCATCGGTCTCGGGAACTGCACGAGAGCCTGCAAATTCGACGCGATCCACATCGTCGAGGGCATCGCCCGGGTCGACCGCTCGAAATGCGTCGGCTGCGGCGCCTGCGCCGAGGCCTGCCCCAAGAGCATCATTCAGCTTCTGCCCGCCTCGCAGCGCGTGGCGCCCGGCTGCTCGAACAAGGACAAGGGCGGCAAGGTCATGAAGATCTGCGACTTCGGCTGCATCGGCTGCATGAAATGCCAGCGCGAATGCCCGGCCGACGCCATCAAGGTCGTCGATAACCTGGCGGTCGTGGACGGCGAAAAATGCGTCGGCTGCGGCCACTGCGCCGACGTCTGCCCGCGCGGCGTCATCCGCTGGTTCGAGAAGGCCTGAGCTCCGTCCGGACATAATAAAACGGTCTGCATCGCAGACCGTTTTATTTTTTTCCTCATTCGGGACATCCTATCGTCTGGGAGGGGATGTGCATGGAAGGCTCAGAAGAGATCAGAGAGCTCGGCGCGAAGCGCGCGGGCGAGATCCACTGTCTGACGATCATCGGTCAGATCGAAGGGCATCAGCTGCTGGGCGACGATGCGAAAACGACGAAATACGAGCACGTCCTGCCGATGCTCGCCGCCATAGAGGAGAGCGAGGAGATCGGCGGACTGCTGATACTGCTCAATACGATGGGCGGCGACGTGGAGGCCGGCCTTGCGATCGCGGAGCTGATCGCCGGCATGAAAAAGCCCAGCTGCTCGCTCGTGCTCGGCGGAGGGCACTCGATCGGCGTGCCCCTGGCCGCGGCGGCGAGGCGCAGCTTTATCGCGCCTTCCGCCGCCATGACGATCCATCCCGTGCGGCTCAACGGGGTCGTGATCGGCGTGCCGCAGACCTACAACTATTTCGCCCGCATCCAGGAGCGGATCGTCCGCTTCGTAACGGCGCATTCGCACTGCACGCGCGAGGAATACCTGCGTCTGATGACGAACACGGACGAGCTGGCCAACGACGTCGGCAGCGTGATCTACGGCGAGGAGGCGGTGGAAAAGGGCCTGATCGACTCCCTCGGCACGCTCTCGGACGCTTTGGATTACCTGCACGGCGAGATCCGGAACGGAGGAAAGGGAAGAGACGGGGAAAGGTTTACGTAATATTCCTCAAGGGCCTTGTTTTATGTGAAAAAATGTGGTAAACTATCAAAGTTAATTAGATCATGGGGGTCATGGGATGTCTGTTCTCAACGCGATCATACTCGGTCTTGTCCAGGGCATAGCCGAGTTCCTGCCCATCTCTTCGTCGGGGCATCTGTCCATCCTCAACAACCTTTTCAAGTTGACCACGACGGAGGACGGCCACCTCTTTTTCGACGTGCTGCTGCATCTCGGCACGCTGTTTTCGGTGTGCGTCGTATATTGGCAGGACATCGTTCAGATGTTTTATGAGGTGCTGGGCTTTCTGAGCGTCGGCCCGCTCGGCGGCGAACGCAGGCAGCGTTATCCTGCGGCGCGGCTTTTTCTGATGATCGTCGTCGGCACGCTGCCGCTGTTCCTGATTTTGCCGATAAACGACATGATGGAGGGCTTATATTATAAAAGCGTGTTCATCGGCGTCATGCTGATCCTCACGGGCTGCATCCTCTACATAGCCGACAAGATGTCTCAGGGAAAGAAGACGGAAAAGAACATGGGCCTGCTCGACGCCGTGATCATCGGCCTGTGCCAGGCCGTTTCCACGATCCCGGGCCTCTCCCGCTCCGGCACCACGATCACCGCGGGGCTCGCTACCGGGCTGCGGCGCGACTTCGCCGTGAAGTTCTCCTTCCTGCTCTCGCTCCCGGCCGTGCTCGGCGCGAATATCCTTGCCTTTGCCAAGGCGATCAAAAACGGCGTCGACTGGTCCTGTCTCCCGGCCTATCTGGTCGGAACGGTCGTGGCGATCCTTACCGGCATCGCTTCGATCAGTCTGCTCAAGCACATCGCCTCCAAGGGCAAATTCGGCGGCTTTGCCTATTACTGCTGGGTCGTCGGCGTACTGAGCATCATCCTTACCGTGATTTTCTGAGCGACATCGCTTTCAATGCATTTCGACACGAAAGGAATTCGTAATGGCTAACAGCTCCAAAGGCGCAAAAAAGAAGACAGCCGCATCCAAAGGCGGTAAGCGTGCGTCGCGCGCTCCGGCGGCCGAAAAGGAAAAACAGGCGCCGCCGATGCGGCGCGAGATCGGCGGCTTTTGCTGCCTCATTCTCGCCGTCGTGGTCATCGCGGGCTTTTTTGCCGATAAAGGCACCCTGATCGGCAAAGGAGCGGGCATGCTGAAGGGCCTTGCCGGCACCGGATATTATATCATGGTGCCCGCGTTTTTGATTGCGGCGTGGATACTGATCTTCCACCGCGGCAGACCTGTGACCTTCCGTCTGGTCTCCGCACTGCTGCTTCCGGTCCTTTTCTCCAATATTGCAAGCATGGCTTTGGGCGACGCTGCGTCTGGCTACGGGAAAGTGAGCGTTTTTCTTTCTCAGTTGTACGAGCAGGGCAGGAACATGCAGAGCGGCGGCGTTTTCGGGGTGATCAGCATCCTGTTTAGGAAGATCGGTTTTCCCGATGCCATTACCTTTGTACTTTTCATCGTTCTTTTCATCCTCTTCGCCATAAAGGCGATTGATTATGACATCGCCGCGTCCTTCCGGAAAGTGAAGGAGCGCGCCAGCGTGCCCTACGATCCCGAGGATTACGCCGAGGACGAGAGCGCCGTCGCTGAAAAAGTGCCGGAGGAGCGGCGCGTCATCCGCCCCCAGCGGGTGAACGACCCGCAGGTCGCGACGGCTCCGGCGCCGAAGATCCGTACATATTCCAAGGACATCCCGATCGGCGACGAGGGAGAGGCGCTTCCGCTCGGCCGGCTGGAGGATCTGCCCGACCAGAGCTTCGCGCCCAAGACTACGCGCGCCAGAGTTCACCGGAAGAGCGCCGCAGAGACTGTCAACGACGGCCTGGCGGAGACTGCGGTCGAAAAGAGCAAGCTCGTGGGCCGCGATATCGGCGACAATTGGACCGAATACCGCGCGGACGGCAGAGCGCCGACGACCGTCAAGGTCAGCCAGAACGTCCCCGTTGCGGCCGAGATCTCCGATCCGCCGAAGAAGGAGAGAGCAAAGAGCAGCGAAGGCGAAAAAGAAAGGGCGAAGGAGAAGGAAAGCTCCGCGCAGATCATCACACCGGACGTCGACGCGGCGGACGAGTACGTCTTCCCGCCGCTCGAGCTTCTCAACGCCGGGATCGCGGGCAGCTCCGACGCACGCGACGAGATTGCGCTCAACCGCGAGCGCCTGGAGAACGCGATCCGCAGCTTCGGCATCAGCGCCTCCATCGTGGGCGTGATCCGCGGGCCGACGGTCACGCGCTATGATTTCGAGCTCGAGCAGGGCGTCAAGCTCTCGCGCGTGACCAATCTCGCGGGCGATCTGGCGCTGGCGCTCGGCGTGATCAACGTGCGTATCGCCCCCATCCCCGAGAAGATCTCCACCGTCGGCATCGAGGTGCCGAACAAGATCGTCAGCACGGTGTACCTGCGAACGATCCTCGAATCGCAGCGCTTTCAGACGGCCAAGTCCAGGCTGTCCTTCGCCGTCGGCAAGGACATCGGCGGCGACTGCATCGTCGGCAATATCGCCAAGCTCCCGCACATGCTCATCGCCGGCACGACCGGCTCGGGCAAATCGGTGTGCATGAACTCGCTGATCCTGAGCCTTCTGTACAAGGCCCGCCCGGACGAGGTCAAGTTCATCATGATCGATCCGAAGATGGTCGAGCTCGGCATTTACAGCGGCATCCCGCACATGCTCACGCCCGTCGTGACCGAGCCGAAAAAGGCCGCCGGCGCGCTGCAGTGGGCGGTCGTGGAGATGCTCAAGCGCTACCGCCTGTTCTCCGAAGCCGGCGTGCGCGATATCGACGGCTACAACCGGCACTGCGAGATCACGGGCGAGGACAGGCTGCCGCAGGTCGTGGTCGTGATCGACGAGCTGGCCGATCTCATGATGATCGCCGCCAAGGAGGTCGAGGAGAGCATCTGCCGCGTCGCCCAGATGGGCCGTGCCGCCGGCATGCACCTCGTCGTGGCCACGCAGCGTCCCTCGGCGGACGTGATCACGGGCCTGATGAAGGCCAACATCCCCTCCCGCATCGCCTTCGCGGTCTCCTCCGCGATGGAGAGCCGCATCATCATGGACCAGAGCGGCGCGGAAAAGCTGATCGGCATGGGCGACATGCTGTATTCGCCGCTCGGCGCGGGCAAGCCCACACGCGTGCAGGGCGCCTTCGTTTCGGACGAGGAGCGCGAGCGCGTGATCGAGTTCATCAAGGAGAACAACCCCGGCGCCAAGCCCGAGAACAACCAGGAGATCGGCGAGTACATGACGCGCGCCGAGCAGGGCAAGGACGGCTCCAGGGACAAGGGAAGCGAGGAGGAGAGCGCATCGCTCGCGGGCGAATACGACGAGATGCTGCCCCAGGCGGTCGAGGCGATCCTCGAGACCAGACAGTGCTCCGTGTCCATGCTGCAGCGCCGCGTCAAGCTGGGCTATTCGCGCGCCGCGCGCATCGTGGATCAGATGGAGGAGCTCGGCATCGTCGGGCCCTACGAGGGCGCAAAGCCCCGCAGCGTGCTGATCGACCGAAACGGCTGGCTCGAGATCCAGGCGCAGCTCGGCATCGCCTCCGAGAGCGATCTGGCGCTCGCCGCCGAAATGAACGGTGACGAAGAAGAATAACGGAAAAAGGGCGTTCTCGAAACGCCCTTTTTCATGCAAGAGAGTGATCGAATGGATTATTTCAAACCGAACATGAGCCCGGCGTCGATCAACGCCGTCAGCATGCTGGGCCTGGCGCACATCGGTGACGCGGTCTTCGAACTGATGACGCGCGCCTCCCTCTGCGCCGAGGGCCACACCGCCGTGCAGGAGCTGCATCGACGCACGACCGCGCGCGTGAACGCTCCGGCCCAGGCGCGCTCGGCCGAGCGTATCCTGCCCCTGCTGAGCGAGGAGGAGAGCGCGGTCTACCGCCGCGGGCGCAATACGCACGTCAACTCCGTCCCGCACGCCGCGAACGTCGGACAGTATCACGCCGCCACGGGTCTCGAGGCGCTGTTCGGCTGGCTGTATCTGCAGGGGAGGACGGAGCGGCTCAACGAGCTGTTCTCTTTCCTGCAGACGGATAAGGAGAGCTGAGAAATGCCGCTTGACGCCGTAACGCTGCACGCCCTGACGCGCGAGCTGCGCGCAGGCGCCGCCGGCGCGCGGATCGACCGCGTGCAGCAGCCGGAAAAGGACGTTCTGCTGCTCACGCTGCGCACGCACGAGGGGAACAGAAGGCTGCTCCTCAGCGCGTCCGTCTCCGGCGCGCGCGTGCAGTTCACCTCGCAGAGCTTTGAAAACCCGGCCGAGCCGCCGATGTTCTGCATGCTGCTCCGCAAGCATCTTGTCGGCGCGCGGATACGCGCGATCGAGCAGCCGGACATGGAGCGGATGCTGCTCTTCCGTCTCGGCACGAGGGACGAAATGGGCGACGAGAGCGAGAGAACGCTGGCCGTCGAGCTGATCGGCCGCAGCGCGAACGTCGTTCTGGTCGGGCCGGACGGCCGCATCGTCGACTGTCTCCGCCGCATGGAATACGGCGGAGAAGGCCGCGCCATGCTCCCGGGCATGATCTATCGTCTGCCGCCCAGGCAGGAGAAAAGCCCCTTCTTCGGCTGCCCGGAGGAAGAGCTTGCCGCGCGTCTGAGCGCCCTTGAAAGCGGCGCGGAGCTCGACCGCGAGCTGCTGAGCCGCTTCTCCGGCCTCTCCCCGCTGATCTGCCGGGAGCTTGCCTATCGCAGCCGCGGGGATATCGCGCTGCTGAAGGAGAACGCGCTCGCCCTGCGCGAGACGGTCGCGGCGGGGGACTTCGTCCCCACGCTCGTGAGCCTCGACGGCGTGCTGCGCGATTTCAGCTTCATGGCGATCAATCAGTACGGCCCGGGGACGCAGAACGAGCGCTTTGAAGATTTTTCATCGCTCATGGACGCCTTTTACGCGCGCCGCGACCGCGAGGAAAGCCGCAGGAGGCGCTCGCGCGAGCTGCTGCGCAGCGTGCGGGCGGCGCACGAGCGCCTGGAGCGAAAGCTCGCGATCCAGCGCAGGGAGCTGTCCGAGACGGCCGGACGCGAGGAGATCCGCCGCCGCGCCGAGCTGATCACGGCCAACATCTACCGTCTGCGAAAGGGACAAAGCGAGCTCGTCTGCGAGGATTACTTCACCGAGGGCTGCCCCGAGATCCGCATCGCGCTCGATCCGCTCAAGACGCCGCAGCAGAACGCCGCCGCGCTCTATAAGGATTTTTCGCGCAAAAAGGCGGCGGAGGAGCATCTGACCGGGCTGATCGCCGAAGGGGAGAAGCAGAGCGAGTATCTCTCCGCCGTTCTGAGCGAGATCGAACGCGCCGAGACCGAGCGCGATCTTGCCGACATTCGGCGCGAGCTTCTCGAGACGGGATATCTGAAAAAGGCGCACGCCGCCAGATCGGAGCGATCCAGGCCCCAGGCGCCGCTGCGCTTCCTGTCCTCGGACGGCTTTGAGATCCTGGTCGGGCGCAGCAACATCCAGAACGACGAGCTGACCTTCAGGACCGCCCGCCGGACCGACGTCTGGCTGCATACGCAGCATATACACGGCAGCCATGTGATCCTGCGCACGGACGGCGCCGAGCCGCCGCAGCGGACGCTCGCAGAGGCGGCGTCGCTGGCCGCGTATTATTCGCAGGGCAGGGGAGCCGGCAAGATCCCCGTGGACTGGACGCAGGTGCGCCATGTAAAAAAGCCCTCCGGCTCTCTGCCGGGCGCGGTGCTCTACACCGACTACGCCACGCTCATGGCCGAGTCGAGCGAGGAGCTTGCGGAAAAGCTGAAAAAATAAAAGCCATCCGTCGGATGGCTTTTATTTTTTTCTTTCTTATTACCGAAAAGAGGCTTTTTTGCCGCCGGGAGGAGGGACATAGCCCACGGCCATGCCGCTCGCGCAGGCGCTCAGCTGCGCGAGCGCGTCGTCCGCCTCCTTCTCCTTGTTGAAGATCAGGTTGGCGAATTCCTTATCTCCGTGGACGAGGATGAGCCGATAGTAATAGATCGGGGGGCTGTCGTCCGGCTGCGTCTCGCTGATGCGGATGAAGGCGCGCTCGATATAGTCGTAGGGGACGTAGTATTTCACGCCCAGATCGCGGTAATAGAAGCATAGCTTCCCGAAACGCACGCGGCCGATGGCCGGCGCGCTCTTGTAATCCTCCACGTGCTCGTCGTCGCGGATATACTTTTTATCGACGCCGCGCAGTCTGATCCTTCCTAATCCGAACATTCGTGAGCCCCCGCTTTCCTCCGGATGAAGTCCATCTCATACCATTTCGCCGGCAGCTTCGCGGCGATGATCACCGCCGTGCAGCCCGCGAGCGTTCCGACGAGGAAGCCCGCCAGCACGTCGGAGGGGAAATGGACGCACAGATAGATGCGCGCGACGCCCATCAGCACGCCGAAGAGCAGCGCCGTCCAGCTCAAGCGCTTTTTCCCGATCAGAAACACCGGCGTACAGGCGCCGAAGGCGGCCGTCGTATGGCCGGAGGGGAAGCTCTTGTCGCTTTCGGTGTGCATGCCGACGAGCTGCCAGAACTGATAGTAGATGCTGCTTTTGTCCGTATAGGGCCTCGCGCGGGCAATGACGATTTTCAGGCAGCAGTTCGTCACCAGCGCGCCGAGCAGCAGCCCCAGGCACATCGCCGTGCCGAAGCGCCGCGTGGGTTTGTAAAAGGTCAGCAGCAGGGAGAGGAAGATCAGAAAGGCGCCGCCCTTGCCGAGGATGGAAACAAACTCGAAAAAGGGAGTAAAGAAGCCGCCTCCGATCTCATAAAGCCGGTGGATCGCCATGGTGACGGAGGCGTCAAAGCCGGCAAAGACGCTGTTGATCCACAGCGCCGAGGCTGTTTCGGTCATGAAAAAGCGTTTCCTTTCTTTTTTTCTCATCATACCACACGGCGGACGGCCCTGTCCATAAAAAACGCGCGGGGCGCGCGCGGAACGGGTCAAAAACTTTGTGTATACGCTGTTGAGAACTATCGCGGCAGGTGATATAATATAAAAATAAGAATGATTTCACAGGAGAGAGTATGGACGCCTTCAAACTCGTATCGCCCTACCGGCCGACCGGCGACCAGCCGGAGGCGATCGACGCGCTCGTCGCGGGACTGGAAAACGGCCTTGACGAACAGGTGCTGCTCGGCGTGACCGGCTCGGGCAAGACCTTCACGATGGCGAACGTCATCGCGCGCGTCAACCGCCCGACGCTCGTGCTGGCGCACAACAAGACGCTCGCCGCGCAGCTGTGCAGCGAGTTCAAGGAGTTTTTCCCCGAAAACGCCGTGGAATACTTCGTCTCCTATTACGACTATTACCAGCCCGAGGCCTATATCCCGCATACCGACACCTATATCGAAAAGGACGCCTCGACGAACGACGAGATCGACCGTCTGCGCATCAGCGCGACCTGCTCGCTGCTCGAGCGGCGGGACGTGATCGTCGTCAGCTCGGTCAGCTGCATCTACGGTCTCGGCGAGCCGGACGACTTTGCCTCGATGACGGTCTCGCTCCGTCCGGGGCAGAGCTGGGAGATGGGCGAGCTGCTGCGCCGCCTCGTCGAGATCAGGTACGAGCGCAACGACATCGCCTTCGAGCGCAATATGTTCCGCGTGCGCGGAGACACGGTGGAGATCTTCCCGGCCTATGCGCACGACCGCGCGATACGCGTGGAATTCTTCGGCGACGAGATCGAGCGCATCAGCGAGGTGAACGTCGTCACCGGCGCGCCGATCCGTTATCTGAGCCATGCGGCGATCTATCCCGCCAGCCACTACGTCACGACGCGCGACAAGCTGGACGCGGCGATCGGGCGCATCCGAAAGGAATGCGACGAGCGCGAGGCCTGGTTCAAGGCGCACGACAAGCTTCTCGAGGCGCAGCGCATCCGTCAGCGGACGGACTATGATATCGAAATGATCCAGGAGCTGGGCTACTGCAGCGGCATAGAAAACTATTCGCGCGTGATATCCGACCGCGCGCCCGGCAGCGCGCCGATGACGCTGATGGACTATTTTCCGAAGGACTTCCTGCTTTTCATCGACGAGAGCCACGTTACCGTGCCGCAGGTGCGCGCGATGTACAACGGCGACCGCGCCCGCAAGGAGAGCCTGGTCGAGTACGGCTTCCGCCTGCCCTCGGCCTTCGACAACCGGCCGCTTAAATTCGACGAATTCAACCGGAAGATCGATCAGGTGATCTACGTCTCCGCGACGCCGGGCGAATACGAGCGCGAGCGGGCCGGCCAGATCGCCGAGCAGGTCATTCGTCCGACGGGTCTGCTGGACCCGGAGATCTTCGTACGCCCCGTCGAAGGGCAGATCGACGATCTGATCGGCGAGATCAACGCCAAGATCGAAAAAAAGCAGCGCGTGCTGGTCACGACGCTGACGAAAAAGATGGCGGAGGAGCTCTCGTCCTATCTGACGGGCTCTGGCGTGCGCTGCCGCTACATGCACAGCGACGTCGGCACGATCGAGCGCATGGAGATCATCCGCGATCTGCGCCTGGGCGAGTTCGACGTGCTCGTCGGGATCAACCTGCTGCGCGAGGGGCTCGACATCCCGGAGGTCGGCCTTGTGGCGATCCTCGACGCGGACAAGGAGGGCTTTCTGCGCAGCGAAACGAGCCTGATCCAGACGGTAGGCCGCGCGGCGCGCAACGCCGACAGCTTCGTCGTCATGTACGCCGACACGATCACGCCCTCGATGCGCGCCTGCATCGACGAGACGTTCCGGCGCAGAAAAAAGCAGATCGCCTACAACGAGGCCCACGGCATCACGCCGAAGACGATCACGAAGGACGTGCGCGAGCTGCTGGAGATCTCCTCGTCGGTCACGGCCGCCGAGGGAGCGGCAAAACGCGGCGGCGTGAAGATGACCGAGCGCGAGAGGCGCGAGCTGATCGAGGACCTGGAGAACAAGATGCGCAAGGCCGCGAAGATGCTTGAATACGAGCTCGCGGCGCAGCTGCGCGACGAGATCATCCGCCTGCGCGGAGAGAAATGAGGAAGCCTATGAATCTGATGATCCTGGACGGCAACAGCATCGTTAACCGCGCCTTTTACGGGGTGCGGCCGCTCAGCGCGCCCGACGGCACGCCGACGAACGCGGTCTACGGCTTTCTCGCCATCCTGCAGCGTCTTCTCGACGAGGTGTCGCCGGACGCGCTGTGCGTTGCCTTCGACCTCAAGGAACCGACCTTCCGCCATCGCGCCTATGCGGGCTACAAGGCCCAGCGCAGGCCGATGCCGGAGGAGCTGGCCGCCCAGATGCCCGTCCTGAAGGACGTGCTCGACGCGATGGGGGTCCGCCGCTATGAGATCCCCGGCTATGAGGCGGACGACATCCTGGGCACCGTCGCCTCCCGATGCGAAAAGCAGGGATGGCGCTGCACGGTCGTATCCGGCGACAAGGACGCGCTTCAGCTCGTCTCCGAGCGGACGACGGTCTGCAGCGTGCGGACCGCGAAGGGCCAGACGGACACGATCTTCTATACGCCGCAGCGCTTCGAGGAAGAATACGGCTTTCCCGGCGAGAGGATGATCGACCTCAAGGCCCTGATGGGCGACAGCTCCGACAACATCCCGGGAGTGCCCGGGATCGGTGAAAAGACGGCGATGGATCTGGTGCGGCGCTATGGCGGCGTCGATCGGATCTACGCCGATCTGAGCGCGCTGGAGATCAGGGAGAGCGTGCGCAGCAAGCTCGCCGCGGGCGAGGAGAGCGCGAGATTTTCTTATTGGCTCGCCACGATCTTCCGCGAGGTGCCGATGAGCTTCTCCCCGGAGGACGATCTGTGGCACGGCGATTTCACCGCCGCGCTCTATCCGCTTTTCAAGCGTCTGGGCTTCAACAAGTTCATCGAGAAATGGAAGCTCGAGCCGCCCGAAGGCGCCGCTTCCGGCGCGGCGGAGGAAGGCCGCGTGCAGCTCGCGCGCGTCGAGCTCTCGTCCGAGGAGGAGACGCGCGCCCTCTGCGCCGCGCTCGCGGATAAAGACACGCTCGCGCTGTATCCCATCGACGCCCTCGAGAGCATCGAGCTCTGCGACGGCGCAACGGTCTGGGCCGCGTCCTATGCCGCCTGCGGCGACGCATACAACGAGCTGCTTCGTCTGATCGTGAAAAAGAAGCTCGTATCGCACCAGGTCAAGGATCTGTCCCGTCTGCTCCTGGACGAGGGTCTCGACTGCGGCGGCTTCGTCTTCGACACGGCGCTCGCCGGCTATCTTCTGGATGCGACGGACGGAGATTATTCTCTTTCGAGGCTCGGCGCGCGGCATCTCGGCGCCGAATACGCGGGGGCGGAGGCGATCTGGCGCCTGCGCTCTCCGATGGAGCAAAAGCTGCGCGAGCTCGGCATGGACAGGCTGTATTACACGGCCGAGCTGCCGCTCTGCCGCGTGCTCGCGGAGATGGAGCGCAGGGGCTTTCTGGTCGACCGGCGGGCGCTGTATGAGTTCGGCGAGAGCCTGAACGAGCAGATCGACGCGCTCCAGCACAGCATCTGGAGCCGCGCGGGGCACGAGTTCAACATCAACTCGCCCAAGCAGCTCGGCGAGGTGCTCTTTGACGAGCTGATGCTGCCCTCCGGCAAAAAGACCAAGACGGGCTGGAGCACCAATGCGGACGTGCTCGAAAAGCTCGTCGGGAAGCATGAGATCGTCGGCGAGATCCTGGATTACCGCATGCTGACCAAGCTCAAATCGACCTATGCCGAGGGCCTTCTGAAGGTGATCGCGCCCGACGGACGCATCCACACCAGCTTTCAGATGACCGTCACGGCGACGGGGCGCCTCTCCTCCACCGAGCCGAACCTGCAGAACATCCCGATCCGCAGGTCGCTCGGCGCGCAGATCCGGCGCATGTTCGTCGCCGCGCCCGGGAACGTGCTCGTGGACGCGGATTACAGCCAGATCGAGCTGCGCCTGTTGGCGCATATCTCCGGCGACGAGGCGATGCGCGAGGCTTTCCTGAGCGGCGAGGATTTCCACGCCGTCACGGCCTCGAAGGTCTTCAACGTCCCGCTCAGCGAGGTGACGCCCACGCTGCGCAGCCGCGCCAAGGCGGTCAATTTCGGCATCGTCTACGGCATCTCCGCGTTTTCCCTGGCGCAGGACATCCATGTCCGCCCCTATGAGGCGAAGGAGTATATGGAGGCCTATCTTGAAAAGTACCACGGCGTGCGCGATTATATGAAGCGCGTCGTGGAGCAGGCGAAGTCGGACGGCTATGTCGCCACGCTCTACGGCCGCCGCCGCTCGCTGCCGGAGCTGAAGAGCGCAAACTTCAACATGCGCGCCTTCGGCGAGCGCGTGGCGCTGAACATGCCGATCCAGGGCACGGCGGCGGACGTCATCAAGCTGGCGATGGTCCACGTCGCGGAGCGGCTGCGCGCCGAAGGTCTGAAGGCGCAGCTGATCCTGCAGGTGCACGACGAGCTGATCGTCGAGTGCCCCGAGCCGGAGACGGAGCGCGTCAAGACGATCCTGCGCGAGGAGATGCAGGGCGCGGCGGACTTCTCCGTCCCCCTGACCTGCGAGGCCAAATCGGGCAGGAGCTGGGCGGAGGCGCATTAAGGCGATGGAATATGTGATCAGAGAGGCGGCGGAGGCCGACCTTGACGCGCTGGAGGCGCTGGAAAGGGCCTGCTTCTCGCTGCCGTGGACGCGCGAACAGCTGCGCGCCGAGCTGCCGGACGAGCGGCATGAGTTTCTTGTCGCCGCGTCCGCGGAGGGGGAGCTGCTCGGCTATATCGGGATGATGTCGGTGCTTGACGAGGGGTATATCTCCAATGTCGCCGTCGCGCCCGGGCTCCGCCGGCGCGGCGTCGGCCGGGCGCTCGTGCGGGAGATGCTCCGCCGCGCGGAAGCGCGAGGACTCGCCTTCGTCACGCTGGAGGTCCGCGCGCACAACGAGGGAGCGATCGCGCTCTATGCCTCCGAGGGCTTCGGGCCCGTCGGCCTCAGACGGGCGTATTACGAGCGCCCGCGTGAGGACGCTCTGCTCATGACAAAGTTTTTCTCTGAAAAAGGACAAGAGGGAACATGAAGATACTTGCTTTTGAATCCACCTGCGACGAGACGGCCGTCGCCGTCGTCGAGGACGGCCGGCGCATCCTCAGCGATCAGATCTTTTCCCAGGCCGACCTGCACGCCGTCTACGGCGGCGTCGTCCCGGAGATCGCGTCGCGCTGCCACGTCGAGTCGATCTATCTGCTGACCGAGCGCGCGCTCGAAACCGCGGGGATCGGGAAAAAGGAGATCGACGCCGTGGCGGTCAGCTATGCGCCGGGGCTGATCGGCGCGGTGCTGGTCGGCGTGAATTTCGCCAAGGCGGCCGCGCTCGCGCTGGGCGTGCCGCTGATCCCGGTGCATCATATCCGCGGGCACATCGCGGCCAATTATCTGGCCTATCCGGAGCTGGAGCCGCCCTTCCTCTGCCTTGCGATCTCGGGCGGCAACACGCTGCTCGTCGACGTCAGAGACTATACGGACATGGAGATCCTCGGCCAGACGCGCGACGACGCGGCGGGCGAATGCTTCGACAAGACCGCGCGCGTGCT
>JAEEGL013379716.1_pt1 | contig 15197 bp, 13 predicted proteins | sample 9134231 | NCBI WGS metagenome assembly JAEEGL01 (sample SAMN16246548, study PRJNA631951) | gut metagenome | biome: gut microbiome; feature: rumen; material: fiber-attached | host: Bos | place: Iran: Karaj | collected 2018-10 | reverse complement strand
GCTTGACAATGACAGACCGTTTCAGGATGATACCCATGTGGGTTACTGGGCCGATTACTATGAGCTGCGTGTGGATGCGGTAATGGCTGATATTAAGGAACTTAAATCCATATGTGAGGAGAACAATATTAACTTAAGGATTATGACCAATCCGTTGTATCACCTGACTTATCAGAGGGATATCGAGAACGGTTATCTTGATTTCCTGTATGCGCTTGCAGGTGAAGTGGACTATTGGAATTTCAGTTCATTTTCGGACATAACCCTTGATGATGCGAACTATTACGAAACCAGTCATTTCAGACCTTCCGTATCCTATAAGATGATGGATGTTGTATACAACGGAGAGAAGATGGACGGACTGTGGAAACAGGGCTTCGGTGTAAAGGTCACAAAAGAAAACAGGGATGAATTCATATATTTCCTCAGGTATCAGGCTGAGGAAAGAGGGGTGGTGATCCCTGAGTGAGTCTAAATAAATATCCCCCGTCTCATTACCTTACTCATTTGAGCCTTTGTGGGATACTGGGGATAGTGACGGAGCTGTTCGCTGCGTGTCTGCTGTATTTCGTACTGACACCGTTTCAGGATGTGGCCGTTCAGTATCAGGGACAGATCGCTGACAAGCTGAATGACGGTATCGAGAGCTTTATGGCTGTAGTCGTTGTGTCACCTCTTATAGAGGAGGCAATATACAGGTTTCTTATATTGGGAATTGGTGAGAGGTTTCTGGGGTTTGCGGCCGCAAATTTGATCCAGGCCGCTCTTTTCGGTATTCTACATTTAAATCCGGTTCAGAGCATATATGCATTTCTTTTGGGGCTGCTTATCGGAGTTCTTAGGAAGTATTCGGGAACCGTGGCAGCCTGTATCGTATTTCATGTGACATTTAACCTTACAGGCTATCTTTCGGACAGATATCTTCCGGGAGAAATGAGTGTATATATAAGGTGTATTGTAATGCTCATTTCTCTGGCTGCAGGCGTTTATGTATTTATGATGATAAGACGGAAGCGATGTGAGCAGCGTACTGTCTGACAATATCAATATCAGTGTTGGCATAAAGCATACGTGCGCCGCATACATCCTCAAATTCATTGAAAACTGGTATACTGTCCCTGTCATAGATGAAATCGATCCCCATATAATCAGACGGTAAAGCATCGGCAAGCTCGCCGGTAAGGAAACGTTCCTCACGTGTCAGGGTATGGACAGCGGCCCTGCCTCCAAGGGAGAAATTGGCACGGAAATTACCCGGATCGGAGGAGGTCCTCAGCATTCCGGTGACAACAGTGTTGTTTATAAGGTATACTCTCAGATCGCATCCCTTTACGGAGGCTACTCTTTGCATAAGCAGTTTTTTATAGGGCAGCAGACTGTAGGTGCTTCGTATTTCCTGCAGGGCTTCATGAAGCTCTGCCTCATTGTTTATCAGGAAAACATGCTTACCGCCATGACCCTCCGCCGGTTTAAGAACAAAAGGATATCCGAAGTCATCAGCCTTATCCTTAACATTCCTGTAGCCTTTGGTATCGGTTACGGATTGAACCGGTTCGGGAGATTTAAACATGGATAACAGATCATCTTTTCCGACGGTGATGAACGGCATAAAAGGCAATCCGAGAGCGCGGGCAACATCATATGACAGCTCTTTGTCATTTGCTGTCTCAGTTACCTTGGCCGGGTTGAATATTCTGATCCCCTGTTTCTCAAATTCGTAAGCTATTCCTGAATGCCTTGAACGGTTGACTATGAAATCGGGAGCTTCCCTGCCCTTTAGCATGTCAAGTGCAATATTGTCCAGAGTCATATTGTAAGCATCTGAAATATAATCGGTATACACAAGCTTAAGAGTAAGACCGTGGACAGAGCATTCCTTCTGCAGCTTTTCAATAAACCATCTGTTCCATTTCGCATCTGCCGATTCATACAGAAGCCAGCCGGATTTATTCATGATATTGTCCTTTCAATATTTGTCATAAGATCTATACAGTTTCCAGAACGTGTCCGATGATGGCATCGGCAACATTAATCCCCGTACAATTGTATATTCCTTTAAAGTGTGCGTTGGAATTAACCTCACACAGTACAGGGTTTCCATTGCTGTCATGCAGGATATCAACTCCCGCATAATCAAGATCAAGAGCTTTGCAGGCAGTTACTGCCATGTTTACTTCCTCATCCGTAGGCGTATAAGGTTCAGTGTGTCCTCCCAAAGCCACATTGGCCCGAAAATCATTATCGTTGTATCGAAGCATCGATGCGATACATTTTCCGCCAACAATGATCAGCCGTATATCCCTGCCTGGCCCCTCACCTATGTATTCCTGGATCACACACGGCCGACCGTTTATCTGCTTTAGTATGTTTTCGCATTGTTTCCTGTTATTTATAAGATGAACCTGTTCCCCGAATGAACCGAAGCATTCCTTAAGAACATAGGGATACGGCAGCTGCTCTTCTATGGCATTTAGAAAAGCTGTATCCCTGTATCCGATCGTTTCATAAGTAAAGGGTACAGTGAAAGTAACGGGCATCCTGACAAGCCCTGCAAGCCTTGTACTGGTCAGGGATTTGTCATCACAGGCCCTGATCGCTTCGGCGCGGTTGAACAGACGAAGTCCCATGGCTTCGAGTGATCCTGCGAGCCTGATATCCTTGTCCCAGAAGATGACATACCCGGGATATTCACTGCCGCCCTGTGAGAGAGCCTGTGAAATAACTTCATTTCTGTCCGTCCTGATCAGAAGATCGGCATTTGTGAGCAGCTTAAGCTCGCTTCCTGCTTTATGTGCAGCCTCTATAAGCCAATCGTACAACTCATTGAATTTGTCCCGTTCAAGGAATCTGTTTGTGATAAGCCATCCTGTCATTATATGTGCTCCGTGATTTATGCTGTTTACATGTAAGCATGACACATCAAAAATTTATCTGCTGTTCTGAAAAGTTACCATTATATAAAACAGTATAAATGATTTGAGAGTAAATATAAATCCAAAAATGGAAATCATTTTTCACAGCGTTGACCGTAAAAGTTATAAATGATATTATGTAACTATTCAGAACAGCACAAATATTTTAAAATATGACTCTCATGCTTGCATGAAAGAGGCATATTTTATAAATATTTGTATTTGAGCAGAACACTTAGCGAGGGTGCTAAACATCCGGGGGATGTTTGCTCAGCACCGACCGAAGCGAAGCGTAGACTTTTTCGAGCTTAGTGTGAGCCATGCATGTATACTTAATGAGGTATTTTCGAATTTAGTATACATGTTGGATGAATCCAAAACAGCGAAAAATACGAAGTATTTTGAGCTTGTTCAGAATAGCATTCAAATTTTAAGTAAACTGAAATATATGAATTCTCAGGTTTAAGAACCACCTGTATCCATATACAAGAGGAAGCCGATATGTCAACACAGAACTCATTTAAACAGATAACCAAGGACAGAGTCAAGGAGCCGAAGAAATACAATGTGGTGATGTTCAATGATGATTTCACCACTATGGATTTCGTTGTGGATATTCTGATGGATGTATTTAATAAGAATAAAGATGATGCAGAGGTACTCATGATGACGGTACACAAGAGCGGAAAGGCCGTCGTTGGTGAATATCCTTATGATATTGCGCTCACCAAGGTAAACAGGGCATCCGAACTGGCGAGAAAAGAAGGTTATCCGTTCAGGATGACTGTGGAGGAAGCAGTATGAATCTGTCAAAGGATGCGGCGCAGATGCTGCGTGATTCGATCACCTATGCGCTTGAACATAATTACGAATATGTAACTCCGGAGATACTGGTACTCATGCTATGCAAGAATGATGATTTCAGAGCAGCCATAGCAGCCTGCGGAGGCGATATATCACAGCTTGCCACCGATCTTATGGCATACAGTGATGAGTACATAGATCATATAGAGAACAAGGATCCCGAACTGTCGATAGGAGTCGGTTATACACTCGCGGGCGCCGGAGAACAGGCGATAAACGGAGGCAGAAACGAGATTGAGATAAGTCACATCATCAATGCGGTATGGCAGCTGCCGGACAGTTATGCCGTGTATTTCATGGAAAAGCAGGGAATAGATAAGACTGAACTGTTAAAAGCAATGGGTGAACTGACCGGAGTTGATGATGAGTTCTCTGATACAGAGACCGGTAAGGAAAAGGGTAAGAACATACTTAAAACATATGCGCCATGCCTGAATGACAAGGTTTCGGAAGCGAATCCCCTTATCGGAAGGGAGGCCGAGCTTGAACGTACCATTCAGATACTCTGCCGTAAGGACAAGAACAATCCTCTTCACATCGGTGAACCCGGCGTAGGCAAGACAGCGATCACATACGGACTTGCACAGAGGATCAATGACGGAAAGATCCCGGGACTTCTTAAGGGCAGCAGGATTTTTGCGCTTGATATAGCCGGAATGGTAGCGGGAACTACGTACCGGGGTGATTTTGAAAAGCGCTTTAAGAAGGTGCTTGCAGAGATAGAAAAGGAAGAAAAACCAATAGTCTATATAGATGAGATCCACAGCATCACAGGAGCCGGTGCCGTTGGCGAGGGTTCCAATGATGCCGCGAACATGCTCAAGCCTTATCTTGCGGACGGTCATATACGTTTTATCGGGGCAACAACCTTCGAGGAGTATAAGAAACACTTTGAAAAGAATAAAAGCCTTGTAAGACGTTTTCAGAATGTTGAGATCAGGGAACCCGGTGTTGACGAGACCGTAAAGATACTCAACGGATTAAAGGATAAATATGAAGATTTCCATGGCGTTGAGTATGAAGAGGGTGTGCTTGAATATGCCGCTTCAATGAGCGCCAAATATATAAACGAACGCTTCCTTCCGGATAAAGCAATAGATCTTATCGACGAAGCCGGAGCCTACAGGAAGCTGCATCCGATCGACAGGGCCGTACAGACCGTGGATAAGGAAGTGATAGTCAGGGTTCTGACAGATATCTGCCGTGTGCCGGTTGAGACGGTCGAATCCGAAGAAGCGGATATGCTCGCATCCCTTAAGGATAAGCTGGAGGCTAAGATATACGGGCAGGATGAGGCAATAGGGCAGGTTGTAAATGCTATCAAATTTGCAAGGGCAGGCCTGATCGAGGACAATAAGCCGCTCGCAAGTCTTCTGTTCGTAGGTCCGACCGGAGTCGGTAAAACCGAAGTTGCAAGATGCCTTGCAAAGGAACTGGGTGTTAAGCTGGTAAGGTTTGATATGAGTGAGTACGGCGAGAAGCATGCAGTAGCCAAGCTCATTGGATCGCCGGCCGGCTATGTGGGCTACGAGGAAGGTGGTCTTCTTACCGAGGAGATAAGAAAGAATCCGTCAGCCGTGCTGCTCCTTGATGAGATAGAGAAGGCACATCCGGATATATACAGCGTACTTCTGCAGGTTATGGATTATGCTACGCTTACCGATAACCAGGGCAGAAAGGCTGATTTTAAAAATGTTGTGGTAATAATGACATCCAATGCCGGAGCCAACAGGATAGGTAAGAAGGGCATAGGCTTCCAAAGTGATTATCAGGATGACAGTATACTCATGGAGGAGGTTAAACGGCAGTTCCAGCCCGAGTTCCGTAACAGGTTGAATAAGATAGTTGTATTTAACGGTATGGATGATGAAATGGGTACCCGTGTTGTTGACAAGAAGCTGAATGAACTTAGGGAAATGCTTGAGAAGAAGAATATAAAGCTTGAGGTTGATGAAAAGGCACGGGATCTTATCAAGGAAAGGGGCATAAGCAGGGAATTCGGTGCCAGAGAGGTTGACCGTGTCATCAGAAATGATATCAAAACATTATTTGTTGATGATATCCTGTTCGGTGAACTCAAGAACGGCGGTGTACTCAGCCTGAGCGCCTGGGACGGGGAATTTACATCCAGCCACCGTCCAGAGTTATCACCTGACCTGTAAGATAATCATTACCTGTACATAACTGAAGCGTAAGCCTCGCAACATCTTCGGGAGTTCCCATCCTGTCGGAAGGGATATCCGAGATGATCGAGGCTTTTTCTTCTTTATTAAACATGTTGTTCATGTCGGTGTCTATCATGCCGCACGCTATCGCATTGACCTGAATGTTACTGGGAGCCAGTTCCCTTGCAAGAGCCCTGGTAAATGCGTTGAGTCCTCCCTTGGATGCGGAGTAGGCAACCTCGGTTGATGCCCCGTGCTCACCCCATACGGAGGAAATGTTAATTATCTTCCCGCGTTTCTTGCTAAGCATAAAGGGTATGGCCAGGCGGCTTAAGTAAAAGGCAGAGCTTAAGTTGGTCGCGATCACCCGGTCCCATTCACTTGGAAGCATATCCTGCGTGAGTCCTATATAGGATATCCCCGCATTGTTGATCAGAATGTCTACATCTTCAACATCCTTAAAAAGACTGTCAGCCTGAGCGGCGTAGGCAAGGTCGCCGGTAAATGTATTACATGATACGCAGTATTTATCCCTTATCAGGGCTGCGGTTTCATTTAACAATTCCGTTTTGTTGAGACATGTAATGGTCAGGTCATAGCCTGCTTCCGCAAAGGCAAGTGCGATAGCACGTCCTATTCCCCTTGATGCTCCCGTTACAATGGCATGTCTGTTCATAATGCAGTACACCTCGATATATTATGTTAACTTGACTTTCATAAAAACGTACTATATGATGTAACTATTCAGGACAGCACATATGTAGTTACACTGAAGTACAGTATACAATATCTTGTATGGGCGGTCAACGTACATACAAATAAAGGTAGTGTAAAGCAGATTATGAAAGCTGAGAACCGTCATAAGGAATCCACCGCCTTATGACATTCGTGATAACGAATGTACATCGCAAGCGGTAACCCCTTATGACAATAGGAAAGGGAGAAGGATATGGGTGAATTATACGATCTGATCATCGCAGGAGCCGGACCTGCAGGTCTGACTGCAGCTATCTATGCAAGGAGGGCAGAACTTAAGGTTCTCCTGATCGAGAAGAACTATATAAGCGGGGGACAGATAATCAATACTTATGAGATAGACAATTATCCGGGACTTCCCGGACTGTCGGGAATGGATCTTGCAACAAAGATGTCGGAGCATGTTGATAAATATGAAACGGAGCGTCTGACAGCAGAGATACAGAGGCTTGACCTGGCAGGAGATATTAAGAAGATCGAGACGGACAAGGGTGTATTTGAGGCAAAGTCAGTCATCCTCGCAAGCGGCAATTCCCCGAGCAAGCTTGGTGTCAGGGGAGAGGAAGAGCTTACCGGAATGGGAGTATCGTATTGTGCAACCTGTGACGGTGCTTTTTTCAGAAACCGTACGGTAGCAGTTGTCGGAGGCGGTGATGTTGCCGTTGAGGATGCTATCTTCCTTGCGAGAGGATGTAAAAAGGTATATGTGATCCACAGAAGGAATGAGCTTCGTGCGGCCAAGACATTGCAGACTGCATTATTCGCCTGTGACAATGTTGAAATGGTATGGGACAGCGTGGTTACCGAAATATCCGGCAAGGATAATGTTGAAAAGGTGGCAGTATCCAATGTAAAGGACAACAGCACATCGGAACTTGAAGTAAACGGTGTGTTTATAGCGGTAGGAAATGTTCCGAACAATCTCTATGTTCCGGGCGGTCGGGATAAGGATGCACTTAAAGAGGGAGAGCTGCTTCTTGACGCAAAAGGATATGTTGTTGCGGGAGAAGACTGTGCTACCAATATTCCCGGAGTTTATGCGGCGGGAGATATAAGATCCAAGGCTTTGAGACAGGTCTCAACAGCAGTTGCGGACGGAGCCAATGCAGTATATGCGATTGAGAAATATCTTGTCGGAGCATAATAAGTTCACAAAAAGTTAACAAATGACCGAAAGCCCGATGAAACAGCTAAATACAGAGCATGAAATGTGCCCGGATTCGTCCGGGCACATTTGTATCGGTTGACAAAAAGGCAAATGGGTGTTATATTTTCATGAGTGTAACAAATTTGTAACTTATTATAATTTCAAAGGAGACTTTATGAAGAAAAATGTAATAAGAGTTGCGGCCTTCAGTATGGCTGCCGCGATGATCATTACAGGAAGCTCTACAATAAATGTTAATGCAGCAACAGCATCATCGGTTCTTCCGGCAGGCGGAGGAATACTGGTAACCGGAAACGGAGTATCGTTAAAGGACATTAAGGCTGAACGCGCAAGGAGTGCCGCTAAGCAGAAGGCACAGGAGATACACAACAACGTATCCGCAGACGAGGCGGATGAGACGGAAACAAACAAGGTTGAAACACTGACCGCCAGTGCGGCCGATAAGGTGGAGATATCCATCAAGGCTGAGACACCTGCCAGCAAGGCGGTACGTAATTCCGAAACAATAAACGGTACATCAATAGTCGGAAGTGCTGCCGATGCAGCATCGATGACGGTTACCGAGACCGAGGAGGCAAGAGAGCTTATAGCTGAACCCGAACCGGAACAGGTAATTGAAGATGCATCTACCGTAAGCGCAGATGCAGTGTCCGTATCTGATAATTCCGTATCCGACAATCAGATCTCCGATGAAGGTAAAACAGGAGAAGCATCTCAGGAGACAGTAAAGGAAGAGAAGAAGGACGGACCTACCATAGAGGTTTATCTTGCATCAGGTAAGTTTGATGATGATGAGGAGGATTTCTCCAATCTCGTGATCGCACAGGTTTCCTACTATGTTAATGTCAGGGACATTCCCAGTGAGGATGGAGAGGTAGTAGGTAAGCTGTACAACAATTCAGCAGGTGAGTGGTTGGATAAGGACGGCGACTGGTACAAGATCAAGTCCGGTAATGTTACAGGTTATGTTAAGAGTGAGTTCGTAGTAAGTGGTGCGGCAGCCAAGGATCTTGCCAAGAAGGTTGGAGAGAGAGTTGCAGTTGTAACAACCACTACACTTAAGGTAAGAGAGGATGCGAGTCTTGACTCTGCAGTTCTCGGTCTTGTTCCCATGGAGGACAGGCTGACAGTAGTTGAAGAGACTGACGACTGGGTTAAGGTATCGATAGAGGAAGGTGACGGATGGGTAAGCAAGGAGTTCGTTACCGTATCAACAGAGTTCCCTAAGGCTGAGAGTAAGGCCGAAGAGGAAGCACGTCTTCGTAAGGAAGAGGCAGCAAGACAGGCAGCCATTGCGGCAGCCAACAGAGCGGCAGCAGCCAAGAATGGCGGCAAGAAGTCCGGCGGCAGCGGCAAGAAATCCGGCGGTGGCGGCGGTGGCGGAAGCTATTCGGCATCGGGAAGCGGCGCGGGATCATCAGTTGCCAACTATGCATTGCAGTTCGTGGGTAATCCGTATGTATACGGTGGATCGAGTCTGACAGGTGGAACAGACTGCTCAGGATTTACAATGAGTGTATACAGGAACTTTGGTGTATCACTTCCGCACTCATCAGGTGCACAGAGGAGCGTCGGATACAGTGTTGGTGGTCTTGCAAATGCTCAGGCAGGCGATATCGTATGTTACTCGGGTCACGTAGGTATTTACATCGGCGGCGGACAGATCGTCCATGCAAGTACGGCCAAGACCGGTATCAAGGTATCAAATGCAGGCTACAGATCTGTACTTGATGTACGAAGGATTTTCTAAGCCGTTTATCGGAACGGATGAATATAATTGAACATAAGTGGGACTGCGGAACAGATCCGTGGTCCCATTTTTGCAATAAGTTGGTTGTATTCATTGCAAGGAATGTCTGAAAATGTTATAATATCCAATAAGCGTCGTGAAGAATCTGCAGGGATCGGTAAGGAAGTCAACATACTTTTTACATATTCAGGCAGTATCTTTAATGACAGAAACCGCAAGGGGGTGACCGAAATGAAATTTGTAATAGTAGGAAAGAATATTGATCTTACGGAGGGACTCAAGAGTGCCGTAGAGGATAAGATAGGAAAGCTGGAGAGGTATTTTACACCGGATACCGAGGTTCATGTAACTCTTAGTGTTGAAAAGGAACGGCAGAAAATAGAGGTGACAATACCGGTTAAAGGAAGTATTATCAGATCTGAACAGGTCAGCAACGATATGTATGTATCAATAGACCTTGTAGAGGAGATCATAGAGAGACAGCTTAAGAAATACAAGAACAAGATAGCGGACGGCAAGTACGGTTCCGGAAGTCTCAAGGAAGAGTTCATGGAGAAGGAGTACGAGGAGGATGATGATATCAAGATAGTCCGCAGCAAGAGGTTTGATATCAAGCCGATGTATCCCGAGGATGCATGTGTACAGATGGAACTTCTGGGTCATGGCTTTTATGTATTCTGTAATGCAGAGACCGATCAGGTGAACGTAGTGTATAAAAGGAAGGGGAATACCTACGGACTTATCGAACCGGAAGTTTAAATGAGATATTAAGGGGGAGCTTTAGCTCTCCCTTTAATTTTTATGTATTTTACCGCATTTTTATTGTAATCACAGTGTCTGTGTGATATAATTCCATTCGGACACTGTTAAAAAATTAACAAAGGTACCAATTAACATTCAAATATAACAACGGAGGTAACAGAATGTCTAAGAAAGTCGTTATTGCAAGTGCTTGCCGTACAGCTATCGGAACAATGGGAGGTTCACTTTCAACCATTCCCGTAGCGGATTTGGGAGCTATCGTTATCAAGGAGGCAGTAAACAGAGCCGGAATCAAGCCGGAGGATGTCGAGCATGTATACATGGGATGTGTTATACAGGCAGGACAGGGCCAGAACGTGGCACGTCAGGCATCCATCAAGGCAGGTCTTCCCATCGAAACACCCGCAGTTACATCTAACGTAGTGTGCGGATCAGGTCTTAATTGTGTAAATCAGGCAGCACAGATGATAATGGCAGGAGATGCCGATGTTGTTGTTGCAGGCGGTATGGAGAACATGTCTATGGCTCCTTTCGCAATCCCCAATGGTCGTTACGGATACAGAATGATGTGGCCCAGCCAGAGCCAGGGCGGTCTTGTTGATACAATGGTTAAGGATGCACTTTGGGACGCATTCAATGATTACCATATGATCACAACAGCAGATAATATCGCAAAGCAGTGGAACCTTACAAGGGAAGAGCTTGACGAGTTTGCGCTTAAGAGCCAGCTGAAGGCATGCGCTGCTATCGAGAACGGTGAATTCAAAGAAGAGATAGTTCCCGTTGAAGTTAAGAAGAAGAAAGAAACAGTTATATTTGATACAGATGAAGGCCCGAGACAGGGTTCTACAATTGAGGGTCTTGCTAAGCTTCGTCCCATCAATCCCGACGGTTTTGTTACTGCAGGTAATGCATCGGGTATCAATGACGGTGCTGCAGCTGTTGTTGTAATGAGCGAAGAGAAGGCTAAGGAACTTGGTGTTACTCCCATGGCGACCTTCGTTGCAGGCGCTCTTGCAGGTGTTGATCCCACTATCATGGGTATCGGACCTGTTGCAGCAACAAGGAAGGCTATGGCCAAGGCCGGCTACAAGATTGAGGACTTCGACATCATCGAGGCTAACGAGGCATTTGCAGCTCAGTCTGTTGCAGTTGGTAAGGATCTCGGTATTGATGTAGACAAGCAGCTTAACCCTAACGGTGGCGCAATTGCACTCGGACATCCTGTTGGAGCTTCCGGAGCACGTATCTTCGTTACCCTGCTTCATGAGATGAAGAAGAAGGGTGCCAAGAAAGGTCTTGCAACCCTGTGCATCGGTGGTGGCATGGGCTGCGCAACGATCGTTGAGATGTGAGCTGTATAAGAGTTCACACTATATAAGTTGTATGACTCATATAAACTATAAGCCAAATAAGTTATATATGCAGATTTTCCTGAATAAAGTAATACAAATTATTTGGGTTAAACGTGATGGTATGACTTTTCGGTGTGAATTAAGGTAGAAAATCGTACTGAATCTTGTGAAAACTGAAATAAGTATGACTTTTCGGTGTGAATTAAGGTAGAAAATCGTACTGAAACGCGTGAAAACTTAAATTGGTATGACTTTCATGAGAAAATAAGGGAACAAAAAGATAACAAAATATGAAAGAAGGTGTAATTTGGTGGAATTCGTATTATACGAGCAGAAAGACGCGATAGGCATTATAACAATAAACCGTGAGAAAGCGTTAAATGCTCTTAACTCACAGGTACTTGATGAGCTTAACGAGGCTTTTGATGCAGTTGATCTTAATACAGTAAGATGTCTTATACTTACAGGCGCAGGCGAGAAGTCATTCGTAGCCGGTGCAGATATAGGCGAGATGTCTACACTTACCAAGGCAGAGGGTGAGGCCTTCGGCAAGAAGGGAAATGATGTATTCAGGAAGATAGAGACTTTTCCGATCCCCGTTATTGCCGCAATAAATGGTTTCGCACTCGGCGGCGGGTGTGAGATTTCAATGAGCTGTGATATCAGGATATGTTCAGAAAATGCAATGTTCGGACAGCCTGAGGTGGGTCTTGGAATTACTCCGGGATTTGGCGGAACACAGAGGCTTGCACGTCTTGTTGGCGCAGGTATGGCTAAGCAGATGATCTATACCGCACGCAATATCAAGGCAGACGAGGCTTACAGGATCGGTCTTGTCAATGAGGTTGTTAAGGCTACCGTTGATGAGGAAGGTAATGTTACAGTATCTGCCAAGGACAATCTTATGGCAGCGGCTGAGAAGATGGCAGCTTCAATAGCAAAGAATGCTCCGATCGCAGTACGTAACTGCAAGAAGGCAATTAATGACGGGCTTGAGGTGGATATGGATAAAGCAATCGTTATTGAAGAGAAGCTCTTCGGCGACTGCTTCGAGACAGAAGATCAGAAGGCCGGTATGGGTAACTTCCTTAAGAAGAAGGATGATCCTACCAAGGTGAAGGTTGTTGATTTCAAGAACTGCTAATAGTCCGATCTGATCTATTAAACAGAAATTGTGTAACAGAACTTATTAATATGCAATATGCAATAAGTAATAAAATGGAGGAAACAAAATGAAGGTTGGTGTAATCGGTGCCGGTACAATGGGACAGGGTATTGCTAAGGCATTTGCCCAGACAGATGGTTATGAAGTAGCACTCTGCGATATCAAGCAGGAGTGGGCAGAAGGCGGTAAGGACAAGATAATCAAGGGTTATGATAAGCTTGTTGCCAAGGGAAAGATGACACAGGAGGATGCAGATAAGATCGTAGCACGCATCACACCCGGTCTCAAGGAAGATATCTGTGCAGACTGTGACCTCATAGTAGAGGCTGCATTCGAGGATATGGAAGTTAAGAAGACTACATTTAAGGAACTTGATGAGATTTGCAAGGATTCATGTGTATTCGCATCAAACACATCTTCACTTTCGATTACAGAGATCGGTAATGGCCTTAAGAGGCCCATGGTTGGTATGCATTTCTTCAATCCCGCAGACCGCATGAAGCTTATCGAGGTTATCGCAGGCGTTAATACACCCGATGAAACTGTAGACTGCATTAAGAAGATTTCAGAGGAGATAGGTAAGACACCCGTACAGGTTAATGAGGCAGCAGGTTTCGTAGTTAACCGTATCCTTATCCCGATGATCAATGAAGCTGCTTTCATTAAGATGGAAGGCGTTTCGGATGTTGCAGGCATCGACTCGGCAATGAAGCTTGGTGCCAATCATCCCATGGGTCCCCTTGAACTGGGTGATTTCGTAGGACTTGATATCTGTCTTGCAATAATGGATGTTCTTTATAAGGAGACAGGCGATTCCAAGTATCGTGCATGTCCTCTTATCCGCAAGATGGTACGTGGCGGCAACCTTGGTGTTAAGTCAGGCAAGGGCTTCTATATCTACAACGAAGACAGGACCAAGACACCTATTGACGCGCAGTAAGATATGTCATTCTTAAACGAATGCGAATGATCCGGTATTATCATTTAATGATACCGGTTAAAGATCTGTGACTATCCGGAAACATAGAAAGATATTTCGCTTCCTGAATAGTTACAAGTAGAAACAATAATATATATGGAGGAATAAATCATGGATTTTTCTTTATCAAAAGAACATGAAATGGCGAGACAGTTATTTAAGGAATTCGCCGAGAATGAAGTAAAGCCTCTTGCTCAGGAAATCGATGAGCAGCACAGGTTCCCCAGGGAGACTGTTGATAAGATGGCTAAGTACGGTTTCTTAGGTATTCCTGTACCCAAGGAGTACGGCGGACAGGGATGTGATATCCTTACATACGCTATGTGTGTTGAGGAGCTCTCCAAGGTTTGCGGTACTACAGGCGTTATCGTTTCTGCACATACTTCACTGTGTGTTGATCCCATAATGACCTTCGGTACGGAAGAGCAGAAGCAGAAATACGCAGTACCTTTAGCAAAGGGCGAGAAGCTTGGTGCTTTCGGTCTTACCGAGCCCGGAGCAGGTACAGATGCACAGGGTCAGCAGACCAAGGCAGTACTTGATGGTGATGAGTGGGTACTTAACGGATCCAAGTGCTTCATTACAAACGGTAAGGAAGCAGACGTATATGTAATCTTCGCTGTTACAGGAAAGATTGAGAAGCGCGGCAAGATGATGAAGGAGATATCCGCATTCATCGTTGAGAAGGGAACCCCCGGCTTCACCTTCGGTACCAAGGAAAACAAGATGGGTATCTGCGGTTCATCAACATATGAGCTTATCTTTACAGACTGCCGTATCCCGAAGGACAACCTTCTTGGAAAGCAGGGCAAGGGCTTCAATATAGCAATGCATACACTTGACGGTGGACGTATCGGTATTGCCGCTCAGGCACTCGGTCTGGCAGCAGGCGCTCTTGAGACTACAATTAATTACGTTAAGGAGAGGAAGCAGTTCGGTCGTGCGATCGGAGCATTCCAGAATACACAGTTCCAGCTTGCAGACATGGCTACAAAGGTTGAGGCTGCAAGGATGCTTGTTTACAAGGCAGCACGTGCAAAGGATCAGTATCAGAAGGATGGCAAGACATCTTACTCTGTAGAGGCTGCTATGGCTAAACTGTGTGCAGCTGAGGTGGCAATGGAAGTTACAACCAAGGCCGTACAGCTTCACGGTGGTTACGGATACATCAAGGAGTATGATGTTGAGCGTATGATGCGTGATGCCAAGATCACCGAGATCTATGAAGGAACCAGCGAAGTTCAGAGAATGGTCATAAGTGCAAACATTCTTAAATAAATATTATTTGAAGAAAGGACAAAAACTATGAAAGTAGTAGTAT
>JAEEGL011020447.1_pt1 | contig 15197 bp, 17 predicted proteins | sample 9134231 | NCBI WGS metagenome assembly JAEEGL01 (sample SAMN16246548, study PRJNA631951) | gut metagenome | biome: gut microbiome; feature: rumen; material: fiber-attached | host: Bos | place: Iran: Karaj | collected 2018-10 | reverse complement strand
CTGTTGGATAAGAAAAAAAGAAAGAACTACCCCTTATTGCGGCGGGGTAGTTCCTCTATAAATCTATCCAACAAACAATATCTTTCCAATAGTATATAAAGTTTTTATCTACTGTATTATCCTATTTTGTCCTTGCGCGTATAGGGGGGCGGCTATTATGGGAACAAAAATATTTTTGCCTCAATTCTCTTTTAGCGTGGTCTTTCACACTACCAAAGCAAATTTTATTCCCTACTACGGACAACACTATTATATCAAAAAAATTTGTAAATCTCAACTTGCCGCATTTCAAACTATGCCTTTCCGTCCGTATTGTTCTATACGGGCGGAGCGGGACTACATACACACCGCTATAAAGCAACGCCTCAATGTCCGTATAAAACAATACGGGCGGAAAGCACCCGCCCGCATTTGTTATTCTTTCTTTTCTTCTTCCTCTTGGCTTCCCTGCTTTTGCTTTTCTTCCTGTTCGGTCATAAACTGAAAGAAAAGCAAATCCTCCAACTCTAACACTTTTCTATGCCCGCCTCCTTTACCAACTTATAGAAAGTTGCTTTTGTCAAATTCAACTCTTTCATAGCCTCCACCGCTTTGACTTCGCCTTTTTGCCATTTGGCTATTACCTTGTCCCAATTTGCCGGCTTTTCGGCTTTCGGTCTGCCGAATTTGATAGAGGGGTCTTTCTTCGCCTCTGCGATACCCGCCGCCTGTCTGCTTCTTATCGTGTCGCGCTCTTTCTCTGCGATACTTCCCAAAACCTCAATAAGAATATTATTTACCATATCGCAAACCCATTCTTGCCCCTGCGGGAACTCAATTAGCGTTGTAGGAATATCTAAAATCTTTACTCTAATGTTATGGGCTTTGAAATACTCTAATTCCTCTTTGATTTGGGCTTTATTACGCCCGAGCCTATCAATAGAACATACTGTAATGGTATCTCCGTCCCGCAATAACTGATTTTTGAGGGCTAAATAACCTTGTCTATTGAAATCCTTACCGCTTTCTTTGTCGGTTATAATCTGCCTATCGTCCGCGCCCAACTCTTTGAACTTTGCCAACTGACGCGCTAACGATTGAGAAGAAGAACTTACCCGCCCGTAATACCATTCCCTTGTTTCCATTGTTGTAATACCTCTTTCTTTGTGTTTTGTCTTTGTGTCTATAATATAGCATAAGCGTTTGTAAATGTCAATACCAATTTACAAACGCTCGCAAATATTTTTTTAGTATTTTACAAACGCAATTTAGCGTCTTTTTTGATAGTATGTTTATTTATACTTTTCAATACACTTTGCCATAAAATAAAAACAACGGCGGGGCTTTCCCCCGCCGTTATAGTTATCTTATTTTCCTGCTTCGCGCTTTTCAATCTCCGCTTTGGCTACTTTCTCATACCACGATTTCACCGCGAAAACGCCGTGTCCCTTGCCCTTGCCTGTAATCTTTTCTTCAAAGGTCTCTTTCAAATCAGCATACGGGGCAACGGCTACTTTGATTTCGTCCAAACTTGCCTTTTTGTCTGCTCTTTCTTTTGCCTTGATAGCGCGCTTCTCGCTCTTGAAACGGATTTTATAGCCGCCTTTTACATAGTTCTCAATAAGTAAAAGGTCTCTTGAATTAGGCTTCAAACTATCATCAATAGTCAAAGTCTTTTTGTCATTATCTACGGAAACATAGTAGCCCATCTTTACAAATCCTTTCTTTTATTTTCTCCGTTTAGGGGTATCAATAGACTATCATTTTCCGTCCGCTTTGTCAATCTGTGGTAGATAGCCTTTTCTAATTGCTGTTATCTCATTCGCGCCTAAATAGGTAAAGTCAAAGCGCAATTTTTCTATTGCCTCTAATACCTTTTCTTTCGGGTATTCTAATTCATCTAATACGGCAATCAAATAGCCCTCTACTATTTCATCAAATTTACAACTATCAAAAAGTCTGTTTATTTCTTCTTCATTGAGGATTGATACATAATTCAAAATCTCATTTATCGCGCTTCCGTCTAAAATCATTCCTCATTCCTCCCCAAATAGCCACCGCGCAAACCAATTTCTTTTTTTCTTTGGCTCTTGGTGTTCCTCTTGGCTATCCATTACAATATTATCGGGGCTTTGTTCCTCCGCCTGTTTGCCCTCTCCCAAAAGCAATAAATTAGCCTGTAAATGTAATTGCTGTTCTTGGTCTAACAATTTTTGTATGCGCTCTATCTGTTTATCCTTTTCCGCTAACTGTTTATCCTTTTCTCTTATTTGCTCTTGGAGAAAGTCAATTATTGACTGCGTTTGACTGTCGGTTTTACTTTGGCTTTGACTGTCGGTTTTACTCTCTTGACTGGCGGCTTGACTGTCTTGACTTTCGGCTTTACTTTCGCTTTGACTTGTTTGACTTTGGGCTTGACTTTCGCCTTGACTGTCGGCGGGGCTATCTTCCTTGTAGAAATTGAGGGCTTCGGCTTTTATAAAGGTCTTACCGCCCTGCTTCACAACATACTCAAATAGGCGGCTATTCTCATTCTTTATTTGCTGATAAATGCCCTGCTTCTTTTTTCCCGATAGTTCTACAAATTCGGGTATAGTCAATAAGTCTTTCATACCTATTTCCCCGATTTTACCCTATTACAATGCTTACAAAGCATTTGACAATTCTGTATTGTCGTTTTGCCTCCGCTGTGCCACGGGTCAATGTGGTCGGCTTCCATTTCCTCAATTTCAAAGTGTTTCCCGCAATTAGCACAAATGCCCTTTTGCTGTTGGTATTTAGCCCTCTTTGTCTTATCGTCAAATTGCCGTAGGCTCAAATGCTTTTCTTCTCCGTCAAAAAGGTATTCGTATATCCCTTTGACTGTATTGACTTCATCATCATCTATCAATTCAACTATACGGGCTTCTAATTTTTTGCTGTCATAGTTTTGTGTATGATATTTGTTATAGAGCAAACCCCATTCTATACCTTTCATCTCTTTGCGATAGGTAGGGAATAGGACATTTACCCAATTTATAACGCTTTGATAGTAAAGCCATAATTCATTTGCGTTTGTGTCGTGTTGGTGTTCGCTCATATAATCCTCTATGGCTTTACCATCACGCGCACAAATCCACCGCAACGCCGTTTCTAAATACTCCTGCCGTATCGGTGTTCCGCTTACTAACTTGCTTCCAATAGCATAAGCAGGGCAATTATTTTTACTAAAAAACTTCTTTGCCTCGCTCAACCATTCGCCCGAATAAATAGCGTTTCTTCTTTCTTGCGGGGTCAATTTTTCGCCTACAATATTGATTGTTTCAAACCAATCTAATTGCTCTTTTTTGTTGCCCTCGCAAATATAAACCATCAATTTATAATCTAAAATTTGGTCTTTTTCATAGTCTGTTAGATTATGAAAGTATTGATAGTTTATTGAATAGTCGTTCATTACATAGGAGCAGATACTAATTGTTCTTTGCTGTCCGTCCAACATTTCATAATCTCCGCTATCTGTCTTTACCCAATACATAACATTTAGCGGAAATCCTTTTCTTACTGTGTCTATTACTGCGTCCCTCTTGGCATCTTTATAGACAAATTCTCTTTGGTATGCGGGTCTTACATCTAACCGCCCGCCATAGGCTACAACGCCTTTGTCCGCATTGTCAGCATAGCCATTTACAACTTCCCGTATCGGTATTTCGTGTAATTGTATTTTCATTGTTTTCTCCTAATAATAACCCGTCTATATTTTATTTTTCCGTTCAAACTCGGTCCGTGTCCTACCCATTCTTTTCTATCATCGTCTAATCCCAATATTTCAAATTGTTCGGGATTATACTTATCTGTGAATGTGATAGGCACACCCATCAAACCAAAATAATCACACGGAATATCGGCGGTTTTACTGACTTCTATACAATCATAATCGTCATACTTCGGGTATAATGCGGGGTCATAGTTTTTGTAAAGGGGTAGGGTATCGTGCCGCTTTTGAATATCAAGATTTGTCAGCCAACAAATATTTCCCATTCTACGCCATTTCACGCCGTTTTCATCAATTTTGAAATCGGTTTTCTTTTCTTCGTAGTATTCGGGAACTCTAAACCAAAAGTGTCCGCTATTATATCCTAACCATATTTTGTTTTCTTTTATCAATGGGAATATTTCGCGGTATGTTATGGCGTTTTGATTGCCTACAATGATAAAGTCTTTTTTATATTCCATTAGTTGCGCGACATAATCACGGAATAGAGAAAAAGGCGGATTTGTAATTATTAGGTCTGCTTCTTTGAGGATTTCAATACATTCTCCGCTTCTAAAATCCCCGTTCTGTTTTAGTGGCGTTTTTACATAGTCGGGTATTCCTATTTGGCTATCCTTATCTCCTGCGACAATTTCCATTTTATAACTCGGCTTGTCTGTTTCGTAGTGTGTAGATACTAACTTTTTTAGCCCAAATTCATAGAAATTTAGTTGAAAGTATCGCCAAAAATTAGAGTATTCGGGGTCATCACAATTACAAAATATTGTTTTTCCCTCAAAATATTTTTTATAATGCTTCAACTCATTTTCTATAAAAGACAACTGCGTATAAAATTCATCTTCTTTTGCGCTTCTTGATGAATGTAAATTAGAATTTGTCTGTATTATAGCCATTGTATTATTCCTTTATAAATTGTCCCATAGACTGTATTGATTAGGGTCATAGTTCATTTCGCGGTCTATTTCGTCCCTAATTTTCAACGCCTCTAAACTGTCTTTACTTTCTATCCTCAATTTGATTTTTCCTATTTTACGCCCTGTTCTTATAGGTGTATAGGAAATTGTCTTGTCGCTGTATTCGTTTATCTCGGTTATAGCCTTATCTAATACCTTTTCTCTAAAATGTTGGTAGGTGTCATACACTTCGGCATCTAAAAGTTTTTTTAGTTCCTCAACTGTGTATGTCCTTTCGTATGCTTCCAAATCGTGATAGTGAATACTTTTGACTAATTCATAAAGGCGGATTGAATACTTACTTTTGAAATGTAGTGTGTAAATCAATTCGTATCGGGTAAAATTCGCTTTCAACTGTAATAAAAAGGGCTTCATATCCTCGTCTAAACGAATTTTGATTTTGCCCTGCTTGCGGTTTATGTATGGCTTTTCAATCCACCGCAATAATGTTTCTTCGTCCTCTATCGTTATCCATAGGCTTTTATCTGCTATTTCTTTTATCTGCTCTTTCAAATAGATGTAATTGCCGCCGTTGTCGTAATCAATTCCGCATACTTGGCAAAATTCTCTAATGTCAAATTCGTATAATTTGAAATCCGTATCAAAGGTTGATATTTGAGAAATCAAATACAATACTATCTTTTGTTGTAGTAGGGACAACGAAAAGCGGCTTTTTTGTATTAGGTCATTCGCTTTTACTACCTGCTTTTCGCGTAGCATTATGTATTCGTTTTCTTTCACCGCGCGCGCCCTCCAATAGTCCATAGATAGCAATAACATTATAAGGCTAAATCACACTTACAGTCAATCGCAAAGTGTGATTTATTCGTAATAAAGGTGTGCGTTTGTCTTTCAACAGACTTTTCAACATTTTGTCTCGCTTGCTCTCTCGCGTTAGTAGGAAAAGTGTCCTTTACACAGTAGGAAAGGTGTGCGTAATTAGTAGGAGAAGTGTGATTATCGCGCCGACACCTTATAAGAGAAAAAAAATAAACTGCTCTTTTTAGAAAGCATCTTGCGCGCGTGCGCGCGCGTGCGTGATAGAGAAAAAATTTTTTTATTTTTTTCTTCGCCCCTATTTTGGCTTGTCCTAAAAAACGACGCTTCAAAACGCCCTGTATCGCATTTTTCGCGCTCTTGGCATACTCAAACACCTTTGAGGGCGAAAAGCGTTTGTAGAGCCTCCTACGCGCTTTTGCGGGGGTCTCAATCAAAAGCCTTGAAAATTCGCCTGCTTTTGGATTTCCCCGCGTAGATTTATGCCTCTATCTATTTTTTTGCTCTCTACAATCCAAAAGAAAGCCATAGCGGAAAGCAAATTTCCATTACTTCAAAAAGGCGGCTACTACTTCATCGGCTATTTTATCGGCTATTGCTTCCTCCGTAGCCCTGCCGCCCGCATACTCTTTCAACATTTCAATAGCGCGCTTCTCCGCTTCCTCATTTATGCGGGCTTCAATCTGCGCTTGCTCTTGCCTTGCGGCTATCTCTTTTTCAAACTTCGCTATTTGCGCGGGTATTGATACATACCACGGGACATTTACTTGCTGATAATACGCCCAATCGGGCATTTTTCCGCTGTTGTGCCACTATTCAAAGCGGTCTCTTTGTTCGGGTGATAGGTCTTTCATTTCTTTATACCTCCTGTTAGTCAAAAATTAGGTATTGCTTTTTCAAAAATTAGGTATTGCTTTCGGCAATTTATAGATAAGTCTATAAAGCAATCCCTTTCGGGCTTCTATAAACAATTTGAATAAAGCGGCTAATCCCTTTCGGGCTTTATCCTCTTTATTCAAATTGTAGTTATACATCAATAAATGTATAAATGTTCCTTTGTTTGCCGTCAATTTGTATCGGCTTTATAGTGATAATACCATTATCCTATAACTATTTGTTGTAGGTGCTAATCAATGATTTTGTGCTTGCCGCCTTTGTAGAATAGCCGATAGCCTGTAAAAACTAATTTGCTGTAAAGTCTGTTCTCCCGTTGCCTTTGCCGCATTGATATTTTAGAAATATTGTGTATTTGGCTAATAGATTATCCCCTTGTGCTATAAGAAAGTTGTATGTCTTTGGATTGAGGACAACAAAAGGGCTTTGCTTTCCTCTCTCTCCGCGAAAGTCATTTTGTAGTATAATCCCTTGTTGTCCGCAATAGTCTTTATCATACACAAAGAAAGGCTTGTATTTTTCGCTCAATGCCACGCGCCGCAAAGTTGCCTATGATACTACCTTTTTTTCTTCTTTGGCATACTTGCGGTTTATGCGTTCTTCCAATTCACGAAAAGACGAAAAGCATACATCATCTTTCATTTGCCGTTCTTCATACCTTGCCGCAATTCCGTATAGATAGAAAAGATAGATATAATTTACTTTCGCTCTTGGTAAATACGGCAAAAAGATTTTATTGTAATTCTCCATCGGCTTTATACTTCTTCTTCATTTCGTGGTATAGGTCGTGTGTAAAGGGGTCTATGTGCCGCAAATTTTGATAGTTGTTATTCTTTATTTTGCCGTCAATGTGGTGTGCCTCTGTCCTTTTTTCGGGGTCTGGATTATCACAAAATGCGTCTGCTACCATCTTATGAATGAAAGGGTGCTTACCCCGTATCTTTACCCTCAAATAGCCTGAACTGTTTGGCTCTTGCGATAGTTCATAAGGCTTTCCCCCGAATGTGCTAATGACTTTCCCGTTGTCTGTAATAAAATAATCGGGATTATCGCCAAAGCCTTTTATCTCCCGCAATCTTACGGGCTAATCGGCTTCCGTAATGTATTGGAGCAGAGCCAAAATATACACATCATCGGGCTATTGCTTTGCTTCTTCGTTTTGTTGAATAGATTTTTTTGTCATAGTCTTATACCCTCAAATCCTCTATTATTTCTAAAAGTCTTTTCTTTGTCTTTGCGGAAAAGTTATACTATCCCGCAAACCAATTATACATACTTGATTGCCGTATTTCTAAATACTCCGCAATCTCTTTTTCTGTAATGGTCTTGTCTTGCTCTAAAAGGTCTTTTATTTCGTTGCGTAAATAATCATCTGTTGTCTATAAAAAATTATACATCTTTCAATACCTACTTTCTAAAAAATTACGGAAATCTACTGTTTTTTATTTACTGTATCTACATTTTATCTACTGTTGGATAAGCAAAAAAGAAAGAACTACCCCTTATTGCGGCGGGGTAGTTCCTCTATAAATCTATCCAACAAACAATATCTTTCCAATAGTATATAAAGTTTTTATCTACTGTATTATCCTATTTTGTCCTTGCGCGTATAGGGGGCGGCTATTATGGGAACAAAAATATTTTTGCCTCAATTCTCTTTTAGCGTGGTCTTTCACACTACCAAATCAAAATTTATTCCCAACTACGGACAACACTATTATAGCAAAAAAATTTGTAAATCTCAACTTGCCGCAAATTAGGTTATGCTTTGCCGCCCGTACTGATGAATACGGGCGCGGAGCGGGACAGCCTCAACACCTTTATAGGGCAACGCTTTTCCCCCGTATAGAACAATACGGGCGGAAAGCACCCGCCCGCATTTGTTATTCGTCCTTTTGTTCTTCCTCTTGGCTTTTCTGCTTTTCCTCTTGCTCGGTCATAAACTGAAAGAAAAGCAAATCCTCTAACTCTAACATTTTTCTATGCCCGCCTCCTTTACAAACTTGTAAAAGGTCGCTTTCGTCAAATTCAACTCTTTCATAGCCTCAACCGCTTTGATTTCGCCTTTTTGCCATTTGGCTATAACCTTGTCCCAATTTGCCGGCTTCTCGGCTTTCGGTCTGCCGAATTTGATAGAGGGGTCTTTCTTCGCCTCCAAAATGCCCGCGGCTTGTCTGCTTCTTATCGTGTCCCTTTCGCGCTCGGCAATACTCCCCAATACCTCAATTAGAATATTATTTACCATATCGCAAACCCATTCTTGCCCCTGCGGGAACTCAATAAGCGTTGTAGGAATATCCAAAATCTTTACTCTTATGTTATGGGCTTTGAAATACTCTAATTCCTCTTTGATTTGGGCTTTATTACGCCCGAGCCTATCAATAGAACATACTGTAATGGTATCTCCGTCCCGCAATAACTGATTTTTGAGGGCTAAATAGCCTTGTCTATTGAAATCCTTACCGCTTTCCTTGTCGGTTATAATCTGCCTATCGTCCGCGCCTAATTCTTTGAATTTGGCAATTTGCCGCGCCAACGATTGAGAAGAAGAACTAACGCGCCCGTAAAACCATTCCCTTTTATCCATTGTTGTAATACCTCTTTCTTTGTGTTTTATCCTTGTGTCTATAATATAGCAAAAGCGTTTGTAAATGTCAATACCTTTTTACAAACGCCCGCAAATATTTTTATTGACTTTTACAAACGCTTTTTTGCGCTCTTTTTGTATGTCTATAAAACTATACTTTTACCGACACAACAATAAAAAGGCGGCGGGAATTACCCTGCCGCCTTTATGCTTTTATTTGTTTGCTTTCTTCCACTCCGCAAAGAACTTACAGGCTCTATGAAAACCGATTTCTTCCTTGCCGGTCTTTTCGTTCTTTACTTTCTCTTTGCTCTTGTAAAGTTCGTTGAACTTCGCCAAAGCGTCCGCGTCTTTCTTCAATTCCTTACGCATTTCCGCAACGGAAACGCCCTGCTTCTTTGTGTCGGTCATAGGCTTGTAGCCGTTAGCCAAATACCAATCCCTCAACTCTTTTTCGGCGGCGTTGGCTTCAATGTTCGTATAGATGATAATAACCTTTTTCGCATCATCAACTTTGAAACTCTCAATTCTTTTAGCCATTGTAGCAATTCCTTTCTTTCTATCTTTTTCCGCATAGGGGTATTGTTAGACTATCATTTTCAATCGGCTTTGTCAATCTGCGGGAGATAGCCCTTTCTAATTGCGCGTATTTCATTCGCCCCTAAATAGGTAAAATCAAAGCGCAATTTTTCTATTGCCTCTAATACCTTTTCTTTCGGGTATTCTAATTCATCTAATACGGCAATCAAATAGCCCTCTACTATTTCATCAAATTTACAACTATCAAAAAGCCGGTTTATTTCTTCTTCATTGAGGATTGATACATAATTCAAAATCTCATTTATCGCGCTTCCGTCTAAAATCATTCCTCATTCCTCCCCAAATAACCAACGCGCAAACCAATTCCTTTTTTTCTTTGGCTCTTGGTGTTCCTCTTGGCTTTCTACTACAACATTATCGGGGCGTTCTTCTCCGGCTTCCTCTCCGCTTCCCAATAGTAAAAGATTTGCTTGTAAATGTAATTGCTGTTCTTGGTCTAATAACTTCTGTATGCGCTCTATCTGCTTGTCCTTTTCGGCTAACTGCTTATCCTTTTCGCGTATCTGCTCTTTGAGAAATTCAATGATAGATTGCTCTTGACCGATTTGACTTTCGGCTTGACCGACTTGACCGCCTGTTTGACTTTCGGTTTTACTCTCGGCGGCTTCGCCTTGACTTTCGGCTTGACTGTCTTGACTGTCAATTTTACTTGCTTGACTTTCGGCTTGACTGTCTTGACTGTCTGCGGGGGCTTCGTCATTGTAGAATTGTAGGGCTTCGGCTTTTATAAAGGTCTTGCCGCCCTGCTTCACTACGAATTGAAATAAGCGGCTATTCTCATTCTTTATTTGCTGATAAATACCCTGCTTCTTTTTCCCCGATAACTCTACAAATTCGGGTATAGTCAATAAGTCTTTCATACCTATTTCCCCGATTTCACTCTATTACAATGCTTACAAAGCATTTGACAATTCTGTATTGTCGTTTTGCCTCCGCTGTGCCACGGGTCAATGTGGTCTGCTTCCATTTCCTCAATTTCAAAGTGCTTTCCACAACTCGCGCAAATTCCTTGTTGCTGTTGGTATTTAGCCCTCTTTGTTTTATCATCAAATTGCCGTAGGCTCAAATATTTTTCTTCTCCGGTAAAAAGATATAGATAAATGCCCTTTACCGTTTGGACTTCTTCATCATCTAACAACTCTAAAAACTTGCTTTCTAATTCTTTCGCGTCATAATCGTTATTGTGATACTTATTGTAAAGGCTTCCCCATTCAACGCCTTTCATTTCTTTTCTGTATTTCGGGAAAAGCACCTTTACCCAATTTATTACGCTTTGGTAGTAAATCCATAAGTCATTTGCGTTTTTGTCGTGTTGGTGCTTACTCATATAGTCGGGGATTGTAATACCGTCTCTTTCAGCAATCCACCGCAACGCCGTTTCTAAATAGTCCTGTCGTATAGGCGTGCCGTTCAAATACTTTTCCCCGATTTGATAGGCGGGACAACCTGTTTTGCTAAAATACCGCTTTGCCTCTGTTAGCCATTCGCCGGTATAAATAGCATTTCTCATTTCTTGTTCGGTTAGTTTCTCGCCCGAAATATTGATAATTCTAAACCAATCTAATTTTTCTTTCTCTGTTCCCCCTTTACAAATAAAAACCATAAGGGGATATTTTCTTATTTCCTCTTGTTCTCCCTTTGTTAGATTGTGAAAGTATTGATAACCTATTGAAAAATCCCCGTTTATATAGGAACAAAAAGAAATAGTCCTCTGTTGCCCGTCTAACATTTCATAGTTGCCTGCGCTTGTCTCAAACCAATACATTACATTGAGGGGAAAACCGTTTCTTATTGTTTCTATTACTGCGTCCCTCTTGGCATCTTTATAGACAAATTCACGCTGATAGGCGGGGCGTATATCTAACTTCCCATTATACGCAACAACCCCATTTTCTGCGCTATCAACAAAGCCGCTTGCTACTTCTCCAACTGTAATTTGAAAGGGTGCTATCTCCATCATTCAATATCACTTGCCTTTCTTTTGATGATTATACGGGAAAAGGGGAATTTAGGCTTGCCGTTTTTGTCATAATAACAAAGAGATTTCATACCGCTTGTTATGTGCCCTCTGCCTCCGTTGGCTCTGTATTCGTCTAAAAAGTATTGAGGAACACAACCTATTTCGGGGAGAAAATCGCCTCTGCCATAGCCTACAATTTCAAACTGTTCGGGATTGTAGATTTGTAGGAATGTATCGGGCACTCCCATAGCGTCATAATAATCTGCGGGTATGCTGTTTATATCGGGCACATCAATAGCGTCATAGTTTATATAATGCGGGTATTCTTCGGGGGTATAGGTCTTATACAACAATACCTTTTCAAACCGTTTTTCAGTTGCTAAATTACTAAACCATCTTACGCCATTTACACGCCAATACAATTTATCGTCTTTTATGTATGCGTGTTTAGGATTTGACATTTTTTGAGGGTCATACAATTCTTTTGACCCTATAAAATAAGTCGCGCCGCCCGAAAAATTTGTTGCCCCTAACCACATTTTATTATGCTGGAATAAGGGGAATATTTCTTTATAATGAATTGCTGTTAGATTGCCTATTATAATGAACTTTTTTTCATACTCTATCAACTGCGCTAAATATTCTCTAAATAAGGAAAACGGAGGATTAGTTATAACTATGTCTGCTTCTTTGAGGATTTCTATACATTCTTCGCTTCTAAAATCTCCGTCCCCCTGTAAAGGCGTTTTCACATAGTCCGGTATTCCTATTTGTTCCTTTTGGTCTGTTGCTACTATCTCCATTTTATAACTTTGTTGCCCTGCTTTATAATGCGTTGAAACAAGTTTTTTTAGTCCAAATTCATAGAAATTTAGTTGAAAGTATAGCCAAAAGTTAGAGTATTCGGGGTCATCACAATTACAAAATATCGTTGCGTTCCTAAAATACTTTCTATAATGCTTCAATTCCTTTTCTATGTCTGTTAGTTGCGTGTAAAATTCATCGTTCTTTCTGTCTTTGGCTTTTGCCATTGTTTTATTATTATTCGCCATTTGCTTTTACCTCTACATACTATCCCAAAGGGAATATTGATTAGGGTCATAATTCATTTCGCGGTCTATTTCGTCCCTTATCTTCAACGCTTCTAAACTGTCTTTGCTTTCAACCCTCAATTTGATTTTGCCTATTTTACGCCCTGTTCTTATGGCTTGATAGGATATTGTTTTGTCGCTGTATTCGTTTATCTCTTGTATAGCCTTATCTAATACCTTTTCCCTAAAATGCTGATAGGTGCTATACACTTCGGCATCTAAAAGTTTTTTTAGTTCCTCAACTGTGTATGTCCTTTCGTATGCCTCCAAATCGTGATAATGAATACTCTTGACTAACTCATACAACCGGATAGAATACTTGCTTTTGAAATGTAGGGTATAAATCAATTCGTATCGGGTAAAGTTCGCTTTCAACTGTAATAAAAAGGGCTTCATATCCTCATCTAAACGGATTTTTATTTTGCCCTGCTTGCGGTTTATGTATGGCTTTTCAATCCACCGCAAAAGCGTTTCTTCATCTTCTATCGTTATCCAAAGGCTTTTATCTGCTATCTCTTTTATTTGGTCTTTCAAATACGCATAGTTGCCGCCGTTGTCAAAGTCAATTCCGCATACTTGGCAAAATTCCCTTATATCAAACTCATACAACTTGAAATCCGTATCAAAAGTTGATATTTGAGAAATCAAATACAACACTATCTTTTGTTGTAGGAGCGATAAGGAAAAGCGGCTTTTCTGTATTAGGTCATTCGCTTTGACTACCTGCTTTTCCCGTAGCATTATGTATTCGTTATCTTTCACTTGCGCGCCCTCCAATAGACCAAAGATAGCAATAACATTATACGGCTAAATCACACCCGCCGTCAATGTGAAAGTGTGATTTAGCCGTAATAAAAGTGTGTTTATCTGCGGCGGGACTTTTCAACAACTTTTTCAACAAATTTCCTTGTTGAAAACTTCGCCGCCGTAATGAAAGTGTGTTTTACACCGTAATAAAAGTGTGAAAACACCGTAATAAAAGTGTTTTTATTGCCGCGACACTTTATAAGAGAAAAAAAAGAAACTGCTTTTTTGAGAAAGCATTTGCGCGCGTGCGCGCGCGTGCGTGATAGAGAAAAAATTTTTTTGTTTTTTTGTTTGTCGCTTCGGTCTTGGCTTCCTCAAAAAACCGACGCTTCAAAACGCCCTCTGTCGCATTTTTAGGGGCGTAGCCATACCGAAACACCTTTGAGAGCGAAAAGCGATTGTAGAGCCTCCTACGCGCCTTTTAGGGGGCTTCCCGCAAAGGGCTTGTAAATTTGCCTCTTTTGGATTTCTTGCGGGGCAAACTTCCTCTTTCGGCTTTTCTGTTCTCTACAAAGCCAAAGAAAGCAATAGGGCATAGTCTTTTTTACTTCCTCAAAAAGTCGGCTAATACTTCATCGGCTATTCTGTCGGCTATGGCTTCCTCCGTTGCCTTGCCTCCCGCATACTCTTTCAACATTTCAATAGCGCGCCTCTCCGCTTCCTCATTTATGCGGGCTTCAATCTGCGCTTGCTCTTGCCTTGCGGCAATCTCTTTTTCAAACTTCGCTATTTGTGCGGGTATTGATACATACCACGGGACATTTACTTGCTGATAATACGCCCAATCGGGCATTTTTCCGCTGTTATGCCACTATTCAAACCTTTCTCTTTGTTCCGGTGATAATTCTTTCATACCTTTATACCTCCTGTTCTTCAAAAATTAGGTATTGCTTTCGTCAATTTATAGATAAGTCTATAAAGCAATCCCTTTCGGGCTTCTATAAACAATTTGAATAAAGCGGCAAATCCCTTTCGGGCTTGTCCCCTTTATTCAAATTGTAGTCATACATCAATGAATGTATAAATATTCCGTTGCTTTCCGTCAATCCTTATCGGCTTTATACTGATAATTCCCTAATCCTATAACAACCTATTGTATTCGCTTATCAATGACTTTGTGCTACTCGCTTTTGTTGAATAGCCGAAAGCCTGTAAAAACTGTTCTGCGGTAAAGTCGGCTTTATTGCCGCCCCTGCCGCATTGATTTTTTAGAAATATCGTGTATTTGGCTAATAGATTATCCCCTTGCTCTATAAGAAATTTGTATGTCTTTGGATTGAGGACAACAAAAGGGCTTTGCTTTCCTTTCTCTCCGCGAAAGTCATTTTGTAGTATAATCCCCTGTTGTCCGCAATAGTCTTTATCATACACAAAGAAAGGCTTGTATTTTTCGCTCAATGCCACGCGCCGCAAAGTTGCCTATGATACAACCTTTTTATCTTTGGCATACTTCCGGTTTATGCGTTCCTCCAATTCACGAAAAGATGAAAAGCATACATCATCTTTCATCTATCGTTCCTCATACCTTGTCGCAATTCCGTATAGATAGAAAAGATAGATATAATTTACTTTCGCTTTTGGTAGATACGGCAAAAAGATTTTATTGTAGTTCTCCATCGGCTTTATACTTCTTCTTCATTTCGTGGTATAGGTCGTGAGTAAAGGGGTCTATGTGCCGCAAATTTTGATAGTTGTTATTCTTTATTTTGCCGTCAATGTGGTGTGCCTCTGTCCTTTTTTCGGGGTCTGGATTATCACAAAATGCGTCTGCTACCATCTTATGAATGAAAGGGTGCTT
>JAEEGL015029533.1_pt1 | contig 15198 bp, 21 predicted proteins | sample 9134231 | NCBI WGS metagenome assembly JAEEGL01 (sample SAMN16246548, study PRJNA631951) | gut metagenome | biome: gut microbiome; feature: rumen; material: fiber-attached | host: Bos | place: Iran: Karaj | collected 2018-10 | reverse complement strand
GTCCTATCTTACGCCGGAGAAAAGAGTTGCATAGTTAAGCTAGAAATCCTTAAGGAAGCAGTCAGTTGATACCGCATCAGTAAGAGCGGTTCCGTTAAGCACTCCGTACTCTTTAACCCAGGCATCCAATGCGTACCAGTTTGAATATGCGGGGTTATGTTTGTGATTGCCCTGTCCCACACACATGATCCACTCATGAGCCATTGTGCCCACGGGCTTTATGCCAAATTTTTTCGCAAGATATACATTGGAAGTTCCAACGAAAAAAGATCCGTTAAGCTTCGCCTTGCAAAGTTCCGAAACTGCCAGTTCCTGAGCCTCTGCGGAAAGCCTTCTTCTGATACCAAACTCAGAGAAAGCTCCGATCTTCCAGGTTCCATCCTCAAGCTTTTTTATCTTGTCATCGAGCCTTTCTTTGAAACTTTCAAGAAGCTTGTCGTAATCATATCCCATTCGGAAAAACACACCGTTAACAATGGCAAGGGTGGGAATCTCATACATGGAGGTATTGAGCCAGGTGCCCTTGGTTTCTATTGAAAGACCGCACTCCGCATCGGTACCGATCTCGAAATCCTCAAACCTGGGATGCCATAATCTTAAGAAATCAACATAGGATCTCTGAAACCAGGTGATGTTACCGAGATATTCAAGTTCGTCTTCGTTGAACTTAAGATCACAGTATGCCTTTATCTGATGCTTTATCTCCTCCACCATTTCCGGAGTGAAGTGAACGTCCGTATTTCTGCACCTGAAGGTCCAGGTGGTGGTATAACTGGGGAACTGATGATAGATAGCCTGCCCCATGGAAAATTTGTAAAGATCGGTTTCAAGAAGACTGTTGATTATCTGCTCCATTTTCAATCCTTTCTCTCATAGAGATGATGTTCTTTTATATATTCATATGTTCCTATTGGAATAAGATCTTTGCTTGATTCAAGGTCATTTCTTATAGCGGAGGAGGATATGACTCTTCCCCGATATGAAGAGATCCTGATCCTTGCGGAGTACTTTGATTCAAGTTCTTCTTTTTTCTCAAGGATCTCCGCATCGGTTCTGTCACCTCTGGTGGTAACGGAAAGAATGACTTCATTTAAAAATCTCCTGAAATCATGCCACCTTTCAACCTCGAAGAGAATATCGCTTCCGCAAAGAAAATAATAATCGGAATTCCGGAAATCAGGGTCTATTTCAATATCCGCAGTCTTTAATTCCGTTACAGTTTCTACAGAGTAGCTGGGGGTATCCTTGTCGGTTTCAATATGGGATATCTCCAAAGGCATATGGAGATCTGCTATTCCCGCTTCTATCATTCCGATACGGTCTTCTACAGATGTAATCTTTCTGCCCATTTCTTCCTTGAAATAAGGATGTCCCGAGGGAATGATCACAATCCTGTCGAATCCGATCTCTTCATTGATATGTGCCAGGAGTTCCACATGTCCCAAGTGAAACGGATCAAAGGTCCCACCGAATAATGCAGTTTTTAATTTGCTTTTTTTCTCCAAGGCTCTTCACCTTCACCTGTGATGTTGATCTGGCAGCTGTCCATTGCAGCAAGAGCGGTGTCATGACTGTCGGGAGTAACACCGGCGCTGCAAGTCGCATCTACATAAATGGGAATATTGGGATTGAATGCTTTAACAAGAAGTGCATTGCTTATTACGCAAATATCGGTGCAAAGTCCAAAGAGTTCAACAGCCTCAATATCTTTATCATTTGCAAGAATATCTGCGATCATCTGTCCAAGGTCTCTGCTTCCGAAGGTTTCCTTGTTGACGATGATGGGATCACTGCCCGCTGCTGCAAGAAGTCTATCATTAATCTGCCATCCATCAGTATCTTTGATGCAATGAGGAACGGGAAGATTCTTTCCTTCCTCTGTATCAAGATAATCTTCACCGTGAGTATCTCTTGTGAAGATTATGACATTACCATCAGAAGCTGCCGCCTTGATCTTAGCCTCTACATTATCAACGATCTGAATGGCTTCGGGACTGCCAAGGCATCCGTCGATAAAGTCCTTCTGCATATCAACTACAACACTGATCTTCTTACTCATTTTCGTTCCTCCTTACATGCACTGACCAAGAAGTGCCTCACAGCCTTCCAGGATCTGTTTATATACTCCGCTGAAATCACCTGTGTACCATGGATCATCGATATCCTCCGGATGATCGGTAAAGTCCATGAGAAGATGTATCTTACCTTCAGGATCATCTCCCAGGATACGTCTCATGTAACTCAAATTGAGATTTTCCATTCCGATGATATAGTCAAATTTATCATAATCATCCCGTCTTAACTGCCTTGCTCTTTTTCCCTCGCAGGATATTCCGTGACGGGCAAGCTCAGCTCTGGCCGGGGGATATACCGGATTGCCGATCTCCTCCGTACTGGTGGCGGCGGATTCAATATAGAACTCGCCATCAAGCCCCCGCTTACTGACCAGGTCCTTGAAAACAAACTCACTCATGGGTGAACGGCAAATGTTGCCCCAGCATATGAACAGTATTTTAATCATTTCTCTAAAACTCCGTATTTTTAAGCAAAACGAAGGTGTGATGCATGTTTCATGGCATATCCGAAAGTGCCTTTTAGGGGATTATCTTCTCAAATCTTTTCAAAATTTCGCGTATTTTACCACGAAAAAGTGGTAAAAATCGTGGTAAAAACATTTTCCATACCACTCATCTTTTCACCCGAAAAAACACCTTCGGATAATAATACTTAATCCTCACCAACATCAGGCAAACACGCACATATCCTGTTCATTTCTGACTGAGCATCATCAAACCCGACATGCGTATAAGTATTAAGTGTTACAGAGATATCAGCATGCCCCATAATGTACTGAAGTGTCTTCGGATTCATTCCACTACTTGCCATTTTAGAACAAAAGGTATGTCTGCATACATGAGGCGTTACTTTCGGCATCTCGATCTTGTAAATCTTGTTATATTTCTCAATGATATGCTCCAAATACTTTTCCCAATGGAGTGCAACCATCGGCATATCATTTTTATCGAGACATAAAAAACCGCTGTAACCATCAATTACCGGCTCACGCACAGGTTTCTTCCGATTAGTAATAAGATTTCGAAAACACTCTTCTACTTCCTTTGTCATCGGAACATACCGATTACCATGCTCACTTTTGGGTTCTTCAATGATATATTCCATTTCCGGAGTTCTCTGAAGCTGATGATCAATCTTGATCCTCATCTTATCGAATTCAATTTCCTTGTTTGTCAGTCCACAAAACTCTGATATTCTGACTCCTGTATTGAACAGAATATATATTGTATCGTAGTACCTGCTAAAATGCCTGTCTTCTTTTATAAACTTTAATAGATCTCTTTCCTGTTTTCTTGTGATTGCATCCCTTGTTACACTGTCATTAACAACCACTGAAACAAGCTTGAACTCAAACGGATTCTTGCGAATGAGGTCATCAGCCAAAGCCATTTCGAATGCAGGTCTTAAAACACCTCGTATAGTATGTATCGAACTATAGCCCTTACCATCCACCTGCTGCAGTTTTACCAGCCAAGCTTTTGCATCGGATAATTTCACTTGATCGATCCGCTGTTTTCCAAAGCTATCTTTCCTGAGAAGATTAAGAACAGTCTTATATCCGGTACGAGTACTTCGCCTTACACCATTTTTAAGTGATGTATATCTTTCGCAAAGCATCAGCACAGTGTAATTACCGCCTTTGGGAACAATTCCGTCATGGTTATCCTGCGTTATGATGGCTTCTTTTTCCCTAAGTGATAGATCTCTTTTTTTACCCTTAGGAACCGGATCATTACGATCTAATCTCCAGCTGTAAACATTCTTTTCATCGCCGTTAATATCGACATATTTAAACCGATATCTTCCGTCTGATCTTTGGCTCTCTCCGATACGGAGAATGCGATTCTTATTATCTCTTCGCTTCTCGCTCATATTTCCTCCTTTCAAAAAAGGAAGAGAGCCGGATTCATGGCTATAATTTTACCATAAACCAGGCTCTTCTTCCCCAATATTTACCACTTTTTTACCACTACGGTTTTCCGGGATTTTTACCACTACAGCGCAGTTGCTTCGTCCAGAAACTGCTCGAACTTGAATCTCTTTATAAGGACTCTGTTGCCGTTAAGAATGGCAAATCCCGCATCAGGATAACTGTCGACCAAATTCCGTAGTTTAGTTTCACCGATATGGTAATATTCCGCTGCTTCGTTAATCGTGAGCGTATATCTTTTCCATACCGGAATGGCTGAATCCGTCATCATCTCTCCCCGAACGGAAGAATCACCGTTTTGTCTCTCCACATAACCCTCTCCTTTCTGCTCTTACGCTGTATTATTTCGGTTTCATGCCCCGATAGGCATCTTACAGGCATCCCTTCTTAGCCTGCGTTTCACATTTTTAGCGGTTTTAGGCACATAGGCACTTGTTTTTTCAGTTGATACAGAAAAAATAGTAATAATATTATTATCATAAAAATGAGTACCAACTCGCAATTCATCCGCCTATGTGCCTAAAGTGCCTAAGTCATCGCCCCTCTGTCGGTAATCGTTCGAGGCTGACAAGACATGAACTCCGTGATAACCACGTGCGTTTTTACCGTTTTTTGTCGGAATATTCTTGTCATATTTAAGATTCATCTTTTCGGCATTATTCTTAAAAAAACGGGAAAAATCACAATCTCCCACCGTTTTTTCAGCATTGTCATCGCACCATACCTTATATACCAAATACAGTTCTTTAGAAGTAGCCATAGTGCCTTCTTCAAACATGATATAGCCGGATGATTCAATGAAATCCAGGATATTATTATCATCCCTTTTAGCTTCATCCATACGAATCCTTGTATTTTCACTTATCGTAAATGCATATCCATTTCCTACAAGTCTCTTAAGCCCTTCAACGCACCAAAGAAAAATACCTTCTGCTTCGGATATCAGTTTGTCTCCAAGTTCCGGATCATCTACTCTGTTCTCATCTTTATCCTTAACTACCAGAGATACCTGACGTCTGTAAAAGCCTTCAGATCTGTCATAAAGAGATGATAAAGATCCATTGCCAAGTCCGATTATTCTCACGTAGAGGCATCCTTGAGTACTCTGTCTGCCTTTTCTCTCAAGATCAATTTTGTCTTCCATTGTGACAATGGCTTTCAATATATTTGTCTCTGTAAGGGCCTCCATCTTCATATCATCGTCCAACATTAGCAGGATTCCTTCCTGATCCGCTCTGGCAAATCTGTTGGTAGCAAGTTTCTGTATACTGGACGTATTCATATTATCGCCAAGAATAGCCCTTAAAACGCGTCCAATCCTTGACTTGCCCTCTCCACCATTGCCGGTTATAAGCATCATCTTTTGGGCCTTATTTGTCGGAATAAGGGCATATCCCATGAACTCCTGCAGTGTCGGGATATCATCTTCATATAGAAGCTCTGACAAAAATCTGAGCCATGTTTCCGGACATGGTGCATTTGGATCATATGCTACCGGAAGTCTGTTTCTGCAAAACTGCTTCTCCTTAGAAAAATGCCCATCCAGAAAAAGTGTTCCATTAGAAACATGTAATCTGTCGGTCTGTAAAGGAAGGTCTTCACAGTAAGCACTGATCTTAACTGCATCAAGAAGCCTGGATACATTCTTGGCCATATTATTCTTTATATGTGGTGATATAAGATCATATATCTCCTTCTGGAGCTTCTGTTCATCCACTACTCCTCCAACATCGTACAAAACACCCTGAACGCATTTCATGGGATGAAGATCCGTAAGACAATCGCCAAACTGGATCTCATCGATCCTTTTCCCGTCATACCATTCGGGGTATGAATTATTCATATCAGGAGGCTTCTCTCCCCGCTGTGGTTTCATTTGATTCCTTTTAGTTTTTTCCAGCATATCCATTGTTTTCTCCAAAGCCTCCAATTTCTCCTGTGGCAGATTCTTCAAGTCTTCTCTCATAATCAATTATCTTCCTCCCATAGTCATTGAGAATATCTACTTGTGTTTCCAAATTCCCTTCCAGGAATGTATCCATCAAACATTCCAGTTCTGTAATATTCTGAATAGCTTCAACATATCTGTCATCCGGTTCTTCATCCTGATACTTTGGCACATATGTTTCCCGCCATATACAGATCATGTGATAATAGTCGGTAATCGCATTCCAAAAACGGTTCCTCGCTTCGTGAAATCTTTTATAAATCGATTTCTTGCGGGGCAGATTTGATGGAACGATGAAAGAATCCGGTGGTTTCCATTCCTCATAAGCGATATTGAAATCCTTAGCAAGTTTCAAAGCAGCATCCTTCAAGGATAGCCCGAAGAGATTTGATACATAATCAATCGCATCTCCCTTGGCACCGCATCCAAAGCAGTAATACCTTTGATCAATTTTCATACTGGGATTTCTGTCATCATGAAAAGGGCATATAGCCATTCCGTTATGATTGATCTTTAACCCGTAGACTTCAGCAGCATCTCTGGCTGTTACGCTTTCCTTAACAATTACAAATAGGTTCAATTTTCATCCTTTCCGGACAAAGAAAAAGCAGTTACCATTTCTGATAACTGCGATCTTTGTCCTGTTATTATGTATTATCTGTCTTTATGATCTTGGATTATTTCATGATCTCGGCTATTATGATGACTTTCGTTTTGTAATATCCGTTCAAGATCCTTTTTGTTGAATTGAAGAATATCGATAGATGCCAATTCCCAATCTGAATTAATGATTGGCTCCTCTAAAGCCTCCAATTGTTTACACAACTCCGATAGCTCTTTTTTCCACTGCCCCGCGACAATCTTTTTATCGTCTTCCCGAATCATTTCCTTCAACAGTTTCCGATATGTATCGTAATATAACAAGTCGGAATAATGGTCCTTTTTATATTTTTTGAATTTGATCGAATGCTCCTTTAAAGACCATAATTCTTTGTTGAACTTAATATATGGTTCATATTTTTCATATGCATCGAGAAGACTTCTGAGGTAATCGATACGATCAGATAATTTTGAATATCTGGCATCTAAATCATCCCTTGTATTTTGCAGTTCCTTTTGAGAGTTTTCCATATCAGCAAACGAAGACCATCCTTTGTCATGAACATATTTCTCTACATATGCTTTGCTAAGAAGGGTATCCCTATCAAAGATTCTTCCGATGTACTTACCTTTGAATATAGGCATTTTCAAATGATTATGATTTCTTTCACATACTTTTCTGATCATATCAATGATTTCGTTTACAGCATTTAACGGAATAGCTTTAATTGCAGCCAGTTCATCCTTGGCTTTTTCGAGCGCCGCTCTTGCCATCATGATCACTTTATTATGTTCAAGAATTTCCCTATTATAATTTCCTTTTTCAGTTTTTATTCCGTTTCTTTCAAGGGCCGTAGCTTTTTCGCCAAGATGTATCTGAGGAAGAATATCCAGTCCCTGGTCTTTAAATGAACGATGCTCCCAAAAATTCTCTGTTTTGCCAAGCATTTTATTATATTCATTGATGCAACCGGCAAGTTCCTCTCTCCATTCCTTAGCCTTGGTTTTACTGCTCCAATCGTTTGTATTAATGGTTTTACATTTCCATTGTTTCCGGTTATCTTTATCAACTTTTTGAAGACCTGTTTTTTTATCTATGAGTGGGATCCTTTCTCCGTTTTCATCGGTAAGGTATACCTTTTTCTGCTTCGGCATCCATTTTCCGTTTTCATCGATTTCTCGCATAGTCATGAGCATATGGCAATGAAGATTCCTTTGACCATTCTTTTCGGAATCATGAATGGCATATTGAACACACATACCTTGAGATGCAAAATAGGCTTTTGCAAAGGATTCAACAAATTCTTTGGCATATTCATAACTCCACTCATTCGGCAGTGAAAATCTGAATGTCCGAGCCAATTGTGCATTTGATGCTTTCTCATTCATTTCTACAGAATTCCATAAAGCCGAAGGATCCTTATATTGGGCCGGAGCATTATCCGGGAGAAGTACATTCGTACATACTAAGTCTTCAGAATATTTTGGATAATACATTCGGCAATCGTGTTCAGAATACATCTTTTCCCTGGAAATATAAGCGGACTGTTCAACAGCTGAATGACCGCCGTGACAGCCCGCCCCTCTACCACATATCTGTGCTCTGGTGCTAAGATTTTTTATTGCCATACATGCCCTCCGTTCTTTGTCGCTGCATAGCACGCGAACCAAACATGCATTGGCATGTTAGCCGAAGGCTGCTCCCGGCAGGGCGCACGATACCACCGCAGGTGGTATATCTGTGCGCACCTAATAAAATTAGGTGATCGACTTTAGCAAGCCCCGGTTTACTACGCATCGATTTTTGCACCCTCCATTTCTAAGTTTTTAATAGGTGATTCCGATCTTTCTTTTATAACGGTTTTTATCATATTTTTGACATCCGGTAGGCTGAAGGCACAGGCAATGATTCTAAGCAATTCTTCATTTGAAAAGTCATAACATTCAGGGAAGTACTTTACTATCATTCCTCCCATAGCATATTTCTTTGCATTCTGAATGCTTCTGAGTTTTCTGCTTTCTTCTTTTTTTGCTCTATTGAGCATAGCCTTTGCCTCCGCAACCCTTCTTTCAGCCACGAGCACCTTTTGTGATCGTTCTTTTTGTTCCATTTGATTTCTCCTTTTGATGTTTGTATTCCATATTTAAATTTTTGCGTAAAAAAAGACGGCGACAATAATCTATTTGATCATCATCACCGCCGAAAAAATTAGAGCCAAATTATCTAACTTTGAATGGGTTAGGATAATTTTTCGGAATATGATAAGGGCTTCCCTTCTTATCTTGAGTTATTCTTGGGTCATTTGTTTTTTTGCACCACCTTTGTACTTTCCCTTGTGAAACTCCCCATTTTTCAGAAGCCTCTTTTGTTCCCATATCTGCCATAATGATATCCTTTAAAATCCCTTAATTTCATCAAAATCATCTAAGTCAACATAAAAAGCATATGTTGTTTCATTGTTATCCAAATCGTTTGAACTAGCATATAAACCATCCCAAATTTCAATGGATGCAATATTGCTTCTGCCCTTTGCAATATTTTCCGCGTTGGTCACTGTAGATTCACTACTTGTGGATATTATTTGCATATTTGTCACCACGCAGTCTGAAGCAATTGCATTTCCTAAATCATTTTGTGCACTGTAAATAATTACAACATTTGATGTAATGTTTCCAAAAGCATTACTTTTATAGTAAATAATATCAGATATTTCCAATGATCTTGGATTTTTTAATTCACCCTTCAACATATTAATAGCAAAATAAACCTCGTCGTAATGCTCTCGCTCAAACAAAAGCCATTCATTGGGTTCTTCTTTCACTTCTTCTTGAGGCTCAGAATTTGAGCTTCCAGAATTGGATGTTCCAGCGTTGGATGCTAATCCTGTCTTCCCGCAAGAAGAGAGAATTACAATCATTATGAGCGACAATAAAACTGATACCATTCTTTTGTTTTTTAATTTACTCATTTTTTACCTCGATTCTATTATGTGTACTTTTTAGAATGATATTGAGTCAAAATTTTTAAAGAAATCATTAACAGCAAATTTCCTTTATAATTCTTGTTTTAGAATGAATATAGATGTAAAATTATAAGATAGAATTTCATATAATTTATAGATAATTGAAATTCGGAAAAGTACACTATTCCGAATTTTTTGTTGCTTTCGGCAAGGTGGATTTTTCGTATGCCCGAGCTCTTTCAAAGAAGGTTGTCTGGGGCATCCCGCACTGTTCAGCAGCCTCCGATACCGTAATCTTCTTCATTTTCCATTGTTGATATATTTCATAAAAGTTTTCCGGTAGTGGCTTAGGATATCTTCCAAAATGTACCCCTCGGGCTTTAGCTGCCGCGATACCTTCCGCCTGACGGGTTCTGATGTTATTCCTCTCGTTTTCTGCAACATACGACAAAAGTGCAAGCACTAGATCGCTAATAAATGTCCCAAGAAGGTTCTTTTCTCTGCGAGTATCCAGAAGAGGCATATCCATAACACAAAGATCCACTTGCTTGTCTTTTGTGATTATCTTCCACTGATCAAGAATCTCAGCATAATTTCTTCCAAGCCTGTCTATGCTTTTGATATATATAAGATCATTTGCCTTTACTTTCCTCAGCAACCTTTTATACTGTGGCCGGTTGAAATCCTTACCGGATTGTTTATCAACATAGATATTTGCTTCAGGCACATTCATCTCCCTCATTGTGATTATCTGACGATCTTCATTCTGGTCTTTGCTGCTTACACGTACATATCCATATACATTCCCCAATGCATTATTACCTCCTGTCTTTTTTTCTCCATACAATTTCGTATCCCAGGACCTCGGCTATGTCTTCAGCCTCGGAATAGCGAAGAGTTCCTCTTTGGAGCTTTCCGGAAAAGTTTGAAAGACTTCCACTCCATTTATGTGTCACAGACAGTCTTTCCAGTACCTCACGCATAGAAAGCCCCTCTCGGACGATGTAAGATTTGATTTCTCTGCGAATATCCATTGTTTGTTTCTCCTTATATCTAAGAACTATATTTTTTATAAGAAACACCACCTTCCGAATATCTGTCCTGCCCCTGTTCTTCCCATAGGTTGCCTACAGCGACGTGATTGCCCCGCTCGCACGAATCCTGTTCGTGGTCATCGCTTCCCTCTTAATTGAAGGGCGTACTTTTATCGGTGCGGTTATTCAGTTGTCATGGTTCAAGTTGATTCGATAGTCAATTTAGCGTATTTGTTTCATAGAAATTGCATATACCGAAAATCCGCAGAAAATTTAGAAATTAAAAATATTCCGATATTTCGGAATGTTAATAATATGGTTTGCAGAACAGCTTTATTGCCTAAGAAAAACATATTAAGTGATATAATAGAGTTCAATTCAGGAGGGGCAAAAATGATTGATAAAACAACAATCAATTACAGAATAAGGGATCTTAGAAATCCTTACAAAGGCAAGAAAATGGAGCAAAAAGAGTTGGCTGCCGCACTTGGCATTGCGCAGCAAACTCTAAGTGATTATGAAAAACCGGGAGCCAATGTTCCAAGCGATATCATAATAAAACTCACTGAGATATTTAATGTATCTGCCGATTATCTTCTCGGTATAACCGATTGCCCAAATTCCGTGAATACCCCAATCAGTCAACTACATTTATCTGACAGAGCAATCAATACTATATGTAGCGGAAAAATAAATCTGGTTCTTTTATCGGAAATATTAGAGAATGATGCATTCATAAACTTGATGATAGATTCTGAAGCATACGTTGACGGTTTTGTTGATGAGGGAATCAATAACTATGAAAGAATTATGGAATTTGCAAGAAAGAAAGTCTTGGATAAACAAACTTCATCAGCTACCGACGAGGCATCATTAAACCACGTAAGCATTTCTCAGGATGAATACTTTGAGCGGATATTTGCAAAAGATCTCATTTCAATTTTAAATCCTGTGAAAGCGAACCACGCCAAGGACTCAAGCACTTCAGATGGCTTGATTACCGATAATCTCTTGGAAGATATATACCAGGAAGCACTATCTGGTGAAGTCAAAGGAATAAAAGGAGCTATTCGAATAGTAAAATTCACCTTAAATCGTATGTGGGGAGATTTTATTGAAAAACATTCACGCAACCAAATTTCAGATGATATCCCTTTAAGTGATGAATCTATGACTAAGGCGTTTGATAAATCCGGATTATTTGAAGAAAAGGAAAGTAAGAAAAAACGGAACAAGAAATAATTAGTTTTAACCAATAAAGTAAAAAGAGCTGCGAATGTATTCCGCAGCTCTTTCTTATATTGATGCGTGTACACATTCATTGTTACGCTTTTCTTAATATGGTATTACATATCTCTCACAACATTTTGCAAAATAATGGCAATAATAACTTGACATTTTGGCAACCACTATATATAGTATGATTATATAGGAGGTAAATACAATATGGACGGATTTGGAAAAAGAGTTTCGAAATTGCTGGAAGAAATAGGATATACGCAAAAGGAGTTTGCAGGGTTGATTGGAGTTTCAGAGGAAGCTTTATGCAGATACTTAAAGGATACACGCGAACCAAAAATGGAAGTAATAGCTAATATGGCCACTGCATTAAATACAACTACCGATTATCTGCTAACCGGAAAAGATGATAAAGGTTCTTTTGAGGAAACCTTCCGATTGGTTGCACGTGGCACTTCCACTATGACTGATGATGAAAAAACAAGACTGATCAAGGTACTACTAAACAATGGGAAAAAATGATTCAAGACCCAAACTTCCAAAAAAGATATATGACCAAATCGAACAAGATGTGGTTAGACTTCATATCGAACTAAAGCTATCTATTCCCGTCAATCCATATTATGTAGCAAAGAAACTCGGCTATATCGTAAGAAAATATTCTGAATTGGATTTATGTGAAAGTGATCTTATGCAATTAAGAATTAGTGATGATGGTAAGCCTCGTGACGGACTCTCATATTATGATCCAAACGAAGATACTTATGTGATTTTTGTAAATGACATAGATTCTTTTCAGAAAAAGCATGATGAATTTACCATAATGCATGAAATAGCCCATATACGAATGGGACACAAGACAAGCAGTCAATTGGCTGAAATGATTGCCAATTACTATGCATCATATGCATTAATCCCTTCACCATTGCCAATGATGTTTGAATGCTCTGATTTTTCGGATTTGATAGACACATTTGATGTATCTATCGAATGTGCTTGGTATAGTTGGGATAGATATGTCAACTGGTATAACTATTCAGGTTCATATAAGAACCACGAAAAACGATTGAAAGAATACTACATCAGATTAATGGAGGAAACTGCCTATGATAAGAAACTAATAAAATAAAAAACGCATAACTGTTGGAGCAGTTATACGTTTTCTCAAAGAAAGACTAGTAAAATCTTTCTCTAACGATAATTGTATTTTACTTCAATCTTTCTGAGAGAGCAATAAAAAAGTAACTAATAATATTATTGTTTGTCCCATTGGGGACAGAAAGATGAGGTAAATACTATGAAAAACCTAGTATTCTATGTTCCTTGTCTGTCAAAAAATGACGGGAGGGAACAAAACTATGGGAACAACTAAAACCGGAAGGGTATTGAATACCCATGGAGCCGCAGGCTCAGCAAGTCAGTTTTCTATTGTTCATTCAAACGAAGGTGCTTATACAAAGCCCCAAAAAGGTGACCATATACGTTTAAAAAGCGGCGGTCATGGTCAGACCGGAATGAACGAACTTGATAAGTACGGAATAAGGTATGTAATCGAGAAAACATACCCTAACGGAGTCCGTGTAGGACATATATTGGATCATACCAATAAAGCCAAAAGAAAATCCATGGGACAATCATGGTTTCCCAAGGATTGGAAAAGCAAAGATATCAAACATGCAGGTGAACATGTAGCAAATCTTAAAGGAAATCGACATGTTCAAGACGGTGTTGCTGTGTATGGAATGTGGAAAGGCGTCCGAGTAGGTGTAATACGAACTCACGGACAGATAGGTACTATTTTTCCGGATTCTAAGCAGCCAACTCATAAAGGAGGCAAAAGAAAATGAATATAGAAAAATTCAGAGAAGTTATTAAGCAGAGAGAATATGTATCTCAGATTAGCCAAGATGAATGGGATGATGGCATAGAAGAATGCCGGAAACAGGAACTTGAAATTCTATCTGAGGACATTCCTTCAACAATAGAGTTTCTTAGAAACGATTGCACAGCATCCGAATTCTCTTGGATCAGTGAAGTGTTTGAAGACCTTGTAGAAGCTCACCCAGTCAAAGAATTGGTTCAATGCTATAAAGATCTGGCAGCAAAATATCCAGAGGAAAGCGAAACCTATCATATTATCGATAGTTGCATAGAAAGTGCAGAAGCAATTCTAAAATGGGAGGAAGAACATGGCAAAGAAGGTTGAACCCCTTGTGGATGAAGGCTTCAGGGTATCATTAGTAGAAAAAGCCTTCTTTGACGGCAAATTCGAGATTCCACACATTGATGCTCCTAAAAATATTATCATTCCCTCGGGCATGGTTCCTTTCTCAAGCAGAGAAAGGAGCCCGGAAAAGAAAGACTTCGTTTGCTTTTACGAGCATGATATCAATTTCCGTGAAATATTAACAAGCACAGAGGAATATGTGGAGGATCTCAAAAGATTCCCTGGAATCATAACGCCGGATTGTTCCCTATATATCGATGCCCCATTATGTGTTCAAATAGCAGACATTTATCTTAATCGAGCCGTTGGCTACTATTTAAGTCAGCAAGGTATTTATGTTGTTCCAAATATCCGATGGGGCGATGAGAGAACATACACCTCAGACTATCTCGGAGAAAAAGTCGCATTTCAAGGCGTCGATAAACATAGTATAGTTTCTATCGGAACATATGGACAAATTAGATCAGCCGAATCAAAAAGATTCTTTAGAGAAGGCTTAATAGAAATGTTGAAGGAACTCGAACCTGAAGTTGTCCTGGTCTATGGGGCAATGCCCAAGAAAATCTTCGGGGATTTATTAAACAAAACTAAATTTGTCCAATTTCCTGATTGGACTACCCGAATGAAACAAACTAAATAATCTATCAATAATGCCAGAGCTATCGTAATACAGCTCTGGCGTTATACATGAATCCGGCTCTCTTATTGTGTTTCAAGTAAAAGTGGTAAATCAGTGGTAAGAATTTGGTGAAGACATTTGCAATCCGCATAGACACTGAGTTTCAGAAAAAAAGGAAGTTCATGCCCCAGCAGACGAACAGTATCTTTATCATTTAAAAAACCTCTTCAAAATGGCAAAGTATGCCGTGTTATGCGCCTTTTTGCCAAATGTGTAGTAACGCATCTATTTTACAGAAAATGTTCGAAAATCGCAAAACTTGGCACAACTTGGCATATTACAGTTTCCCTGCCTGCTTACCTCTTCGCAGCATTCAGCAGTATGAACAGGGACAAAGGGAATTGTCTCACGCCAGAGCAGATGTGGTTGTGAGGCTGAGTAAGGCGATGTATTGCAGGATTGAGGATATCATCTGAATAGATGATCACCATCAGTTCTTTCGGTACGATGACGGTGTGAATCCCATTATCTTTACGAATGTACGGTTAAAATAGCTGATATT
>JAEEGL013261263.1_pt1 | contig 15198 bp, 15 predicted proteins | sample 9134231 | NCBI WGS metagenome assembly JAEEGL01 (sample SAMN16246548, study PRJNA631951) | gut metagenome | biome: gut microbiome; feature: rumen; material: fiber-attached | host: Bos | place: Iran: Karaj | collected 2018-10 | reverse complement strand
TATTAAAAAAATATCATCATTTAACAATTCTTTTACTTTGTTAGTTTGTAAATGTCCAATCATATGCCATTTAATATCTTTTGGTAACGTTTTTCTTTTATCACATAATTCCCTTACGTGATTTTCTCCAAAATCTCTCATCCCCATGTTATAGGCTTCCATTATTTCATCATTACTACGAGTTTTAGAAACACATATTAATTGAGTATCATATTCTTTAATTTCATTTAGTATTCTTTCTATATTCTCTTTTATCATACTATCACCATTTTAATTATATCATATTGACAACAACTATTTTCTTAAATATAATGAAAATACAAATATATGTTATCAAGAGTGGACGAGAGAATCGGCTTTATGACTCCACAGCAACCTACCCATAGGCAAGGTGCTAATACCGACAAAGCTAGTGCTTTGACTGATGATATTAAGTCTTGTACTAGTGTGTGCAAGGCTTTTTCTTTTCTTGAAACATATATTTAAGAAAGGAAGGTTATATGAAAAAACTATTTACATCAGAAAGTGTAACAGAAGGGCACCCAGATAAATTATGTGATTTAATATCAGATGCTCTTCTAGATGAATATTTAAGAAAGGATAAAAACTCAAGAGTAGCACTTGAAACAGTAGCTGGAAAAGATTTAATATTGGTTACTGGAGAAGTTACCTCTAAAGTACAAATTGACATTGAAAGAATAGTTAGAAAGACTATAAAATCAATTGGATACTTTGGTAAAGATTATGATATTGACTATAAAGAATGTAATATTATAATTAACGTTAATAATCAATCACCAGATATTGCTAAAGGAACAAATGATGAAGTAGGTGGAGCAGGAGATCAAGGTATTATGTTTGGTTATGCATCTAGAGAAACTAAAGAGTATATGCCATTAGCTATTATGTTAGCTCACAAGCTTTCAAAAAGGTTAGCAGAAGTAAGAAAAAAAGGAATAGTTAAAGATCTAGGACCCGATGGTAAGACACAAGTAACAGTTGAATATGATGATGGAAAAGCTATAAGAGTAGATACTATAGTGATTTCGACACAGACGAGAGAAACTAAAAAAAGCAGTGTATTAAAAAAGGAATTAGTAGAAGAAGTTATTGAAAAAGTAATACCTAAAGAATTAATAAAAAGTGATACTAAAATAATAATAAATCCAACTGGAAGATTTGTAATAGGCGGACCCCTAGGTGACTCTGGATTAACCGGAAGAAAAATAATAGTTGATACATATGGTGGATATGCTCCCCATGGAGGTGGGGCTTTTTCTGGAAAAGATCCAACTAAAGTAGATAGAAGTGCTTCATATATGGCAAGATTTATTGCTAAAAATATTGTTTCTAATAATTATGCCAGTATATGTGAAGTGGAACTTTCTTATGCTATTGGAGTTAAAGAACCAATCTCTTTATATATAAATACGCATAATACTAATACAATTCCCGAGGAAGAAATACTAAAAAAGATAAAAGATAGAATACCTTTAAGTCCTCAAGGAATAATAAATTATTTTGATTTAAGACAACCAATATATACAAAAACCACAAATTATGGACACTTTGGAAAGAGAAATCTTCCTTGGGAAAAAATAATAAAATTATAAGTTGCAGTAGCAACTTTTTTTAATAAGTCTTTTAAAAAAGTAAAAAAAATTATATAATAAAATTGAATAATAGTGAAGAATAAGTAATTTATAATCTCTTCATTATAGTAATCATGGAATTGATTCTTCAGATAGATCATGGATTTTAGGATAAGGTGATAATATGGATAAAGATAAACTAAGAGAAACAATCAGCAATATACTACGTCTAAGTAACAAAAAAATAGGAGAAGAAAGAATAGATCGATTAGTAGAAGAATTAATTGGTTTTAGTAATAAAGACATTATTGATTCACTATCACTAAAAGTACTTTCTTTTTATGGAAAAGATAATTCTAAATTATTAGAGAGCTTAGAATTAATAAGAGGTTTAGATCCATCAGTATATAAAGATTGGAAAGGCATGCTTAAAGTAGCTGAAATAAATAAAGCCACAAACCATAAACCAGGAGATTTATCTGTAAAAGAGAATCATGCATTAATAGATAAGACATTAGTAGAAGTATGTAATAGATTAAATGCCCTAAGAGTTGATTATTATGTAGTTGGGGCTCTATCTAGTTTTATTGGTACCAATACACCTTTATTTAGATATCATGATGATATAGATTTCATGGTTGCTGAAGAAGATTTAGATAAAGTTAGTAAAGCTCTAGAAGGAACTGATTTTGTTTTTGAAGATAATAGACTTCATAATAAGAAGACACATAAAGAAGGGGAAAATCATACGGGTGGAGAACATGAAGTAATTGCAAATCATAAAGAAAATGAATTCCATTTAGGCTTCTTCTTATTTAAAAGAAATCCAGACAATTCATTGACCATTAGAGAATACTATATGGAAGATGGAGAGCCTCATGTATTAGAAAGACACTTACCAAAAGAATTGGTAGATTTAGAATATACTAAGAAGACAACCGAATATAAAGGCACTAGATTTAGAACATCTACTCCAGAAAGTGTTTTAGCTAAAAAAGAATATACAAGGCACGGAAAAGATTTATTAGATATAGAGGCTTTAAGAGATAAAGTAGATAGAAGTAAAATAGCTGAAGCAAGACAATATAGAACACCTTTTACTACTAAACCAGTTAATGAAAAAAAGAATAATAGTGAATTGTCTAGTATGGTGGAAAAACCTCCTGTTAAACAAGAGGAAACTAAAAAGCCACAAGAGAAAGCAACACAGAAATCTTTAGGTGTTCATCCAGCTACACAACCAAGTAGTAATAAACCAAGTGGCTTTATTACTGCGGCAGCATCATTGTTAATAGTAATTTTAATAATGACAATTGTTCTTTTGATTATGGCAGCTGTATTAACAATAATATAATTAGTAGAGAAATCTCTACTTTTTTTGTATAATAATATTGGTGATAATATGAAAAAGAGTGCTGGAATTTTAGTTTATAAAAAAGAGAATAATAAAACTTATGTCTTTTTATCTCATCCAGGTGGTCCATATTGGGAGAATAAAAGTACCCATTGTTGGTCAATACCCAAAGGAGAGCAAAATGAAGAAGAAGACTTATTAGAAACGGCTATAAGAGAATTTAAGGAAGAAACGAACTTAGATATAACAAGTGAGTTAGCCTTCTTAGGAACTAAAAAAGTAAATAATAATAAATTAGTAACAGTCTTTTATACTAATCAAGATTTAGATGAAACAAAAGCCAAAAGTAACTATTTTGAATTAGAGTGGCCACCTAAATCTGGCATAATAAATAAGTATCCAGAGATGGATAAATCAGCATGGATAGAATTAGATAAAGCTAAAGAATTAATATTTGAAAACCAGTTGTATTTTTTAGAAAAATTAGAAGAGATTTTATGATATAATAAACAATGTAGGAGGATGAATTATGGATATAGAAAAATTAAAAGTAGTAAAAGAAAGAAAAGGATTTATCGCAGCTTTGGATCAATCAGGTGGATCAAGTGCTAAGACATTAGAGGCCTATGGTATACCAAAAGACTCATATGAAACAGAAGAAGAAATGTTTGACTTAATACATGAAATGAGAAAGAGAGTATTTACATCACCATCTTTTACAAGTGATAAGATATTAGGTAGTATTTTGTTTTATAAAACAATGAATTCTAAAGTAAATGATAAATATACTGCTGATTATTTATGGAGTGAAAAAAATATTGTTTCATTTTTAAAAGTAGATAAAGGATTAGAAGAAGAAAATAATAATTGTAAATTAATGAAAGAAATACCTGACTTAGTAGATCAATGTAAATTAGCAGTAGAGCGTGGAGTATTTGGTACTAAGATGCGTAGTGTTATTTATGATGCTAATGAAGAAGGAATTAAAGCAATTGTGGATCAACAATTTGCCTTTGCTAAAATTATTTGTGATAATGGATTAGTACCAATCATAGAACCAGAAGTAGATATTAATTCACCAAGAAAAGAAGAGGCTGAAGAAATATTACATAGATTAATAGAAGAAAAATTAGATAACTGGAGTAAAGAAGACTTAATTATGTTTAAGTTTACTATTCCAACAAAAGCTAATTTATATTTAGATTTATATAAATATGAATGTTTAGTAAGAATTGTTGCCCTTTCAGGTGGATATACTACTGATGTAGCATGTGAATTATTAAGCAAAAATGATAAGATGATTGCTTCATTCTCAAGAGCTCTTCTTCAAGATTTAAATGTTAATCAAAGTGAAGAAGAATATAATAAGATATTAGGAGATGCTATAGATAAAATCTATAAAGCATCAGTATAGGAGTATAAATGAAAGTATTAAAATGTAAAAAATGTGGAAAAATAGTTGAAGTATTACATGAAGGTTGCCCAGTGGTAATGTGCTGTGGAGAAGAAATGACTGAATTAGTAGCCAATACAACAGATGCAGCTCAAGAAAAACATGTTCCAGTATACAATATAGAAGATGATAAGATAGTAGTAACTGTAGGAGAAGTAGAACATCCTATGGAAGAAAAACATTATATAGAATGGATTGCTATTGAATCAGATGATGAAGTACAAAGAGTATACTTAGAACCAGGATATGAACCAAAGGCTACTTTCCAAGTAAAAGATAACATGACAATTTATGCTTATTGTAATCTTCATGGATTATGGAAAACCGAAGTAAAATAAAGATATTTAACAAAATATCTTTTTTTGTTATAATAAAGCTGGTGATTTTATGAGTATTAAAGATGTCTTTAAAAAAGCTAAAGTAAATAAGAAATCATTAGAAAAATATGGTTTTATCAAAGAAAATAATATTTATACTTATAAAAAAGATATTTTAGATGATTTTTTATTAATAGTAGAAATATCAGATACTATAAATATCCAAGTAATAGATAAAGATATCAACGAAGAATATCTTGCTATATATTTAGAAAATTCTGGTACTTTTGTTAATACTATAAAAGAAGAAGTATTAAAAGAATTAACCAAAATAAAAGACAATTGTTTTATAGAAACATATTTCACATATGATCAATCTAATAGAATTACCAATTTAATAAAAAAAGAATATAATAATATACCAGAATTTCTATGGGAAGATAATGATGCTGGAGTCTTTAGAAATAATGAAAAATGGTATGGTATTATTATGCATATTAATAAGAATAAAATAACTGATGAAGATAAAGATATAGAAGTATTAAACATTAAGTTAAATGAAAAAGAGATAGAAAAACTCTTACAGAAAAAAGGATATTATAAAGCTTATCATATGAATAAAAAGTCTTGGATTAGTATTCCACTAGATGATGAATTAAAAGATGAAGAAATAATGAACTTAGTAAAAGAAAGTCATAAATATACTGAGATATCAAATGAATGGATAATACCAGCTAATGCTACTTATTTTGATGTTATTGAGTATTTCAATACTAATAAAGAAGTTTTGTGGAAACAATCAAGTAACATTAAAGTAGGAGATATAGTCTATGTCTATTTAAGTAGTCCATATAGTGCCCTAATGTATAAGACTAAAGCAACTAGAGTCAATGAAGATTATTTTTCTACTAGAAGACAAAAACATGATAAAGCAATGTATTTAGAAGTATTAAAATCTTATCCCAAAGATAAATTTAATTTCAAAAGATTAAATGAATTAGGAGTAAGAGCTATTCGTGGTCCAAGACATATTACTAAAGAATTGAAAGTAGAATTAGAAAAGGAGTAATTATGGAAGAGTATAAAGAAATCGAAAGAAGTATAATAAAAAAGTATCGTAAAGATATTTGGTCTAAATTTGTAAAAGCTGTAATTGATTATGAACTTATTCAAGAGAATGATAATATTATGGTTTGTATTTCTGGTGGAAAAGACTCTTTCTTATTAGCTAAATGTATAGAAGAATTACAAAGACATGGTAAATATCCATTTACTGCTCATTATGTATGTATGGATCCAGGTTATAACAAAGAGAATAGAAAAAGGATAGAAGAAAATGCAAAAAGAATGAATATAGATATTGAAATATTTGAAAGTGATATATTTGATATTGTTGTCGATGTTGATAGGAGTCCATGCTATTTATGTGCTAGAATGCGTCGAGGTTGTTTATATAATCATGCTAAAGAATTAGGTTGTAATAAAATAGCCCTTGGACATCATTTTAATGATGTTATAGAAACAACTCTTTTATCGATGTTTTATGGAGCTGAAGTAAAAACTATGATGCCTAAATTACATAGTGAAAACTTTGAAGGATTAGAATTAATAAGACCCTTATATTTAGTAGAAGAAGCTAGTATTATAGCTTGGTCTAAATACCATAAATTAGAATTTTTAAATTGTGCGTGTAAATTTACTAAAGAACATTATCAAGAAGTAGATGGAATAAGTAAAAGAAAAGAAATTAAAGAATTAATAAAACAATTAAAAGAAGTAAATCCTAACGTTGATTATAATATTTTTAAGGCTTTAGACAATGTTAATCTAAATTGTGTATTAGGTATGAAAAAAGATAAAGATTATATAAGTTTTTTAGATAATTATTAAAAAAACTACATAATTTACAAAAAAACTGTAAAAGGCAACCATTTGTTATTAATAGTTGCATTTTTTAATGTATAATTATTATATATAGTAGATGAGTAGGTGATTATATGACAAAACATCGTAAAAAACATCATAAAAAGAATAATGCTTTTTCTATGGTAGAGCTTTTAGCAGTAGTAGCAATCTTAGGAGTATTATCTACTGTTGCGTTAGTATCTGTTCAAAGAATTATTAATAAATCGCATGAGGAATACTATAAAAATCAAGAAAAAAATCTTATTTTAGCGGCTCAAAGTTATATGAATGATAATAGAAGTGAACTACCAAAAGTAATAGGTAGAAAAACAAAAGTATCTCTAAAGACTTTAAAAGAGACTAATTATCTAAAAAAAGATATAACTACATATAATAAAAAGAAGAGTTGTGATGAAGAAGAAAGTTTTGTAAGTGTATTTAAATATGGAAATACGAATTATTCATATACTGCTTTCTTATCATGTGAAGATAATAGATATGATCCAGGACCACCATTAGGAGATGGACCATATATTAAAGTAGATTGGCCTAATGCAAATAAAGTAAGAATAAGTCAAGCTGAAATAACTATTAAAGGTGAACAAAATGACTCTTCAGTAAAACTAATTAGTTATAGTTATAATATTGCAGTTAGAGAAAATGATCGTTTTGTTACTTTAGTAGAATTAGGAAATACTGAATATAGAGGCAGTTCAATAGTAAAACTAATTAATTTAAATAAATTTACTCTTTCTGGAAATGCCGAATTAAAAGTAACAGTAAAAGCAACTAACTACAAAGGTAAGAGTGTAACTAGAGTATTTACTAAAAACTTCAAAGATACAGATCCTCCTACATGTATAATAAAAGATATAGATAAACCAAATACACAAGCTAGTGCTAATAGAGGTTGGGTATCTGATAGTAGAAAAATCACTATTGGCTGTGATGATGGTGATGGAGTAGGTTGTGAAAAAGATAGTTATACTAAGACATTTACAGATGAAGGAATAGAAGGAAATATTACAATTAAAGATAATGTTGGTAGAAAAACAACTTGTAGAGTTGCACCATATATTGATAGAACAAAACCAACAATCAAAGTAACAGCTTATAAATGTGACGCTAACTTAAATGCCACAGGTTCATCTGTTGGTACAACAACAATTAGTTCTGATTCAACATGGACTTCTAGTAGTTTATCAGGTAATGCTAATGGTTGGTTAAATAAAGCAAATTATCCTTATGGAGTATGTTTCGTTTTCGATGTGTCTGATGGTCAAGCAATAAAATCAGCTGATTGGAAATGGAATCAGTCAGGTTATAAAAAGAATCAATCAGGATATACAACCTTAGATGGTGGAAGTATGGGTAAGACATATAATGAAGGTGTATATAAAACTAGTGAATATAAGAAGACGGATTCAATTAGACATTCATTAAGTGCTGAAGGACATAGACGTGCAGCCTTAACAGTAAAAGATGGAAGAGGTAATACAACTACTTTAACAGTAGATATGAAAATAGATAGAACTCCTCCAGCATGTCCATCAGTAGTTGCTAAATCTGGAGGTACAGTAATTGCTAAGGATACAGGATGGTCATTTGGTAAACCAATTGACTTTACGTTTACTTGGTCAAGCGATACATATAATTGGGATTGGTATACAGATAGTTCAACAAATGATAAAACAGTAAATGGAATTACATTTAAACTATGGGGTACAAATAATCCTCCATCAACTACAACTGTAAATATTTCTGCTCAAGGAAAAAGAAGTATTTTAGAAGTTGTAAAGGATGAAGCATTAAATCCAAAAGATTGTCTTCAAAGAACATATAATATTGATAATTGTGACGCAAAAGAAGCTAGATACAATGCTTGGAGTGCCTGTGCTGCTAATCCAGAATGTGGAACTGGTAGCCAGTCACGAACTGGAACATATTATTCGACATTGAATACTTCACATACTTGTGGAGCGGCACCAGTTCAAACTCAAGCTTGTGCAATGCCTAAAAAATGTGAAGATAATCCATATGCCAATCAAAATGGCAAAGTGTTCAAACACATCAATAATGCAATAGCAGGTACAGGAAGTGGAGGAACAATATACCTTACAGTAGCTAGTTTCAACGAAAGCCAAGATCCAATATTAAACGCTAATAAAACTTTGACATTTGATTCATATGGAAAAGTTTTAACTCTAACAAATGAAGAGTTCCAAATAAAACAAGGTAAATTCATTATTAAAGCAGGAACTATCGCAACTTCAGACTTTAAAAGAGCTGCCTTCAGAATAAATGGTGGAACAATGGAAATGACTGGTGGAAAGATATATAGTCCATATGAAACTGATGAGTATGCCGGCTGTGAAGCTGTTCGAGTACTTGGTGGTACAATGAAAGTAACTAACGGAACAATTCAATCTGGTAATGGAAAAAAGAGTGGATATGCCCGTGGAGTACTTGTTAAGGATGGAACATTCACTATGAGTGGTGGAAAAATATATGTTAATGCTGCCAAGAAAGTCTGGGGTGGAACTGGACTTAATGCAATGGGTGGAAAGGCAACAATAACAGGTGGAACACTTCAAGTTGTCCATGGCGGACCATCTAGATGTCTACTATGTGGTAACGGTGGAGTTATTAAAGTAAAAAGCGATAAGTCATATCTAAAATGGGGTCAAGTAGTTAAAAAAGGTGGAGTAGTATTCTATTTAGCTGATAAAGATAAAGGCTCTGTCTGCGTAGAAAAATCAGTTCATCTAGATATTGATAAAGATAATACAACTTATAGTAGTGGAGGAGTAAAACTAAAACAAAAATCTTGTTAAAAAGAGCTCAATTGAGCTCTTTTTTTATTAAAAGTATTAAATATTATTCAATAATGATATAATGATATTATAAGGTAGGATAGTTATGATAAGAATATTAAGTTTATTTGATTGCCCACTTCGGGATGTAAAAAGATTATTACCAATTATCAAAGAACAAGGTTTTAATGCTGTACAACTATCACCTCTTCAACCAACAAAAGATGATTCATCAAATGAATGGTGGATGTTGTACCAACCACTTAACTTTGAAATAGGTAATAAAATTGGCTCAAAAGAAGAATTAAAGGACTTATGTGATGAAGCGAGAAAATATGACCTATTAATAATAGCTGATACAGTTGTAAATCATCTAGCAAACGAATCAGATATGAATCCGCTTAAACCACATTATTATGGTGATAAAGATTTAATATATGATGCTGATTGTTGGAAACTACAAGTTCCCGTTACTAATTGGGAAGATAGATACCAAGTAACTCATTACTGCATGGGCTTACCAGGTTTAAATCCTAATAATAAGATAGTACAACAAAAAGTAGTAAAAATGTTAAATGAATATGCTGACTTAGGTATAAATGGTTTTAGATTTGATGCCGCTAAATCAATTGCTTTACCTGAAGAAGGATGTGACTTCTTCCCAGTTATTACATATTCCCTAAATAGATGGATACCAATTATTTATGGAGAAGTATTATTTGCTGATCAAGAATTACTTGATAAATATGCCAAATATATGAAAGTATTAACTACATCAAATAGTCATAATAAAGATTCAATAATAAAGTTTGTTGAGAATAAAGATAGTTTTTTATCAAAAGACCTTGGCTGGACTAAAAAATGGCCTAAAGAAAGAGTAACAGAAGAATATAAATATTTGACAAGATCTTATCCAAATACTCTATATTATGCCAGAAATTATACCGATGATTGGTATGAATGGCAGTCACATAACGTAAAGGAAGCAAACAAACAATATGTCAGATAAAAATATAGATTTTTTAACTAATCATTATATTGCTCATCGTGGAATACATAATAATAAAGTAATTGAAAATACTAAAGAAGCGTTTGATTTAGCTTTAAAAATGAATTATCCGATAGAATTAGATGTTCATCTATTAAAAGATAAAGAAATAGTAGTCTTTCATGATGATAATTTAAAAAGATTAGTTTCTATTAATAAAAGATTAAAAGACTATACATATAAAGAATTATTAGAAGATAATAAACTATTTCATATCCCAACACTAAAAGAAGTATTAGAACAAGTTCAAGGTAAAGTACCAATCATTATAGAGTTAAAATATGATAATAAAGTTGGTCTTTTAGAACAAGAAGTAGTAAAACTATTAGATAATTATCAAGGTAAGTTCGCTATTCAAAGTTTTAATCCCTTTATAGTAAACTGGTTTAAAAAGAATCGAAAAGACTATATAAGAGGCTTACTAATATCTAATAAAAAAGATATAAAAGCAAGAATAGCTAGAAGTAAATTATCAATATTATTATCTAAACCAGATTTCTTATCTATATCTAGTAAATATAATATGAAGAAGATTAATAAATTGTCCCAAAAACACAAAATATTAATCTGGACAGTAGATAATAGAGAAAAGTATTTAAAATATAAAGATAAATATAATTTAATAATAGAAAATATAGGAGAGATATCATGAAACATAAAAATTTAATATTAGTAATAATATGTATTATTTTAACTTTAACAATAGGAGCATTAATTCTTTTAATTAAGAATGGAATTATTTTAAGTAATATGACTATGGCTTATGAATTAAAGTCTTATTCTAATTATCAAGCTCATAATAGTAAAATATTAAAAGACTATGATGATTATCTAGATAGTGGAATTACTGAAGTAAAATTAACTAAGAATGATTTTAATAATAATTCTTATATAATAGTAAATGTAGAATATGATAGCTGTGGAGATAAGATTTATCCACCTAATAAAGTAGAAGTATTTTCTGAATCAGTAAAAGTAACAATACCATATAAAACAAAATGTGGATCATGTGCAACACTATATAAAACATATTTAGTAAAATCAGAAAAAATAACTAGTGATAAGAGGATAGTACCATTTTACCAAGCTCTTAATCATCGAAATTGTCCAGGTGATATAGTGGTAAAGAAACCAGTTATTTACTTATATCCAGAAGAAGATACTCAAGTAACTATAAAAGTATTAAAAGATAAAGATTTATTAACATCATACCCCAAATATGATAAAGAATGGAAAGTACAAGCAGATAAAGATGGTAAAATATCTTATAAAGATAAAGAATACTATTCTCTATATTATGAAGCTAAGATAGATACTATTACTCCTCATAAAGAAGGTTTTGTAGTAGAAGATAAAGATTTAATATCTTTCTTAGAAGAAAAACTAGATATACTAGGATTAAATTATAAAGAAAGACAAGAATTTATTATTTATTGGTTACCAATACTACAAAATAATAAGTATAATTATATTTATTTTGAAACTAATGTAAATGATATATACCCAATAAGTGTAAATCCAAAACCAGATACAGAAATAAGGATATTAATGGAATACCTACCATTAAAAGATAAAATGCAAGTTCCAGAACAAGAACTATGTAAAGTACAAAGACAAGGCTTTACACTAGTAGAATGGGGCGGAACAAGAATTTACAACAAATAATGAACTTATATTAATTATCGTTGTAAAAATAATAAATAAGATTTATAATTAATATAGAATAATAGGAGGAGCCTATGAAAAAGAGATTATTATTTTTATTGGTAGCAGTATTATGTTTAGGTATTACTGTTAATGCTAAAGAAGTGACAGAAGATTATAAATTAACTGGAGATATTACTGATGGTATACATATACCAGAAGGAAAAGAAGTAGTATTAGATTTAAATGATTATAATGTTAGTGGAACAATCGAAGATCTAGCGACTATTTATAATGAAGGTACATTAACTATCAAAGAATTAGGTAATGTAACAAGTGAATATTCAAATGAAACAGATCCTAGTCTTATCTTAAATGAAGGTACACTAATTATTGAAAATGGTAATTATAGTGGAGGAGCATATCCATTATTAAACAAAGGAAAAACTACTATCAAAGGTGGTAGCTTTACAAGAACTGGTGGTACTAATATAGCTATAATGAATGATAAAACATTAACTATTGAAAAAGGTACTTTCCAAGGACAAGTAATTAGTAACAATAATATTACTGTTAAAGATGGTACTTTTAATGCAGGAGTAACAATAGCTAAAAAAGGAAAAGTTACTGGCGGAACATTTAAAGTATTATTAATGGCTCAAAATGAAGGTACTGAATTAACTATAGATGAAGCAACTATATCTACCTTATCAGCAACTACAAAAGCTGTAGTTAATGTAGAAAAGGCTACTGTTTCTGGACAAGTACAAGCAATAACAAATGGAGTAGTTAATATATATGATGGAGAATTCAATGGAACATTAACTATTCGTGGTAGTGAATCTAAAATAAATGCCTCTGGTGGTGTATATAAATATCTTGTAACTAATGATTATTTGGAAACTGGATTTGTTTGTAGAGAAAGATCAGATGGTAAGTTTATAGTATTAGATCCAGATAATATATCATTAAGAATGATAAAAGAGTCAATTGATTCTTTAGTAGCTGAAGAAGAAGAATTAATTACTAATGCTCTACAAGATACTGAATATCAAATAGGTGCTAGTTACGATGTAACAATAAAAGAAGTTACAGATAAAGGAGAAGAACTAGGTACAGTTACTGAAACAGACGAAGAATTAGAAGTAACATTAGAGATTCCAGAAGAATTACAAAATGTACCTGCAAATACTGATAGAGAATTTGTAATAATAAGAGTTCATAATGGAGAAGCTGAAGAATTAGAGACTACTGATAATAAAGATGGTACTCTAACAGCTAGATCTAACTTATTCTCTACATATACAGTAGCTTATAAAGATACAGTAAGATCTACACCAACTAATAATAATGATAATAATGATTCTGGAACAATTAATTATAGAGAAGAAGAGACAAATACTATTGGTACTAATCCAAAGACCAATGATAATATATTACTATTTGTAATGTTATTATCTATCTCATCAATCTCTCTAGTAATTAATACTAAGAAGTTAATAAAAAACAATTAATATGTTATAATAAAATAAGTAAGATATCTTACTTATTTTTTTAGGAGTAATGCATATGAAAAAGAAGTTATTAATTATTATTGAAATATTATTAGTAATAGTATTATTATTTTCTTCATATAAAATAATTAATTGGTTTATTAATAATAAAGAAACTGAAGATATTCAAAAAGAAGTAAAAGAAAAAGTAATACTAGATGACATAAAGATAAATACAACTATTGCTCATAAAATAAACTTTAGTAATTTAAAAGATATTAATAGTGATGGAATAGCTTGGTTAACAGTTAATAATACTAATGTAGATTATCCAATATTACAAACTACTAATAATGATTATTATTTAACTCATAATCTATATAAAGAAAAAAGTGATGCAGGATGGCCATTTTTAGATTATAGAAATAACTTAAATGATAAAAACATAATAATATATGCTCATAATAGATTAGATGGCTCAATGTTTGGTAGTCTAAAAGACTTAAAGAAGAATCATTATTTTAATAATTTAAGTAATAGAGAGATAGTATTAATGACTAAAAACGCAACCCTAGAATATGAAATATTCTCTGTTTATGAAGTACCAGAAGAGAAATATTACTTAAAAACTAATTTTGATAAAAAGGAATTTACTAAGTTCTTAAACACAATAAAAAATAGAAGTATTTATAAATCTGATGTTGATCTAGATAATACTACCCAAGTATTAACTTTAAGTACTTGTACTCAAGAAGACAATAAAAGACTAGTAGTCCACGCAAAAAGGTAAAATAACCCTTTACAAATAATTCATTTGTGTTAGAATACAAAGACATGAGGTGATATTATGTATTGTATGGTAGAGATTGCTTATGATAAGAAAGTAGAATTAAACGAAACAATTAATACTTTACTATACAGAAAACTAGCTTGCTCATGTCAAGTAATAGAAGCCAACAATACATGGAATTGGATAGGAGAAAGAGAAAATTCCAAAGAGTATTTACTTCATATAAAAACAAAAAAAGAGTTATTAGATGAAATATATCAAGTAGTAAAAAGAATTCATTCATATTCAGTTTTTGAATTTGCTGTATATGACTTATATAGTCCTTGTAAAGAATATATAGATTGGATAGAGGAGGAAACTTGTAGTGTCATTAAATAATGTAAAAGAATTCTTTAAAAAGTATAAAATGGATAAAAAGATTATCGAGTTAGAATCATCTTCTGCTACTGTAAAAGAAGCCGCAATAAGCTTAAATACTACTGAAGATGAAATAGCTAAGACTCTATCTTTTCAAATACCAGAACCTATTCTAATAGTAGTAAGTGGTGAATCAAGAATAGATAATCAAAAGTATAAAGAAGAGTTTAAGACAAAAGCTAATATGATAAAGTATGATGAAGTTGAAGAATTAATTGGTCATGCCCCAGGAGGAGTATGCCCCTTTGCTATAAAAGATAATATAAAAGTATATTTAGATGTTTCCTTAAAGAAACATAAATATGTTTATCCAGCTTGTGGAAGCGGTAATAGTGCCATTAAATTAAGTATTGAAGAATTAGAAAAGTATTC
>JAEEGL012693805.1_pt1 | contig 15198 bp, 12 predicted proteins | sample 9134231 | NCBI WGS metagenome assembly JAEEGL01 (sample SAMN16246548, study PRJNA631951) | gut metagenome | biome: gut microbiome; feature: rumen; material: fiber-attached | host: Bos | place: Iran: Karaj | collected 2018-10 | reverse complement strand
TATTGTTACAACATTAATATTATCAGAAATCATAATAAACTGGGGTTGCTGGTACAGATGTTTTTATCATAATAAACAAGCTTTAGAGTTTGTATTCTTTTGGTCATTGTTTGTTTATGCAATCTGGTCAATAATCAGAGAGTATAATGAAGATAAAAAAAGTTTATGGATACTAACATATTTGGCACTTGCTATAACGTACAATCCGATATACTCCTATCAAATTCAAGCTAAAGCAATAGCATTTGTTGTTCTGCTGGTGACCTTGGCTATTATTTTAAGAACTGTTATATCTGATTTTATTCAAAGAATAGAAGAAATAGAGTAAAAAAATTATTACATTAATATTTTTTGAAATATAAATAGAATTTTATAGCAATTATAGCTTTATAAATGTTCGAAAACACAATACAGACTTATACAATGGATAAAGTCTGTATCTGCTTTGCAGACTAAAGAGATGTATCATAATGTAACAAATATTTTAAATTTCGAAATTCAATTCAAAAAAAATATTTTAAATAATCATATGTTGTGAACTAGCCAATCAAAATTTTGTGTGTAATGGTAGAATAGCGAAAGGATGTGTGTAATATGACAAATTATACGGATAGTGCTAACCTTGCACTTCTGCGACGAACTTCGAAAAAAGAGAATAAAGAAATAAAAATAAATTATGAGGGTAATGTAAAAGTAACAACTGAAGATTGTGGTTCTAATGGGCTATATATAATGAAAGAATATCCTGACGGAAGAGTACATAAAGAAATATATTATAACGGAGATCTTCGAAGTTACTCTGACATATATAAGAATGTTGATGGTTCAACTTATGAAGAAGGACATTGGGAAGACGGAAATTTAGAATATAAAGATAAAAAATATCCTGACGGTTCTGTTCATAGAGAAAGATACAATATTAACGGTACGCTATACAGCAAAACCGAAGAAATGCCTGATGGCAAAACCATCGAAAAGTATTATTATGAAAATGGTAATTTATCATCAAAAACTATCACTCATTCAGACGGAAGCAGATCTTTAGATATGTATTTTGAAGATGAAAGAATATACTACACAAATTATACATATCATGATGGTTCTAAACATATTGAACAATACAATAAATCAGGTATTATATTCCTAAAATCAGATACAAAGCCGGACGGTTCAAAACATTTGGAAAGATATGGATATTTAAATGGCATTCTAAGCGGAATTGAAGATACTAATCCTGATGGTTCAAAACACAAAGTTTTCTACGATTTAAATGGAAATATGAACTCAAAAATGGATTTAGATTCTAATGGTACAGGAAATCTCAGATATTATAATGAAGACGGAACACAAAGGGAAATTCTTATTACATATAAAAACTCAAAAGGAAATTACACCCTTGAAAGATATGACAGAGAAGGAAATTTAATCTATTCAAATGAATATGACAGTTTACCTCGTTATTTTGAATAATCATAAATGGCGGACATCAGTCCGCCATTTTTTTATGCTAAAATATTTGTACGATTGATTAAGATTAATGAGGTAAAAACTTTATATGATTAATGTATGCTTCATTTCTGATGAAAATTATGTTCTTCAGACATTAGTTGCAATAAAGTCTTTAATTGTTAATTCTAATACATCATTAACAATTAATGTTGTTACAAGCGATTTAAGCCCAAATTCTCAACAATTATTTTATCAATTGGAAACAAATGATGCGAAAATAAATATTATATTTACACAAAACCCTTGTAAAAATATCATTACTAACCACAAATATATAACAAATTCTACCTATATAAAATTTGAATTACCAAATATTTTTAAGGATTTAGACAAAATATTATATATCGATGGTGATACCATAATTTTAAATGATTTAAAAGAATTATACGATAATGTTTTAGAAGATAATTATGCAGGAGTCGTTCAGGATATCTATGTTTGTAAAAAACATACTCACTACAAAGAAGAAGGATTAAGAAATTATTTTAACGCTGGTGTAATGCTAATGAATCTTACGAAAATAAGAGAAGATTCTATGACAGATAAACTAATAGAATATGCTAATAACGGTAAACATAAAATATTTGTGGACCAGGATGCTTACAATTTCATTTTTAAAGAAAAAGTGAAATGGCTTTCTTTAAAATATAACTTTTTAATTTTACCTTATAATAAAAAGCTTATAACTTCGTTTCTGAATATCTCCAACGAAGAATATGATAATATACTAGATGAAATAACAATAGTTCATTATGCCGGTATACATATGAACAAAATGATAGAATACACTAAAGAAAAATATTTTAATCTTTGGTATGAATATTATCATAAGATGTTAATTGAAAATTTTAATCAGGGAAACAATGCAATACACTTATTTTTACAATATCAAAAAATACAAAATGGAAATATGTCAGTATTAAAAAATAAAATTTATAATTTAGAAACAAAAATCAATCAGTTAAATACGAAAATTATAACTTTAGAACAAGAAATCAAAAAAGAAAATATTTTTCAGAAAATATTCTCGGTCAGAAATATTGACGGTCATAAAATTTTCACCATATTGTTTATAAAAATGAAATTTAAAATAAAAAAGAAATAACATCTGACATAATAACATCAGGGTGGAATGAAAGACAAAAAAGTTTTGATATATTGAGCCCCCAAAAAGCGATGCAACAATAGACTATGAAAGAGTTCGCAATACTGAAACAGAAAATATATATAAAGCAACAGTCGATTATTCATACCACGACTGGAACGAAAAATTTAAACTCATATCAGATGATATGTATACACTTCCAGTATCAGGATATATAGAGAAATATTACTTTAGATAATATAAATCATTTAAAACTATGTTGCCCAAATGCTTTGCGCAAAATTGTAAGTTTTGTAAATTCTAATAGAAAATTAGTAAATTTCGAATATTCAACAAACTTACATGATTTAAAAAATAAGTAGCGGAAAGGTATGGTATGGAAATAGATAGTAATGGTTATCAAACTAAAGTTTTGGGAATGCATAATAGGCAGAGTTGTAATATTCACACAAAAAACAATTTGGGAAAAGCACAAGAAATAGGTTCTAATGGCTATAGCCTAGCACAAAGTCTTCCTTGTGATGCAAAATATTTAATAAGAAAAAATAATATTAGTTTTAAAGGGAAAAACGATATAAAACGAGTTTCACAAGAAGAATTAGAAAAAATTAAAAATGAAGCAAGCAAAAAAGCTAAAGAACTTGGCATTGACCTTGGTATGACCTGGGATATGGGAAATAAAAATATTCCGATTCAATTAACTAATTTACTATTAAACCATAAGATTATTGAAAATGAATCTGTAAAAGATAATATGTCCCATATAATATTATCAATATCACAAAGTTCATCTTGTACATTACAAGCAAAAGAATTACTTAATTTTTCCGATTTTATAACTTCAGATGAAGTAAAAGACGTGTACAATAATGAATCAGTTAGTGATCGTCTCGGCCAGATATTATTGGGATTGACACATAATAACTCATTACAACAAAAAATTGATATAGTCAGATACATAAATCAACATAAGGAAATACTTAATAAAGGAATTAATCTTGGTGAATATATAGAAAAAGTAGACAGAAGAACATACGAAGATTATATTTCAGAATTACATAAAACAAATCCGTCAGAAATTCCTCCTGAATCTAATAATACAAATACCGATTGTATGTTGAAAGAAAAGACAGAAAAGCTGGGAAGAGTTGCTACGAAAGATCCTAAAGGAATAAGCGGATTTGATAGAATTGGCGGACAAAACGAAGCAATAACTCAATTAAAAAGAGCCATAATATTTCCAAGAAGATATCCCCAATTATACGCAGGCAGAAATACCGAAAAGGGTGCTATTTTATACGGACCTCCCGGAACAGGTAAGAGCTTAATGGCAACAGCATTTGCAGAAGAATACGGTGCATATTTTATAAAAATTGCTGCAACTGAAATGCAAAATAAATATGTTGGTGAAACAGAAGAAAATTGGAGAAATCTATTTGAAGAATTGAAAGAAAATCAACCTGCTTTATTGTTTATCGATGAAATGGATGCATTATGTAAAAAAAGAGGCAGCGGTGATATTCATGGTGATAAAGAGTTAAATCAATTCTTAAAATTAGTCAGCGACATTAAAGCAGAAAATTTAGATGTATTTATTCTTGGGGCAACTAATAATTTTGACGCACTTGATCCTGCCGTATTACGTGACGGTAGATTCGGATTACATATCGAAATGCTACCGCCTCAATCATTGTCTGACGTAAAAGAAATTTTTGATATACATACTAAAAATCATAGACTTGATAAAGACGTACAAGAACAAGAACAATTAATACATCAAACTATATTAGACGTTGGCCTGACAGGCTCTGGCATAGAAGCTTTAGTAAACAATGCACACGACAATGCTTTAGAAAGATTAGGCTTATTTGAAAAAATGGAAAATAACACTGTTACAGAAGAAGATTTGGCTAATTTCAGTATAAAAGCAGAAGACTTTATTAAAGCTTTGAGTGAACGACAAAAAGATATGAAAAAGGGAACAAAACAATGTATCGGTTTCCACAATTAATTAAGTAAATTGTTTTTTATCCCAATTATCAAGAAGTCTGAGAATTTGAATCAGCGGATTTGCGGACGGAATGAGTAAAACGAATTATCATTATTTTGACTTTTAACAACTTTTGACAAAATTTTGAAGAAAATTTTTGTATGTTTTCCTTTGTATCCATTTATTAGTTATATTATTATAGAAGTTATGATTTTTGAAATCCGACTTGCTTTATAATTGTGTACCATTCATGTTATAAATGCTGATATTATAACCACATTTTTGAATGATTCTTTTGTAATTATCTATTGTTTGCCACGATGTTCCATTTGGTACAATTATTTTTTCAATAGCAGAAGCAGGTATACCAACAGGAATAACCCTGTGCGATGTATATGTACTATATCCGCTCATATTGCCATCTTGATGCATAATCCTTGCACTTAATTTATTATTATCAGTTACTTTAAATGAATTTTTCATTATAGTTTGATTTACAGCATTTCTATTAAATACAAATGCTATTGAAGTGCTATCTGATGGCTTTGGCAGAAAGCCTTCTTCTCCATCATTCCAAATTCTTCCGTATTTTGGATCTGTTGAAAAATATTTGACAATTCTGTATGTATTATCAACATCCCATACATCAACACACATTGGTGTCAATGAACCCGGATTGCGTCCATCTGTGTATCTTGCTGTGGATATACCTGTGTATTCTCTGCTTTTAAGTCCTTCATTTAATATTCGCTCTAAATATGCACCATCAGTGCAGTGTATCATATTATCTTTTGTTAGTATTGGTCCATGATTCATTGCTGCATATTGAATTTTATTTTCTTGTTGAACATCAAATGCTTGTTTTGATTCAGTTAATAATCGTTTTTGATCAGGAGTTAAATATTCTCCTAATCTATGTTTTTTTACTTCGTCAATACTTAATCCGGGAGTGCCTATTGCCCTTTCAGAAGGAATCATTCCATCTTCATAAAAAGTTATTTGTTTTCCATGTCCATCTGTATATACTGTTCTTTGGGTTAAACCAGATATTCTGTTTACATAATGCGAAATTGTTTCTCGATCATACATTGGTGTATTTTTTGCTACAGTTTCAAATCGTTTAATATAATTTCTTCTTTCAATTAACATTTGAGAGAGATATTCAGGATTTTGAATACCATCTGAGTCATATACAATTCCAATAGCATTTTGATTATACCCGCGCTGACTTTTTAATGCTTTTGTGCCTGTATACTTATATACTATATTCCGTATTTGTTCATCTTTAATATTAGTAACTGTTTTTAAAGATGTCAGAAGTTCATCTCTAGACATATTTTGAACATATTGATAGGCTCTGGAATTTGGATTAAAGAAGGTAACGAGTTCATCAACATTTTCACCAAAATTCTGGAATTTGCGTTCGCCCAAAGCACGATACATTAGTGAACCTGCCATATTGGTTCTTGTTGCAGTTCCATTTTTCATAATAACATTGCCAACTTTCAATGCATCCCAGTTAGCAAGCCAACAATCTGCCGCAAAACCTTGCAGAACAGATGAATAATTATTTGAATTTGGGGTAACATTTCCAATGTATTCTGTTGCTATTCCCAGTGGAGCGTTTGAACCCATTTTTACTATTTTCTTTTCTGAGACATCAACTCCTGCAAGTTCATATAGTTCGTTTGCAATTTGCTGTTGATATACACGAGGATTCTCAAAATTCTTTACAAAATATAGTCCGCCTGAATCTGGCTTAATGTATGTTACACGTGATCCATTTTCAATTCCGGTGTATATATCTGCTTTAACTTCTTTCTTGCCAAAGTCTATTCTTTGATTTTTATATACATTAATTTCAGGATTTTGAGATAATTGTTTGAGTTTCTCTTTTACCTGTTTTTGAACATCAACATTGACATTTGAAGGTTGTTGAGATTGTTGTCTAATTTCAGCTATTGCTTTATTAAGGTCATTTCCATATTTTTTGTAGTATGCATTATCAGCTTCAACACCTTTTAAATCAGCTTCAGCAATAATAAATGCAATATCTTGATCATTCTTTGACGGAAATCTGCTTAAAAATTCATTCGAGCTAAGTTTACCGGTATTATAATATTTGAGCCATTCATGATTCTCAATTTGGTTACAAATTCTTGCTTTAAGTTCATCTGAAAGTTCAACTGAGCAGTTATTAAGTATATGTTTTACATACATAGCACCATTAGCTGCATGATTTTCATCTATTGATAATTCGGATTTTGCTATATCGTGGAATACAACAGCTATTTTTAAACATAACTTATCTTCCGGACTCAGTGTCTTATACTGAGGATTTTTTATTGCTTCCTGTAACACTTTCATTGTATGAATATCAAGTGAAAAACTATGCCTTTTATGCTGCTGTTTCCCGATTATATTTATTAACTCAGGAAAACCTTTAATTAAAGCATTTAATTTTTGGTCTAATTCTGAATTGCCTGTTTTAACGGTATTTTCATATAAAAAATGTTCAACAGTTGCTTTTACTTTTCCGGTAGCACCATAATTGGATAGTCTTGAAGGATTTAATAAACCATTATATCCGATAAGTTTTCCTTCCCGACTGAAAACAGGTTCTATGCCAAGATCTTTATATATAGTTTTTGGATTGTCAATATACGAAATACGTCTTGAAAGGTCTGAAAGAAAATCTTCTCTTTTATAGGTTAAAGGTAAACCATTTTTACCATATTGCTCAAAATTAGTTATAGATAACAAATTATCTGATGATTTTCCGTCAAAGAAAACTTTCATCATAGTATCACCGCTTGAAGCAGATGTTTTATAGTCAGTACCTGGTGCTTTATAATATACAATCGGTGTAATTATTGATGTACCGTTTGTTGATATGTCCTTAACAAGCATATTTGAATTATCATCTTTAAATACCTGCAAATGTTTTCTTGATACAAGATTATTGTTTGCACCTCTGACGATATCACCATCGCGTCCTATAATAAAAGATTCACGGGGTTTTAACATTGCAAATTTTGATTGGATATCTCTGTCGCCAAATTTAACTTCCACAGATCCGGAAAGAGAAAGGATTGTAGATGAATTGACAGGTATAAGTTCACTTCTTGGAAGATATGTTCCAGCGTTAAGAACAACTTTTTGCGATTCATCTTGTTTTAAAGTGTAAAAATCCTCTATATTTTGTTCAGATTGAGGCGGTTTTCGACCAAATACTTTTTTAAATATATCGGCACCTTTGAAAGATAGAGTGCGCAGCATGCCATTTGAGGTATTTACAGCAGGTTTTTTGCTACCACTAATTGTCAGAGAATCTTTTGGAATATTTTTAAAATAAAGCATATTAGCTATACGGGAAGGCGTATAAACATAATTTTGAGGAATATATGTTTTGTTATTCCAAAAACGAAAATTTTCTCGCATAAAAATACCTTAATTTGTATTAAATAAAACAAAAAGATGTTATAAATTAACTCATAATTTGAAAAAATTAAATATATTTTATAAATTGTAACAGAGTTTCAGTTATATATTGAGAATATGCAGGGTACATTTTTGCACAAAATTTAAATGCTAAAAGAGACGGTATTAAGCCGTCTCTTTTTAAATGGCTCCTCGGGTGGGACTCGAACCTACAACATTTCGGTTAACAGCCGAACGCTCTGCCATTGAGCTACCGAGGAATATCAGTTTTTCAATAAATTTATTATAACAACAAAATATTTCTTGTAAAGCAAAAAATTTAAATTAATTTTCATTTTTCCTTTTAAGCAGTTATAATAATGAACAAAAGGAGAAATTAATATGCTTTTAGGAGTTAATATAGACCACGTAGCAACATTGAGGAATGCCCGTGGAGGCGAAGAACCATCTGTCATTGAAGCTGCTCTCATCAGCCAAAGCTGCGGAATTAACGCAATTACTGTACATTTGAGAGAAGACAGGCGACATATCCATGACGATGACCTGAAAGAATTAAAAGAAAAACTGACATGCAAAATCAATCTTGAAATGGCAACAACTCCTGAAATGCTTGAAATTGTTTTAAAAACGAAACCTGAGTTTTGCTGTCTTGTTCCCGAAAAACGTCAAGAAGTAACAACCGAAGGCGGACTCGATGTCACAGTAAACACTCAATACTATAAAGATTATGTCAAAAAAATTCAGGATAATGGCACACTAGTCAGCCTTTTTATAGACCCTGACGAAAAACAAATCGATGCAGCAAAAGAAATCGGTGCAAAATTCATTGAACTACATACCGGCGCTTATGCGAATGCCTTCGGCACGGAAAATGAAGAAAAAGAATTTAATCGTCTATATAATGCATCAAAAAAAGCACAAAGTTATGGTATAACTGTAAATGCAGGGCACGGATTAAACTATAAAAACGTACTTAGAATGAAAGAAATTCCAAATCTGCACGAACTAAACATAGGTCACAGCATCATTTCAAGAGCTGTCTTTGTCGGTCTCAAACAGGCAGTACAAGAAATGAAAGATTTAATTTAAGAAATATTACAACATATTAATAAAACGGCAATATTTTCTATTTATGTGTTTTAAAAGACTTGAAAAGTAGAGGTGTTATATGACAGTAAATTTTCCATCAGCAACAGCTAGCCCTAAATACGTACCTACCATATCAGTAGCAAATGCAACTACACTACCCGCCCCCAAGAATGAAGTTATCAAAGCAGATACACTTGAACACAAACATGAAAAGAAATCACCTGTTTCAAAAGTCAGCTCATTCATTGGAAATATCAAAAAAACTTTTGCATCATTAGGTGAATATACAAAAGGATTCTTTAAAGGTATCGGTGGAGGTGCACTTGCCGGTTCAATAGTTTATACAGTAACATCAGCAATGAAAGCAATTAAGAAAAAACCATCAAATAAAGGTGGCGTTGTTTTAGCTATGACTACTGCAGTCGGAACATTTGCATATAATATGTATAAAGCATACCTTAACGCAAATGAAGCAAAAGCAAATATCGACCACAGATACAGATAAAATTTAAATAAATATTAAAAAAGATACACCATGCTCAATAATGGTGTATTTTTTTTGTATATATTGTGATAGAATAAAAAAGTAAAATTCGCATTGGAGGAAATATGAGCAGAATTGACATTTTTAAGAAACACTTAGATGAAAAAAGAGCAATAAAGGTTATTGCAGGGATAGACAATCACGATTTAGAACTTGCAAGAAAAGTTGTATATGCTGCTGAACAAGCTAATGCAAGTGCAGTTGACGTATCATTTGATAAAGATATTATAGCAATGGCAAAAGAAGTTACACAACTTCCTGTTTTTGTTTCATCAATTAACCCTGTTGAACTTAAAGAAGCAGTTGATTTCGGTGCTGATGCAATTGAAATCGGTAACTTCGATACTTTATACAAAAAAGGCACAAGAATTTCTGCTAAAGAAGTTTTGAGAATAGCAGAAGAAACATTTAAACTCTTGGGCAATACTAAGACTTTTGTTTGCGCAACAGTTCCAGGTCATCTTAACATAACAGAACAAATTGAACTTGCAATTCGTCTTGAAGAAATGGGCGTTGACCTCATTCAAACAGAAGGCGCTGCAACAACAAAATCTACAAAACCCGGTACAAGAGGTTTATTAGAAATTGCAGAAGTTTCAATTGCTAACACAATTGAACTTACAAGAAATGTTTCAATTCCTGTTATGACAGCATCAGGAATTTCATCAATCAGTGCTCCTATGGCATTCGCTGCAGGTGCAAGTGCAATTGGTGTTGGTTCTTGCATCAACAAATGCGGTAATCTTCTCGCTATGATGGCTGCTGCAAGATCAGTTGTTGAATCAGTTAACAAAATTTCTTCAGACAGAAAGTTATCTGTATAAGATTTATAATTAAGAGAGGAAGCCAAAACTTCCTCTCTTTTTTTAGGTGAAACATTGCAAAACACTCTTAAAGATTTTAAATTGCTGACCTTAGATGAGATTATGATATCTCTTGACAGATTAACAAGGTTTAAGCACCCAGACCTCTCTTATCCGAGAGTGTTTCGTGATATTATCCATAAAACTTCTCTTTCTGCCCATATTTCAGATAAAAATCTTGATGAATTAAAGCCTGATAAAATTTCAAAATACATCTCTCAAGTCTGGAAAGAGTCGGTCAAAAAATATTCATCTTCAAATGAACTTGACGATTTGAGCGATAAAATCCTCAAAAAAATTCCTCTCTTTTGCTTTGAAGTAAAATCAGAATACACAAAAGCATTAATGAAAACAAAACTCTTTTGCGCTGAAATTTTGCTCAAAACAGAGGATAAAAAACTTCCAAAAAATCTGAGAATAATAAAATTTGTTTTAAATGAAATATTAAGCGGAAAACAATATTCAGATGATTTAATCATAAAGACAAGTGAAAAATATAAACTTCTTTTCCCAATCAGAAAACTTGTCATAGTTGAGGGAATCACAGAGGATATTTTGCTTCCTGCATTTGCTGACTTTATTAATACATCACTTTCAGAAAGAGGAGTTTATATTTTTAGCGCAGGAGGGAAAACCAAAATACCTTCGTTATACGCAGAACTCAAAAATGAATTAAAAATCCCGGTGACAGTTGTTTTTGATAATGATGCCAAAAATTTGAGCGACGACCTCACCCAAGTTTTAAGAAAAGAGGACAATATAATCGTCAATTCAAAAGGTGAATTTGAGGATTTACTTTCATTGAATTTGATTAAAAGAACTTTAAATTCAACATATTATAACAGCGAAAAATCAACATTAGACGAACTCCGAAGCAAAAAATCGATGTGCAAAAGTCTTGAAGAATATTACAGAATTAGAAATTTAGGCGAATTTAAGAAAGCCCAATTTGCAAAACTTCTGGCTGAAAACATAAAATACCCCTCTGACATTTCTGAGGACATCAAAAAACTTATTGAAGATATAATTTAGACGTTTATACAGCAAAAACCGTCATCTTCAGAGTGTTTATTGTCATAATCAATTCTTCCGATTAACTTATTCAAGTCTTTCATAACCTTTTTGAACATCGGTATATTGAGACTCTGAGCACCATCTGATGAAGCATTTTCAGGATCGTGGTGAACTTCAAGCATAACACCGTTAGCACCGACAATCAAACCTGCTTTTGCCATAGGCTCAATTAAATATCTTCTTCCTGTACCATGGCTCGGATCAACAATTAAAGGAAGATGAGAATATTTTTTGATAACCGGAATTGCTGCAATATCCAAAGTATTTCTTGTTGCGGTATTATCAACACCTTTGATACCACGCTCACAAAGAATAACATTGTCATTTCCGTTATACATAATATGTTCTGCAGCGAGCAAAAATTCTCGTATTGTTGCGGCAGGGCCACGTTTCAGAATTACGGGTTTATTACACTTTCCAACTGCCTTTAAAAGTTTAAAGTTCTGCATATTTCTTGCACCGATTTGAATAACATCGGCATAAGATGCAACCAAATCCAAATCAAGAGTATCCATAAGCTCGGTAACAATCAAAAGACCTGTTTTTTCTCTTGCAATAGCGAGATATTCAAGTGCTTTTTCTTCCAACCCCTGAAAATCATAAGGTGAAGTTCTCGGCTTAAATGCACCGCCTCTTAAGAATTGGCAGCCCATTTCTTTTGCGGCATCAGCAACTTGAAGAAGTCCTTCTATATCCTGTTCAACGGAACAAGGACCTACAATCATAACAGGTTTTTCTTTACCGCCGATTTTGACACCGTTTGGGAATTCAATAACAGTATCTTCTTGTTTGCCTTCTCTTGAAGCAAGTTTATAAGGTTCTTGAACTATTTTTACAGCACGAACACCTTCATAGGATTGAAAGGCATGAGGTTCAATAAGACGTTTATCACCGATAGCAGCAATAACCGTCATTACATCGCCATGATTTAATACTGTCTTAAATCCCTTATTTTCAAGGGCCCGCATTACTGTATGAATTTGTTCTTGAGTAGCCGAAGGCTCCATTATAATAATCATAATTAATAGTCCTGTTTATCTTGAGAAGTGTAAAAGTTTTCCTTTGTTATCGCTATGTGTATGATCAGGCAGTTCATAACAATCGAGGCATCTTGCTTCATATGTTTCATCTGCGCCAATCATAATCAATTCAGAGTTTTTATCGGCAGGTTTGCCGTCAATAAGTCTTTGAGTTCTGTTAGCGAACTCACTTCCGCATTTCATACAAATTGCGGTAAGTTTATCAACTTTATCAGCATAGCACATTAATTCAGGCATAGAACCGAACGGTTCAGCCTTAAAATCAAGTTCAAGCCCTGTACCAATAACTTTCTTTCCTTGAGCGACAAGTTTATTAATGACAGAAACAATGTTATGATCAAAGAATTGAAGTTCATCAATTGCAATAACATCATCATCTTCTTCAACAACATTTAATATGTCGAGAGAATTTTTTACTTTAAAAGCATCAAGCCAAAGTCCGTTTCTCGATTCAATATAATCTCCTTTTGCTCTGGTATCAACAATCGGAGAAATAACTTTAATTTTTTTCTTTGCAATAGAAAGACGTCTCAATCTTCTGAGAAGTTCTTCTGTTTTACCGCAGCTCATAGGACCTGTAATAATTTCAAATCTGTAACTCATTATAAAATATCCCTAAAATCTCCAAGAATATTCTATAACTTGCATATATTTTTTTCAATTGAAATTGAATTAATATAACAAATTTGTTAAATTATTTGAAAGTTAAAATAACAGATATTATTCTAAACTTTTAAAATAGGCCTGATAACAGTTTTCTTGCTCTTCATCAGACATTTTAGGTGTAAGGAAATTTAAATAAAGAGCTGTTTCATTTCTGCTTACTTTTGGATTTAAAGCAGCACCGGAAATATAGCAATCAATCAATGCCCTCGTAAAGAGTTTTTTATCTTTATCATCCTTAATGCGATCGATATCTCTGACTAACATAGAAATTTCCTGACCACCACCGATAATTTGGTTATTGATAAACTTTGCTTTGTCTGAATCAGTTAATCTGTGTGATGTTGAATAGAATACCATTTTATCAGTTAATTCAGCCATTGACATTGTTTCATCGGGATTACTAATGATTCTATGAAGATAAGTTCCGACAGTACCTGGTTTTTTGAAAAATCCTTCAGGAAGAGAAGGTCTCAAATCTGCACCAATCGCAGAAAGATATTTAAGAGCCTCAGGCGTAGTTTGCATACCAAATGTAACTTTTTTAATTGGTTGACATTGTTTATTATTAAAATTAATTGATGTAATAGGACTAATTTTCATTTTTTTCACTCACTTTCTTATTTAATTAAGTCTGTAAAAAATAAATTTTCTATAAAATTTAAAATTGTTAAGAAAAATAAATGAGAAGCGAATATTGATAAAGAAGATTGAAGTAATATAATGTTCAATATAAAGAGGAAGAAAAATGGAACAAAAACTTGAAAACATAAGAAAAGCAGCTATGGAAAAAATTGCTGCCGCAGTAAATACAAACGACTTAGACAACATTAAAAACGAATATTTAAGCAGAAAAGGCGAACTTACAAATATAAAAAAGAACTTAAAAGATTTACCTGACGATCAAAAAAGAATTGTAGGAAGTCTTTCAAACGAAATTTATAATTCACTAAGTGCTTTAGTAGATGAAAAATTCAAACAACTTTATCAGGAAGAACTTAAATTAAAGCTTGAAAAAGAAAGAATAGATATAACTCTTCCTGGAAGTTTCACACCAAGAGGAAAAGTTCACCCGCTCACTCAAACCGTTAATGAAATTACGGAAATATTTGAGGGTATGGGTTTTTCACTTATTAAATCAGCCAATTCACCAGAAGTTGAAACAGAATATGTCAATTTTGACATGCTTAACTTCCCACCCGAACACCCGGCAAGAGATATGCAAGATACTTTCTATACACAAAATGCTTCAAATGTAATTTTGAGAAGCCAGACATCAAACTCACAAATCAGAGAAATGCTCGATAGAAAGCCTCCGATAAGAGTAATATCACCTGGCCGTGTATATCGCTGCGAAGCAGTCAGTGCAAGAAAGAATAATTTATTCCACCAAATAGAAGGTTTATTGATTGATAAAGATATCACATTCGGTGATTTAAAAGGTGTTTTAAACGAATTTATCAGAGTATATTTCGGTTCTATGAGACCAACAAGATTCAGAACAAGTTTCTTCCCATTCACAGAACCAAGCGCAGAAGTTGATGTTCAATGTATAATGTGTGGCGGAAAAGGTTGCAAAACATGCAGCGGAACAGGTTGGCTTGAAGTTTTAGGTGCCGGCATGGTTGACGTAAATGTATTGAAAAATGTCGGAATTGATCCTGAAGTGTATTCAGGCTTTGCCTTCGGTATGGGTGTTGAGCGTCTGACGATGTTGAAATATGCAATAGATGACATCAGGCTTTTCTTCAATAATGACGTCAGATTTTTGAAACAATTTTAGGATTTAATATGCTTGCAAAAAGGATAATCCCTTGTTTAGATGTTAAAAACGGAGAAACCGTAAAGGGGGTTAATTTTAATGACCTCAGATATGCTGG
>JAEEGL011933494.1_pt1 | contig 15198 bp, 13 predicted proteins | sample 9134231 | NCBI WGS metagenome assembly JAEEGL01 (sample SAMN16246548, study PRJNA631951) | gut metagenome | biome: gut microbiome; feature: rumen; material: fiber-attached | host: Bos | place: Iran: Karaj | collected 2018-10 | reverse complement strand
TTGCGGGAATAGCTCATTTGGTAGAGCGCCGCCTTGCCAAGGCGGAGGTGGCGGGTTCGAGCCCCGTTTCCCGCTCCATTTATTTGATCCCCACATCGTGGGGATCAAATAAATGCCACGGATACAGGCCCCTCACGACAGCTTGTGGCGGGTTTGAGGTTCGAGACCGGTCGCCGAAGGCGATCCAAACCATCCTGTGAATGGTTTGGAAGGTCGAGAACGGGCGGCAGGGTCCGCCCCGTGGACTTCTCCGATCTTACCCTCCTCTTTCCGGGTCATGCCCGTTTACAACATAATACAGTATGGCACCATAGCCAAGCGGTAAGGCAGCGGTCTGCAAAATCGCCATTCTCCAGTTCGATTCTGGATGGTGCCTCCAAAAAACAAATACACCCCGTTTATGGGGTGTGTTTGTTTTTTGGCTAAGAAACCGAACAGAATCGAACTGTTTCGATCTCTGGATGGTGCCTCCAAAAAACAAATACACCCCGCTTAGGGCGGGGCAACTTAGGGATACGAAGTAAGTTGCGACGCCAGTCTTGCGAGCTTCTTGCGAGCAACGCAAAACCAAAAGGTTTTGCTTACCGAGAAAAGCACTTCGGGATCCTCGTGCTTTTCTCGCGCATCCCCCATCGGGGGGCGAATGTCGGAATAGCAAAAGAAAGCGGGGTGGATATCCGCGGTACGCGGATCATGATCCCCGTGATTGCAGAATTAAAGCATGATTCAGGAAACTACCCCCTGTATCATGCTATTTTACAAATTTACTCGGAAAGTGACGCCGAACGTATCCCTAAGTTGCCCCGCCTTATGGTGTGTTTGTTCTTGCTCCTCACGGTTTCCCGTTCGATATGATAACAAGATACCTTCTTCCGTCCTTTGCCGGGATCACCCTTCCGTACGATCTTCCTATCCGTGCGCGGCCGTTCTTCAGATCGATCGGCACGGCCTCTGCATAAAGCTCTCCGGCGGCGCTTTTTATGACTCCGATCAGCTTTGTGCCGCCGGCGTTCTCGCGCCAGATCGAATTCGGAAATGTCTTCGGAAACGGATTGTCCAGGGGCTCTTGCTCTTCTTTCTTTTCATTCCCCGTCTTCTTCGCGTCATTATTAAGCGCGCCGAAGAGATACCTTGCTTTTTCGAGTATCTCCTCCGTTATCTGCGCGCGCGAAGATGCGTCCGCTGTCTGCGCGCTTTTTTTCCCGGGGATGTCGGGCTGTTTAGCTTGCCCGATACTCTCAGTCTTTTTCTGCAGCTGCTCCGCAGAACGGATCCGTATCTCGTCAAGCAGCCGCGCTCTGTTCTTTTTGCAGGACGGCAAAAAGCCCGCCGCGGCGATCCTGCCGCCAGTTACGACGGCCACCGCGCAGACGCCCTTCAGCTTTATAAACAGGCTTTCGCCGTCAAGCGGCGCAGATATCAGCTCATTAGCGCCGTAAGCGTAGACGAGCGCGCCGGAGAGCGGGCTTTTGAGCTTTACCGTCAGCTCCGTACCGCCCTCCGACTCCTTCAGCAGCGCGGCTCCGCGGGTATCCCCCGTGAGCGCTATTCTCGTTATTATCTCATTCCCCATACTTCATTATATGTGCGCGGATCAAAATAGGTCTTTATTTTCAGGCTGTTTTCTGGTATACTGTATTTGTAGAATAATTCGAACGGAGGAAAGGGCCGTGAGGGACAATACGCATGAGCTCATAATCGAAACTGCTTCGGCCTTCTTTGCCGAGCGCGGGGCATGGGGCACGAGCCTCGGCGATATCGCGGGGAGCATCGGCATCAGCAAGGGCACGCTCTATTATCATTTCCCGACTAAACAGGCGCTCGTCAACGCCGTGCTCGAACGCAGCGTGAAGCGCATCAGCGACCGTCTCTTTGCCTGGGTCGATACCGTAAAGGCCGGTTTGGATCCCGTCGCGCCGCTCGAGGGGCTCTGCGACGCGCTCCTTGAAGACGAGTCGCTTCGCGTGTTCATAGCGGTCAACAGCGCGGCGGAGCCCGAAAGCGAGCTTGAAGCTGCGGTAGACCGCGCCATGAACGAATGGAACGTAATGATAGAGGTCGGCTCCCTGCGCATGGAAGCCTCCGTCGCCGCAAAGATGAAACGCATACTTGCCGCCGTACTGCCCTTTATCTGCGGGCTCGCGGCGCTTAATGCCGACGGCGATTACGCGAAAGCCGCTTTCACCGCCCTCGTTCTCGGATAAGAAAATATGAGCGTTACCGAAAAACAATACACCTGCGCCGTAGTGCCCTGCGCTTCATATGACGAAGCCGGCGCGGCGCTGACCAAGGCCCTCCTCGCCATCGGAGGGCTTGATTTTGTCACGCCCGGCATGAGGATAGTTATCAAAGCCAACCTCGTTGCGCCCATGGCGCCTTCCGCCTGCGCGACCACTCATCCGGCGCTCGTGACCGCGCTGACAAAACTGCTTACGGCGAGGGGCGCCGAAGTCACGGTAGGCGACAGCCCGGGCGGGCTCTTTACCGCAGCGGCGCTTTCCGCAAATTACAGGGCGACCGGCATGCGCGAGGCGGAAGCCGCAGGCGCGAAGCTGAATCTTAACGTCGCCTCGCACACCGCGAATATCGACGGGCTCAAAATGCGCCGCCTGACTTATACGGATTACCTTGACGACTGCGACGCGATAATCGATTTTGCCAAGCTGAAGAGCCACGGCATGGTGGGCATGTCAGCAGCGGTAAAGAACATGTACGGCGTAATACCCGGCCTCATAAAGCCCGAAACGCATTATCTCTATCCCGACGTGAACGATTTTGCGGATATGCTCATAGATATCAACGAGCATTTCAAACCGCGCCTATCGATAATCGACGCGATCGACGGTATGGAAGGCAACGGCCCGACGGCCGGCACGCCGAGGCATATCGGGGCTGTCGTCGCGGCGCATACGCCCTATGAAGCAGATCTTGTCGCGGCGGAGCTCATCGGTCTTAACGCCGAAGGAGTGCCGACGCTCGCGGCTGCGGCAAGGCGCGGGCTCTGCCCTTCGAGTATCGGGGAGATCGCCCTGTACGGCGATCCCGCCTCGGTCGCCGTGCCGGATTTCAAAAAAGTGCCGCGAAAGAGCATCAGCTTCCTTCGCGGAGGAAAGCTTGATTTCGTCGGCCGCGCGATAGGCAAGATCCTTGAACAGAAGCCGATGCCGATAAAGAAGAAATGCATCGCCTGCAAAAAATGCATGAACATCTGCCCCGCGAAAGCCATCACCATGGTCGAGCGCGGCAAGAGGAAGTATCCCAAGATAGACCGTTCCAAATGCATACGCTGCTTCTGCTGCCAGGAGTTCTGCCCGAAGGCCGCGATGATAGTCCACAGGAACCCCATAGTTCGGGTGCTGCAAAAGCATTGAATCAAAAAACCGCGCTTAAAGCGCGGTTTTTAACGTATTATTCCCCTTGCCCTCCCTCTCCCGTGCGGTCAGCGTCGCGGTGATGCATGGTATTATTCTCAAACGAGATAACAATGCAAAGATGCACGATCGGGGCATAACGATGAGATCTCCGCCGCCCCTGGCGCCAACAATGCGAGTCCGTTTAGCCTCAGTCTCATGGAGGTTTGACGCTCGCCCCGCAGGGATACCTGCTTGTTATTCGATTATAAGAGCTCCACCGTCCAGTTCGCCTGCTGAAGGGCGTTGTCGGTAAGCCTGAGGTCGCGGCTCATATCGTCCACCTGCTTTTGAAGCTTGCGCACGTTGACGGTGCTCAATATCTTTATCTCGTTCCTGGTGGCTCTTCCCGAAAGATTCGAGGCCTCGTTGAGGAAATTCCTGTAAACGGAAAGCTTTAAATTGAGGGCGTCGCGCTTTGCGATAAGCTGGGTAAGCGTGCTCTCCCCCACCTTCGTTTCCGAGTTGGTTTTGTTAATGCGCGCCATGAGTTCTTCCAGCCTTTCAATGCAGGCGTCGAGCTCCTTGATGAGCTCGTTGGGATCCTCGGCGGGCTTTTCGCCCTCCTGCACCGTGGCGTTCCTGGAAAGACGGTAGCGCAGCTGATCTACGCGGCGGTTGATATCCGCGCGCTCCTGAAGTGCTTCTGCCAGTTTCATATTCCGCATCTCCTTGATATAGTGGATTATCTGTATTGATTATACCCCATACCCCGCCCGCGCGCAATACCGTCAATGGCTCCGAAAGGGGACTTCGGTGTTTTTTGCTTCGCCGCGCTTTAATTTGACGCATTTGATATCTTTTTGACGAACGGTATGTTATAATATACCCATAATCTGTTTTTGCGTTTAGCGGAAAGGAGCATTGATGGAATTAGTAAAAGTTCTGAACCGGCTGATAACCGCTCCGGGCGTCACCGGTTATGAGCAGAGCGGCGTAACGAACGTCTGCCTTGAGCTGTTCCGCGAATTCACCGACGGGCTGCCCGGGGCGAAGGTGTGGTCCGACGTGAACGGCAACGCATACGCCGAGGTCGGCGATCACGGGCCGAGAGTGCTCGTTATGGCGCATATGGACGAGATAGGCATGTGCGTGACGAAGATCGAGGATAACGGCATGCTGCGCATCAAATCGGTCGCCGGGGCGGATCCCCGCGTGCTGCCCGGCAGCCGGGTCAAGGTTTTCGGCAGGGAGGCGCTCACAGGCGTTGTCGGCGCAGTTCCGCCGCATCTGACCGAATCGAAATCAAAGGCCTACAAATGGGATGATCTCACGGTCGATCTCGGGCTTCCCGCCGATAAGGTCAGGGAGCTTGTCGCCGCAGGCGACCGCATCTCCTTCTGGCCGGACGAGGTGCTGGAGCTGAAAAACGGCTGTCTCAGCTCGAAGACGATGGACGACCGCGCATTGGTCGCCGCAGAGCTGTTCTGCCTTGAACTGCTTAAAAAGCGCCGTTTCGACTGCCGCGTCGTAATGTGCGCCTCCGTTGACGAGGAACATTCCGGCTTGGGCGCGATAACCGCCTCTTACTCGATAAAGCCCGATATGGGCATAGTTATGGACGTTACCTTCGGCAAGGCCGCCAACACCCCGGATGGATACGATATGGACAAGGTTCTGCTTGCCGTCGGCCCCAACATCCATCCCGGTATGTTCAATATGGTAAAGGCCGCGGCCGACTCCGCGAAGATCGAATGGGGCTATGAACCTGTCATGGGGGCGACCGGCACGGACGCGACCGATATGCAGATCTCCGCGCTCGGCATCCCGTGCGCTCTCATATCGCCGCCCCTTCGCTATATGCACACCGTGGCGGAGACCATCAAGGATGAAACGCTGCTGAACTGCGGCAGGATCTGCGCCGAATTCATCACCGCCATAGACGGGGATTGGAGGGATAAGCTATGTCTCGACTGAGTGAATTGAAGCTTTACGACACCCTGCTGCCGGAGCTTTCGAATATTCCCGGAGTCAGCGGGAACGAAGGCGCGGTCAGAAGGTTCCTTAAAGAGAAGCTCTCCTCCTTCTGCAGCGAGGTCTTCACCGATACCATGGGCAATCTCTACCTTCATAAAAAAAAGGAGGGCAGACCCGTGATCGCGCTGACTGCGCATATGGATGAAGTGGGTATGCTCATCACAAAGCTGCGCGACGACGGTGAGCTGGAGTATTCCCCCGCCGGTCTCGACTGCCGCGTGATGCCCGGAAGGCACGTTGCAGTCGGCAAGGACGCCGTGCCCGGCGTTATAGGGACCAAGCCCATACACCTACAGTCCGACGAGGAGTATGGATCAAGCGTGCCGCATAAGGATCTTACCATCGATATCGGCGCAAAGGATAAGGCCGACGCCGAAAAATACGTGCACGTCGGCGATTATGCGTGCTTTACCACCAAATTCAGCGAGTTCGGCGAAGGGCTCTTTACGGGAAAAGCGCTTGACGACCGCGTGGGCTGCGCCGTTATAGCGGAGCTGCTGTGCGAGGATTACGACTGCGATCTCTGGGCATGTTTCACCGTACAGGAGGAGGTCGGCCTCAGGGGCGCAAACCTTGTAGCCGATCACGTGCATCCCGATCTCGTGCTGAACTTCGAGGGCACCACCGCGAACGACATGCCCGAAGTGAAAGGTCATGCGACGGTCACCCGCGTCGGTTTCGGCCCTGCGATAACCTTTATGGACAGGGGCACGGTAGTGCGCGCGGAGCTGTTCGACGCCCTGCGCGAGACCGCCAAGGCTCACGGCATCCCCTTCCAGCTCAGGCAGGGCACAAACGGCAGGACGGATATCGGACGCATACATACCGATCTCGGAGGCTGCATCGCCGGGGGCATAAGCCTCCCCTGCCGCTACATCCATTCGGCGCAGAGCGTTGCCTCATGGGAGGATATGAAGAATATGCTCCTGCTTGCCGACGCTTTCCTTAACGACAAAAAATTCAACGAGGTATTGGGAAAATGAGCAGTATTAAAGAATTCAAGGAGCTTGTGAAGGAACTTACCGCCGTTTACGGCCCCACGGGCCGCGAAGCAGCCGCGGCGGAGCTTATCCGCGAAAAGGTCTCCCCGTATGTTGACGAGATCCGCACCGACGCTCTCGGCAATCTCATCTGCCTTAAAAAGGGCACGAGCGGAAAGCGCGTGATGCTTTCGGCGCATATGGATCAGATCGGCCTGATCGTGCTCGATATAGACGAAAAGGGCTTCCTGCGTTTCGCTCCCGTCGGCGGGATCAATCCCAAGATCACGGTCTGCCGCGAAGTGGTCTTTTCTAACGGCGTGCGCGGAGTGATCTATCATGACGAGAAAAACCTCAAGGATCTCCCCAAGCTCGATCAGATGTTCATCGATATAGGATGCAGCTCCCGCGAGGAGGCGCAGGCGCACGTTTCCATTGGCGATATCTGCGTTTACGCTCCCCACTTCATCGATATGGGCAGCCGCGTTGCCTGCGGCGCGCTCGACGACAGGATCTGCTGCGCGATAATCATAGAGGCTTTAAAGACGCTGGAGTCCCCTCATGATATCTACGCGGTGTTCACCTCGCAGGAGGAGGTCGGCCTTCGGGGAGCGACGGCGGCTGCTTATTCGGTAGCTCCCGATTTCGCGGTCAATCTTGACGTTACCGCCTCCGCGGATACGCCGGAGTGCGAACCCATGCCCATGGCGCTCGGCAAAGGCCCCACGATCAAGTACATGGATCGCTCCGCAGTATTCACCAAGCCCGTTATCGAATTCATGCACGCCGTCGCAAATAAGGCGGGCATAACCGTGCAGAACGAGGTGCTTCGCTACGGCGGCACCGACGCCGCGGCCATACAGTCCATGCGCGGCGGCAGGGCGGCCTGCTGCGTTTCCGTTGCCACGCGCTACATACATTCGCCCGTCGAGACCGCCGATATCGGCGACTGCCTCGCCGCCGTCGATTTTGTAAAGGCTCTGGCATGTGAAGCGGAGCTTCCGGCGGCAGAATAAAGCTGTTTCGGAGGAGGATATGAATTATCGTTTCTTTGATTACAAGTATAACATACCCGGGTTCGATTCGGATCTGTTCTGCCCGGCGCACATCACGTACATCGTGCTGGTGTACGTGCTCGCGTTCGTACTCTCATACGTTTTCAGGAAGACCCGTCACGAGCGGATAACCGCGCTTTTGAAGGTGCAGTTCGTATTCATGCTTCTGCTTGAGATAACCAAGATCTCATGGGAGAGCTATTACGATATTACGACCGGCCGCGGTTTCAACTTCGGAGGGATACTCCCGATCTATACCTGCTCGCTCGTAATGTACACTCTGCCCTTTGCCGCATGGGGAAAGGGCAGGGTCAAGAGGACGGCCCTCGCGTTTTTGACTTCGATCGGCCTCCTTTACGGCGCGATAGGCGTTGTCTACTGCAACGGGCTCAACTTTTACCCGTTCTGGACTTTCGGTGCGTTCTATTCGCTCTACTTCCACTCGGCCATGTTCGCGACAGGCATTTTCCTGCTGATGACGGGCTATCACGAGCTGAAGTGGGCGGATGCTCTTTGGGCGCTTATCCCGATACTGCTGCTTTCGGCAATAGCAATACCGGTAAACCATTATCTGCACTCCGATTATATGCTGATCTACAGCGGCGGCGGAGTGCCGCTCTATGAGGATCTTGCCTCCTCGCTCGCCGAAAAAGGCATGCGCTGGGTCTATACCGTGATAATGCTCGTGACGCATATCCCGCTGGCGGCGGTCGTGATAGGCATATATAAGCTGATCCGCGCCGCAGAAAAGAAATAAGCAAAAAACAGTAAAGCTGAGCTAAGCTCAGCTTTTTTCGTGATACAAAAGGATCTGCCGGCAGGCAGCCCGTACTGCCTCTTTTTTCAGTTCCTGTATTTTTCCCAGCTTCCTTTTTTGTAATAGAATATCATCGCGATCAGCGTTAAAGACCATGAGATCACATACGAAATGCTGACCGTAAAGAGCGTGGGACGCAGCAGGAATACCGTGACGACCCAGAGTATGCGAAAAGCGCAAATGCCGACTCCCGTGATCAGAACGGGCTTCGTATCGCCGCAGCCTCGAAGGGTTCCCGAGAGCACTTCTATCGCCGTCCAGACAAAGTAGAACGGGACGAAGTAGAGTATTATCGTGTAGGTCGTCTGCCTGACGGGCTCCTCCTCGGTAAATATCTTCAGCGCAGCCGGAGCGGTAAGGATTATTATCGTGCTCATGATGACCGTCATGCTCATGAATATTTTGAGGCCTGTCCTCACACTCTCGTGGATCCTGTCAAGGCGTTTGGCTCCGTAATTCTGACCGACAAAAGTTACCACAGCCGCGTTTGCCGCCTGTGCCATCGCCCAGTAGAAGCCGTCAAGCTTGCCCGATAACGACCATGAGGCGACTACTATCGTGCCCAGGGAGTTGACCGCCGTCTGGAGTATTATGTTCGATACGCTGTACATGCTGGCCTCCATGCCGGAGGGAATGCCGATGCGCATCATTCTTTTGTAAATGACCTTGTCAATGCGGATGTTTTTCAGCCGCAGCCGGTAAGGAGCGTCGACGGTCATTATCGTTACCGTCAGCAGTATGAAATTCACCGCCTGCGATATCACCGTGGCGTAAGCTACACCAGCGACGCCCCAGGAGAATTTGACTACAAAGATGTAATCGAGTCCGATATTCAGAAGGCAGGAGATAAGCATGAAAATGAACGGCCTTCTCGAATCGCCTACCGCGCGAAGTATCGCCGACTCGGTATTAAGCAGCAGCACCACCGCCATCGCGGCAAAGCAGATCCTCAGATAAAGCGTCGCATCCGCCAGCGTATCCGCTGGGGTCTGCATCAGCATCAGCATCCCGGGAGCGAATATAAAGCAGATAACGGAGCATACCGCGCCGAATATCAGGCTGAACAATACCGCGGTACCTGTTGCGCGGCCAAGCTCGTCCTCTCCGCCCTTTGAGCCGAAAAAATGCGAGATGACGACCGCGGCTCCGGAGGTCAGCGCGACGAAAAACCCTATAAAAAGGTTCAGTATGGTAGCAACGCTCCCGCCGACGGCGGCAAGCGCGCCGGAGCCGACGTAACGCCCGACGATTATCGCGTCGACCGCGTTATAGAGCTGCTGGAACCAGGTGCCGGCCAGAATCGGCAAAAAGAAAGAGAGCAGCCTCGGTCCGATGGGGCCGCTCGTAAGATCATTGACCGGTCTTTCTTTCTTCTTCATATCGTTAAAACCGTATACTCTCTGTCACGGACTCGGCTTCGCATCCGGATCTGTCGGATCGTGATATTTGCCTTGCCTTGAGGGGACCTTGGGGGACGTCGTGCCGAGCGGATTTCCGTTTACGATCTTCAGCTTCGTTCCCTTGGGGCAGTTTTCATAAATGAACTTTGCGGCGATGACGTTCATACGCAGGCACCCCTGGGTGTTTTCACCGCCTATCGCCTTTTCGCCGTCATAATAGCGCGGCCACAGGTGGTTCGGATCCTCGCTGCCGTACATGGGGCCGTGAAGGTAGAGTCCCGTCCAGCCGGAGGGATCGGACGCGGGATTATACATGACCGCATACTGCGCGTAGCCGTTATCCCCGTGGGAGAAGCCGTGCCAGCGCTCCCTTGAAGTAAGAACGTAATTGCCGACCGGAGTCCTGTTGCCGCCGTGTGAAACGCGGTACTGTGCGACTATTTCCGTGTATTCGCCGTTCTCGTCAATCTTGTAGATGGTGAGCGTGAACGAGCCCTTTTCAAGATAGAGGAAGTAGATATCGGCAGGGCCGGGAGTGGGCTTCGGCGTCGGCTCGGGAGTCGGCTCGGGAGTCGGCTCCGGAGTGGGATCCGCGGGCTCCGCGGTGATCTCGGGCGGATCCGACGGAACGATAACGGTTATCTCCTCCGTTTCCGTAACTTCCGGCTCCTCTTCGGGGAGGTCGGTCTTTTCCGCGGGAGCGCAGGAGACAAACGCCGCCGTCAGTACGGCAAGCAGCAGCGCTATCGTTCTTTTGAGCTTGACAGGTTTCATTTCGATCCATTTCCTCCGGGATCATTATTATAGCATTTTCCTTTTGTCAGCGCAATATACCCCTTTGATCACAGCGTAAAAAACCGCACGGCTTCAACGGTTTCATATATTGGCGGCGCGCAGCCTGCGGAAGTTGACTTTCCTTTGCGGCGGCGTTATAATTCGTTCGTCAAATCTTGCAGGGAACGGAGCGTTCAATGAGGGCTTTTTCCGGTCGGCTCACAGGCTTTATCAGAAAAAACACGGTGACGGTCATCGCATTTGCCGCCGCCGTTATCACCGCCTTCATTATCCCGCCCGACAAGGAGTACGCCGGGTATTTCGATTTTAAAACGCTGACCTGTCTTTTCTGCGTGCTGGCGGTCGTATGCGCGCTGAGGCATATCGATTTCTTCTACATCCTCGCAAGGCGCGTCGTGATCAGCTTCCGCACGGTACGCCTTTCTGTTCTCGCTCTCGTCTACATAACTTTCATAGGCTCCATGCTGATAGCGAACGATATGGCGCTTCTGACCTTCCTGCCGCTCGGCTTTTTCGTGCTCTCCGTAACAGGCAAGGAAAAGTACATGGCGTTCACTTTCGTTATGCAGAACATCGCGGCGAATCTGGGCGGCATGCTGACGCCGTTCGGCAATCCGCAGAACCTTTATCTCTATTCGAGATTCGATATCCCCACGGGTGAATTCATGAGGATCATGGCGCCGCCCTTTGCCGTTGCGGTCGCGCTGATCACCTTATGCTGCCTGTTCATGCCCTCGGAAAAGATGGAGCTGCCCGAAGGCCAGATACGCCTCGATCCCAAGCGCACGGCGCTTTACCTTGCCCTCTTTGCATTGGCGATAGCGATAGTCTTCCGCGGAATACCCTACTGGATAGGGCTCATAGTCATTCCGGCGGTGCTGCTCGTATTCGACAGGAGGGCGCTCCTGGAGGTCGATTATCCCCTGCTCTTCACGTTCGTTTTCTTCTTCGTTTTCGCTGGGAACATGTCGAGGATACCCGCTGTTTCAAGGTTGTTTTCGGGGCTGCTTCAAAAGGATACGCTCGTTTTCAGCACGCTCTCCTGCCAGGTGATATCAAACGTCCCCTCTGCGATACTGCTCTCCCGGTTCACGGAAAACTATCCCGCCCTGCTCGTCGGAGTCAATATCGGCGGCACGGGAACGCTGATAGCCTCGTTGGCTTCGCTGATAACCTTCCGCGAATACTGCCATCACAATCCCGATAAGAAGCTCTCATACATAGGCATATTCTCCGCTTTCAACTTCGGTTTTCTGGCGGTTTTGCTGGCGTTCATGAAGCTCGTGATGCATTATTGATCCGAAAAGAACGAATATATATTTTTTCAAAAAATCGGGAACCGCGGCGTTCTTTGTTTCGTTATATAAACAGAAAGGCCGATAACGGCATTATTTGAATCATTTCGGAGGCGTCATCATGAAATCGTTATTCGCAAAAGCAGCCGCGATCCTGCTCTGCGCCGCAATGCTCGCGCTTGCCGCATGTACTAAACCCGCGGAACAGCCGCAGCAGGATCCCGCGCCCACGGGTACCAAACAAACCTCCCCCTCCCCCGAGCCCAAAGCGGAAGGATACAACGAGGACGAGGTCAAAAAACTTGCCGCATACTTTGAGACCGCCGACGCGGATGGCGTGAAAAACGGCGATAAGCTGTTTGAGCATTACGATCCCGCCGACCCTGCCACCTGGGTGACCGCAACTTCGGAAGGCACCCATGAGGTCTTTGTCTGGAATGAAGCGGGCAGGCTTGAAAGGTTCGATCTGCTTTTCTACCCCTCTTCCAAGGGCAACTCGCTTAAAGGCACTCTTGAGCTCACCGGCTTTGACGCGCTTGAATACCTTAATATAACAAACAATGTTATACTTGAGAAGGTCATTATCAATAACTGCCCTGCGCTTGACAGCGCTTTCGTATGGGCGACCGTCATTAAAGAGGTCGATTTTGACAATCCCGCTCCCGCAAAGGGTCTCTACTTTGATTCCGTTGGCGTCATCTGCTGCAACATCGGCGGCGGCGTGCCTACCGATAAGGTCATTGAAGGCGACCCGAAGGACGTGAAGATCACGCTCGTTTCCGACTCGAACGGCAGAGTGGCCGTCAACTGCTATGAGGATGATTCCCTCGGCGAGATGGTGCTGAAGCTGCTTGCCGATTCCGAAAGCGGTTATGAGTTCTCAGGCTGGTATCTTGAAACCGCCGAGCTCTATTCCGCCGAGGAAGTTCTCGATATCACAAACGAGGAGCCGCCCCTTGGCGGGGAGTTCTGCCTCCAGGCGGAGTTCACGCCAATCAGGAACGCCGTTGCAATGTATGAGGGCGACGAAGCGCCGACCGCTTCCGCGATAATCGCCGAGATCGAGCCGGGCAAACCCTATGAGGCGGATATCGATTTTGACGGCAGGCCCGATGCGATAAGCTTAGAGCCCATCGGCGAATACGATGAGGATTACCTCATCACCGTTAAGCTGGGGGCCTTCCCCGACGAGCCGTTCACTTACGAATGTTACGGGATTACCTCCTGCGCGCTGCGCCTGCTTGACTGCGACACCTCCGATAACAGGCTCGATCTGCTCTTCAACGGATTCGGCGAGGATGGCTGGGAGGTCGTATTCGCGCTGCGCGCCGACGACGAGACCGGCAAGATCGTGCAGTTCAAACTGCCCGTGCAGGCGGAGATAATCACGGATTCCGAAGAATATGAGGACGCTCACGGCAATTTCGACGCGACTCAGGGCATCCCCGTATGGAGCCGCACAGAGATACTTGACACCCAGTTCGTTTCCTCCCGCATGACCGTGACCAACGACGGCTTCAGGCTGCTCACCCCATACGTCTTCGACGAGCCCTATACCGGCAGCCACGGTTACAGGCCGCTGAAGATGGAAATGACCGGCAAGCTGATGACCTCTCCCAGCGGCGACGTAACGCTGGCCAAGGGTACGAAGATCATCCCCTATCGGACTGACGGCCAGAGCTGGCTCGAAGTCAAGACCGAGGACGGCAGGATCGTCATGGTCCTGATCGACGTCAAGGGCGGCAGGGTCTGGATAAACGGCGTTGAACAGAATAAGTACTGCGAGATCTGGGTAGCCGATTAAGCGGATACAATATGAAAAACGGCGCGGCTTATGCCGCGCCGTTCATTATTGATCCTTCAATTACTTCGTTATCTTCCTGCACTCGAGATAATACCTCTTCTCGTGCGCTTCGCCCATCGAGAAGGTCTTCCTCGGCAGAGCGCCGTCGAATACGACGGTCTTGAAGAAGGCGGACTTGTCCATTGCGGGAAGCAGGAAGCCCATGTTGTGCACCTTGGAGCCGAGATCGTTGACGACGTCTGCGCCGTGGATGTAATCGATCGTGGCGCCCTTGGTCTCCTTGAGGACGACGTCGAGAGCGTTCTGCAGGGTGCCGACCTCAAGCTGAGCGGCGGGACGCTTTACGGCGATGAAGCCGCGCTTGCCCTGGATGACGACGGGGATAACGTGACCGCCATCGGAAACGGCGCGCTCGAAGCAGCGGTTGAACCTGCGCTCGGACTCAAAGAGCTGGATATCGACGATACCGCCGGGATTCTGCTGGGTGAGCTTCAGCTTAAGATCGTTGATGAACTTCTTTACGCTGACGTTGAATACGACGCGGTGGATGGGCTCGAATACGATGCCTTCGTCATGGACGTTCTCAAGCTCGACGAGAGCGTACCTTGCGGGATGGTTTTCGCGCTCCTCCTCGGGGAGAGTGGCCTTGAGCTTTTCCCAGTTGGCCTTTGCGGTTGCGAAGGAATGGTTGCCGTCGCCCATAGCAAAGAGCAGGGGCGCCATCTCGCGGCCGTACTTCATGGGATCGATGAGAGCGGTGAGACCGTCTATCGCGTTCTTTATCATGGCTTCGTCGTTGATGAACCAGCCTTCGATGTGGCCGCCCTTCTGCATGAGCTCGAAATCATAGAACTTGGGAGAGTTCTTGACCGCCTCATAGATGGGCTCGATAACGCTCTTCTTCTCGTCGTCGATGAGGACGAGGATGTGGGGAAGCTCCAGGGGAGCGCCGTCGCGGATGCGGAGCCTGGGGGGTATGCGCTCGACGATAGTGCCCTCGGTCGCCCTGATGAGGGTGGTGGAGCCCTTGTTGTAATCATAGCACTCGAGATCCAACGCCACGACGAGTCCGTTCCTGGTCTTGCCGTCAACGGTGCGGCGGGTGAGCATGAAGCCCTCGCCGAGGTTCCTCAGGGTGCCGTTCGCCATGTATTCGTCCATGGTCTTCCTGATGGCGACGATGCGCTCGTCCTCGCCGGGCTTCTCAAGATAGATCTCGGGGAGCATTATGCGAAGGGTGGAAGGAGCGCTTCCTACGACATTCTCGCAGCCCTCCCAGTAATCGGGCTGAGAGGTGTACTGGTCGCACGCTACGCACGCCCACTTGGTAAGATCAACGCCCTCTTTGGGGAACATGATCTCGGGAACACAGATGCCGGCTTCGTTTGCGAATTTGGGATCCATAAATGAAAACCTCCAATAATTAGTCGTGAAAAGGCGGCGCATGCCGCAAATAATATTATAACCTTTTTTACCGCTGTTTTCAAGAGCGAAATAGCCGGTAATAAAGGCCCCGCTATAAAGCAAGGCTCGTTAGGGATGCGTTCGGCGTCACTTTCCGAGTTAATATGTAAAAAAGCATGATACAGGGGTCGTTTCCTGAATCATGCTTTTATTCTGCAATAACGGGGATCATGATCCGCGTACCGCGGATATCCACCCCGC
>JAEEGL011146305.1_pt1 | contig 15198 bp, 7 predicted proteins | sample 9134231 | NCBI WGS metagenome assembly JAEEGL01 (sample SAMN16246548, study PRJNA631951) | gut metagenome | biome: gut microbiome; feature: rumen; material: fiber-attached | host: Bos | place: Iran: Karaj | collected 2018-10 | reverse complement strand
ATATAATATATTTTATTTTGCCGTTTGTTGTATTTTTGCTATCTTTGCGGCAAATTATAATCATCATGAGTACAATTATCGGAAGAAAACATGAGATAGAAGAGTTGGAACGACTCTACTATAGTGAGCGTCCAGAATTCGTTGCAGTCTATGGAAGGCGACGAGTAGGTAAGACATACCTCATCAAACAGGCACTGAAAGACAAGTTCACCTTTCAGCATACAGGAGTATCGCCTGTTGATCAGGAAGACGAGAAGAACCGCATGAAGACACAGCTGGAGAGTTTCTACTACTCCATGCTGAATCATGGTCTTGAAGGCTTCAAGCAGCCAAAGTCATGGATGGAGGCTTTTTTTCAACTGGAACAATTGCTCATGAAACTGGACAATGGCCAGCGTATGGTCATTTTCATAGATGAACTTCCTTGGATGGACACACCTCGAAGCCGATTCCTATCCGCCTTTGAGAGTTTCTGGAATGGATGGTGCAATGGCCGGGAAAATGTGATGCTTGTAGTTTGTGGTAGCGCAACATCATGGATGCTAAGCAACCTGTCGAGAAGCAAAGGAGGACTTTATGGACGACTTACAGACGAAATCAAAGTATATCCTTTCACACTCAAGGAGTGTGAGGACTATTTTGAACACGAGAACATAGAAATGTCTCGTTACGATATTGTCCAGTCTCATATGGTCTTTGGAGGAATACCCTATTATCTCAGTTATTTCCGAAAGGGTTACAGCTTTGAGAGAAACACAGACATGATTCTCTTCGGCAGCAAGCCAAGACTGAAAGACGAGTTCAACCGCCTCTTCCGAGCTATCTTTACAAATTCAGACGACTGCAAAAAAGTCATTCGTCTCCTGGCTACCCGTAACTATGGTTTTACACGCGAGGAGATAGCATCTGCCACAGGGCTTCCACTTGGAGGTGGACTCAGCGACACGCTGTCTGTACTTGCAGAGAGCGACTTCATTTTGCGTTATAGCCCTTATGGAAAGGGAACCGGCGAGTACTACAAGCTCATCGACAACTTCTGCCTGTTCTGGCTGAAGTATGTTGAGAAGAATCAGGAGAATTCCACATTCATCAATGACAATTTCACCTCAGATGTGATGAAAGCATGGCGAGGTGTTGCCTTTGAACAGGTTTGTTGGCAGCATATATCCCAGATAAAGCGAGCATTGGAGATTGGTGGGGTCAGGACTTCTATCTCTGCGTGGAACGTGCCAGGTGTAGAGCAGAAGAAGGGTGCACAGATAGATTTTCTGATTCTACGCGATGACAATATAGTAAACATGTGCGAGATGAAGTTCTACAGTTCATTCTATACTGTTGACAAGGAAGAAGAATCAAAGATGCTCCATCGCGCAGGGATGCTAAAGGATACGCTTTCTTCCAAACAAACTGTTCATATTACTCTCGTAACCACCTTCGGACTTGTTCACGGAAAGCATAGTGGAAAAATACAGAAGGTTGTAACTATTGACGACCTCTTCACATAAGGACCACCCTTTGCGTCAATTGTCTTTTTCCTGATAATAAAGTCAGGCCTGCAACGGACTCGACGTGAGCGAGTTGGAGAATGCAGAATTGATGTTCAGCGGTTGCACAAGTCTGACCTCCCCTACAGCGAAAACATTTGGATAATAGCTATACACAGTAACCATCTTGCGAAAATGGAATGTGAATAGTAATTGAATAGTATACCACAATAATAATCATCAAATATACTAATCTATAGCCGCATTTCTATGTTGTGATACATATTTACATATCTGTGTATCATCAATATAACAATGAACAATCCATTATTGTTGTTCTAAATTGAGTTGGTACACTCTGCCTTATAATTATTGTATTATCATTTACATCTATGAGAGATTGAAGGCTTTTCTTTTTACATCTCTTATTCGTAGTGGGAATCGATAGCATAAAGTGTATCGGGGGCTATGGCTACAGATTCATAGTCCTCGTCGATGGCAATGATGCCTCCTTCACCCACACCAGATGTTCCGCTGTTGGTGCGAATCAGTTCACCGCAGAGAGCGATATCCCAGTCCTTACGCAGACGCCACCTTTCGTCGGCTTCTTCATCACCGAAGTCACTTAGTCCGATTACACTTCCAGTCTCTAAAGAATAGTAGGTCCATCTCATTGTTTCCACGCCGATGATTTGTTCTTCATGTGTTTCTATCTGTCCGCTATCGGATTCTGATGAACAGGAAGTGATAAGAATGATGAATAGGGAATGAAGAATGAAAAATACGAGAAGAGTCTTATTATTTGAATTTGCGTGAGCCATCTTTTTGAAGCGTGTAATCGAGGGTGAGAGAATGAGTGTCGGGATTGTAATTACTAAAACGTAATTTGGCATATTTTCCGTTTGCTGTGCGAACGATGAAGGTTTTAGAGGAAGCAGTCGTAGCATCCTGCTGCCATGACACTGGGTTGCTGGAGTAGTTGCCCCAATAGCGAGCTGGGATGGCAAAGAGGTTGCCTCCGCGTTTCAATTCTTGTTGGCCAAGGTTGCGACAAATGTATTCCTTCGGATGTGAGACATCGGTATAGTCGATGACTGACAGATGTTCAATCTTGCCTGTTCCCATGCTTTTCCCGTAGGGTGCACAGAGGATTTGCAGGAAGTACTTTGGTGCTGCGTTTTGGTTGGATGGAAGATATTCTGTGTAATCGAGTGCAAATTCCACTGTGGAGTGATTTGTGGCGTAGGAACCAGGCATGGGATAGTCGCCTCCTTGATGCTCAAAGATAGGTGCTGTTCGTAGTATGCTGGGAGAGGAGGAAAAGTAGTTGTTGGAAGAGCCGAGGGAGAAAGCCAAGTCATCGCGTGAGGAATAGTTCATACGAATCTTATACACGATTTTGGGGTCGTGTTCACGGACGTCAATGCCAGTCATAGTAGAGCTGAGTTGGTTCTCTGTGATGTTTTGTTTTCTTTCAGTGAAGAAATGATAGGGTAGGTAGAAGTGTCCATTGTCTTGCCAGTAGTCTCCCCATGAATTGACGACTATGAATGCACCTAAACGGATGTTTCCCTCGCTGTCCACACTCTCCACGAGGTCATCGTAACCAACGATTGTGAGTGCATGGGCTCCATCAGTGGCTAGTTCTGTAAGGATGGAGCGATAACCAGTGGCAGAAGGGCCGTCGTAGTTGCTCGAAATAGACCAGTTACTGCTGTAGGCAGAAAAGGATAGGATACCTCCAGCAGCACCCCGAGTACCCTTGTTGTAAAGATAGCTCTTGATGTTCTGAATGGCTTTCTGGGTGGTGTTGTCCATCTGGTATATCTGTTTCACCCGATTGTGCATGGCACGAAGGTATTTCTCATATCCAGATGGCCATTGAAAGGCGTAAGTAGGGGAGAAGCCAAAGTCATCTTCTGTCATCATGCCAAACCGACGAGCCACGTTAAGACCTTCCACAACAAATCCTCCTTCGTCCTTACCACCATTGAGTAGGTTCCAGGAAAACAGGTAACTGTATCGATTAGCCTTGCTTTCCGAAGCGTTGCGCTGAAGCAGGCGGTTCATCTCATAGGTGAACACATAACCGATACCAGAAGCCTGTGCACACGAGCCGCCCTGTTGGTTGATGATGGGAGGGAAAAAAGCGTTTCGTGAATTATCGACGGCAAGAGGCAATTCGTCTTCCTTTGAAGAATTGTCTCCTTTCTCTCCTGTGCTTCGCAAATGTCCAATATGCCACACACTTCTGCTACGGAGCAATTTTTCCACAGCAGGAGTCATGACAGGGGCGGGATAGACTTTTCTCTGCGCAAAAACGGGCTGAGCAAGGAAATGAAGAATGATGAATGGTGTTAAAATCTTCATTTTTTTATTTCCTTGTAATTCTCCGATATGTCTTGAGGGCTTCTTCACGCACGGAGGGAGCGTAGGTTGAGTTTTCGCTAATTTCCTTGGCAAAAGAAGCGATGCTGTCGGCTTGATAGCTGAAATTGCGCCATCCTAACGATTCCAGCAACATCTGCTGCTCTTCGGCATCAGTAGTTGTGCGGAAACGTTGGAAGAGTTCTGGAATGCGATAGTAAGGGCAATAGTTGCGAGTGGTTCGGATAGCTGTTCGACGTCGCTTGTCAGTGGTTTCCGTGGAGACGATTTCATCGATTTCCTCCAAGTATGACTTGGCACTGCGACGAATGGCATTTTCTATTTCGTCATGTACCTTCTGCCGCTTCACATAATGCACCTTCTCGTTGTTGAATTGACGTTCAAATTCAGCGATGAGTTCGTCCTCAGGATAGATGGAGAGGGCATTCATGGCATTGAAATTGCATCGTTCGGACGTGTTATTACTGATGCAAATGCTCATGAGGTCTGACTTCAGACGAGGATCTCCATTCTGCCACAGATAGCGCAAGGCGAAACGCTGCACCATTTCATAGCTGTCGTTCACTCCCAGACGGATGGCCTCGATAAAGAAATCGTCATTGTTTTCGGCTAGTGACGTGAGTGCCTGGATTCGAACGATGGCGTAAGGGGTGGTCTTGAATATCTGCAAGAGCTCTTCGCTGCTGATGGCATTGGCACGATGCAATTGCTCGATAGCCATGCAGCGGAAGTCGGGATAGTCGGATGTGAGCAGTTTCTTCCAAGTTTTCAGGTTTGAATCTGGAGAAGCTAATAGAGAATTAATGGAAGACGGTGCTTTTGATTCGAAATGAAAGGTTGGATCGCCAATGCACTGTGATTCCAACAACCCAGAATAGACAGGGATATAACCGACGTTCATGCCGAGTCCGAGCAAGCCCATGTAGCGATCGCTCCACTTGTCTTGCAACACATTCACAGAGTTGGCTATGGCAACAACTGTCTGTCCTTCACCGAAGATGTACTGGTCGGCAATGCAGTCGTCGAGATGGAACGAACCATTGAAACAAGCGTCGAGCATCACAACCCTGCAATTAGGCTTGTAGCCGTAGGTCTTGAAGTCAGAGAGATTCAGGTCGCTGTTGTCATCCTCAAGCGAGTCCTTTGCAACAACGGCTGGGTCAAACGTGTTTTGAAGCCATGAGGCAGGGATGTCGAAACGACGCTGAATCACTTGCGAAACACTGTCTACATCCTTGCCACACTCCTGGGCATGACGAAGGTAGTTATGCACATAGTGAAGCATGAACTCCTTGGCCTGCTCAGCAGACTTGATTTTAGGAGCACCATTCATGTACTGAGTCTCAGGTGCACCATGATGGTGAAGGATGGCATAGTCCAGATCCTCACGCATCAGCTCGTTCATCAACTTGAACTTAATGCTATTCTCCTGTGAATGGTCCATGAAACCGATGCCGTTCTGTTGTTGACGAAGCCATGGGAAATGCTCGTAAAGTCCCTGCTTCTCGTCGATACGGGCAGTCATCGATTCCGAAATATAGCCATGGCCACTATAGTAGAGAATCTGCTCGATGCCGTTCTGTTTACGCTTCTCGTTCACAACCTTGCGAAGATAGCGACGCAGTTTCTCATAGCGGCTGGTGCCACCAACATCTGTTGGGCGCACGCGTCCCACGTAGATGTCACTCTTCAACCATTGACGGGAATCACCTGACAAGGTGTAATAGAAATATGGAGCATCACTGTCCTTGTCAACATATTTGAACACCATGCCGAAATCGTCGTAGTAGCGGTCGGAAGGCACAGACGACTCCTTGCGGTCGCGTCGCTGGTCCATCTTGAAGGCACTGGTGAGGTGCTGGGCATCGCGAATCATTGCCACAGGTATGTCACCGATAAGAATGGCACCTTCGATGGGAGCCACTTGCTGTACGTGCATCTGCTGCAAACAGGCACGAATACTGTCTGGAACTCCCCATTTGTCAACTACAATGAAGGTTTTGAGTCCATTCACGTCTTCTACAGCTTGTGCATAGTCGTTCACTTCGTTTCTTGCCTCATTGAGGGATTTTTGGTCAATGACGATGGCAAAGCCTCTCTGCCTTTCCTTGGCATATCCATTGGAAACGAATAGGGAGAAGAGGAGGATGGTGAGTGATGAATGAAGAATGGAGAATGGTTGTTTCATGTCTTTGATTATTATTGATTTATAGGGTATTTTGGAACTATTTAGGAATGATTTGAACCATGTGGTAATGAAACTATCGTTTCATTTTCACTCGGTTGTAGGTCTTGAGGGCTTCTTTGCGAACGCTTTCGTCTTCAGAAGGGTTTTCGCTGAGACGCTTGGCAAAGTCAGCGATGTCATTACGGTAATATGATGTCGTGTTCCAACCAAGGGCTTCTGTCAGTTTCTGCTTGCGATAGATCGGAGTGGTAGGACGCTCGATGTAGCTGATGACATCGTGAATGCGATTGTGCGGAAGATAGAGGCGAAGACTGCTGCCAATGAACTTGAACTGCTTCTCGTCGAGGCTGTCAGCAATGAGTTTGTCGATGCGCTCTTGCCAGAAATCACCACTTTGCTGAATTTTATTGCGAAGTGCATTCACCATGCTGTCCTTGTTAGTGCTTATCACTCTCTGCTTTTGCAATTCGAGTTCTCGCATCAAATCCTCCTTGGGCACGAAAGCCAGTGCTTCGGATGCATCAAATTTTACACGGGCAGAAGGATTGTTTGCCAAGGCAATGTGGATGAGTGACGATGCCAAACGAGAGCAACCATTTCCTCGAATGTGGTTCATGGCGAAACGCTGTACCATCTCGTTGCGGTCACGACTTGCTAATATGATGCCATCTACAAAGTCGTCGCCTCCACGCTGTGCCAGCATTTGCAATGCTTGCAATCGCACCTCAGAGAATGGTGATTCGTTGAGCATTCTTAATAAATCTGAATTGTTGATGGCATTCATTTCCACAAGTATTTCCATGCCGAGCACCTGAAGGTCTGGTAGAAATGACTGAAGTAGGTTCTTGCGCACTTCCTTTGCTTTCACTTCTCCGCGCCATGCACGCAATATAAGTTGGTTAAGAAAAGCTGATGCCTTGCTTTTTTCCTTCACTGTGAACGTGAAGGTTGGGTCACCCACAACATGTGATTCCAAATATTGCAGATATGCATTCACAATGCCAACATAAACACCTTGCCCTAACAAGCCCATTAGTTTGTCGTACCACTTGTCCTGCAAGACGTTTACCGTGCCACCGATGGCAACGATGTTCTTCCCTTCACCAAACACATATTCGTTGGCAATACAATCGTGGCGATGGAACGAAGCGTTGTAGCAGGCGTCGAAAACCACGCAACGACAATTGGGGGTAAAACCATACTTTGCGAAGTCCTCCAAAATCAAGTTTGCCATGTGCTTTTCCTCATCCGAAGCATCTCGTGGATAACCACTCAGATACTGTGTGTCGTAGTCGCCATGATGGTGCAGGAAAGCTAAGTCGAGATCCTCACGCATTAGTTCGTTCATCATACGCTGCTTAATGAACTTCTCCTGCGAGAAATCCATGTAGTTGATTCCTTCTCTTCCTGTTTGCATCCATGGAAAATGCTCGTAGATATTCGCTTTCTCATCTATGGCCGCAACCTTCGATTCTGTTAGGCTGCCATGTCCCGTAAAGTAGAATATCTGATCGGCATAGTTCAGCTCCTGCTTGGCGAGCACAGCCTTGCGAAGATAGCGACGCAGCTTTAGGTATCGGCTCGTGCCGTTTGTGTCAGTCGGGCGAATTCGTCCTGAGAAAATGGATGGCCGAACCTGTTGCGCTCCGTCTGCACGTAAGGTATAGTAGAAGTAAGGACATGGTCCTGTGTTGGCACCTGCATAGCTATCGTTTTCTTCCGCAATGGAATCGCGACAAAGAAAATCGAACTGCAAACCGAAATCGTCGTAATAACGGTCGGAAGGTACTGACGAGTCACGCCATGTAAATGAGTCCTGGTTCATACGGAAGGCACTGGTCAGATGCTGGGCATCGCGTACCATAGGTACAGGAATATCACCTACAAACACAGCTCCTGCCAGCGGACACTTCTCATCGGCATACAGAACCATAAGGTAGGCCCGGATGCTGTCAGGTATGCCCCATTTGTCCACAACGATGATGCTTCTCAATCCATTGTATTGCTCCACTGCTGCTGCATATTGTTTCACTTCTGCCTCACATTCGTTCATACTTTTCTGGTCAATGACGATGGCAAAGCCTCTTGGCTGTCCGCTGGCGAAACAAAGCGACGCAAGGATGAAGAATGAGAGTATTAGCTTGATTCGATGCATGATAATTATATATGCTATGGGATATGATTGATTAAAATACAAAGTCGATGCCGACATCCATGAGGGTGCGTGAAGCACCGTCGTAGTGTGGACTGTATTTGTTGCTACCTAAATAGAACGACTCGTTCATTTGGGCGTGAAGTCCCATCCAGGTGAATGTTCCGTAAGTAGGAACTGGTAAGTGATAGGCAACGCGAACTTGAAAACCTGCTAGCGATGCAGCTTCGTATTCAAAGGCTGGAGCTACAAACACGCCTGCTAATTTTTCTCTCACGTTGTTGTATTTGTCGGAAAGGTTGGCTGTGTAGAAACCCGTGAGAGATGTTTCCAGTAGGCCTTTCCCCATTTTCCAATATCTTTTTCCTTCAGCTAACGTGTGCAGAAGCTTGTAGTTTTGCTTGTAGTTGTCACTTTCATAGTGTGTATATTCCACGGATGAAAAACCTACTAGCCCGCGCAACTGCCAGTCAGTCAATATGTTTTGACTAATGTTCTTTTCGTCGGGATTGTTTCTGAACCTGTCGAAGCGGTATTCCACAGAAGCATCCATCACACGGTTCTTGTGGACTTTTGACTTGTTCAGTATCTCATAATAATGTATGTTTCCATGCTCTGTATCGGTATGCTTCTTTTGGTCATACCACAATCCCTTGTCCATTAATATGCTTCCATTCAACGTGAGGTTCTGCTGAGTAAGTCGGCTGTTGCCAAACGTAAGTCGGTCGAGCAGGGAGAATTCGTGGGCTGAATAGTCGCCACCCTTGTATTCATATGACGAACCACCATCTATGGCTTTTTCGTCGGTGTTCAGATAGCCTAACTGAAGGAAGTTCGAGATGGCATCTCCGCTGAACAGCATCTGTATGGCACCACCCAGGTTCAGGCCTTTGTAGTCGCGAGGGTAGCTGCTGTTGTCGGCATTGGTGAAGATCTGATGGTCCCCCATTCCCTTCATGATAAAATATGTGTATGGAATGAGTCCATCTATGATTAAATGTGTTAGTTTGGAATGAAACAACTCCACCTTGGCATTAGCACCCAAGGTCAGTTTTTCGTTGAGTTGATATGTGACTCCAGGAATGATGTCGAACCTCATGGAGTTCACCTTGGGGCGAGGATCCGACTGGTCAGCAAAACTGCCAGTCAAATATTTCAGTTGAAGTCCACCTGTCAGTTTGTCTGAGAAAGGAAATGCTGCTGTTGCATACATGTTGAATTCTTCCTTTGTCATATCGCTTGGGATGCTGTCTGCCACGAAGAAGGGATTGTGTCTGGAAACATAGAGTGTATTGTTCCAACAGCGGTCCTCGTCACGGGAATACTGATAGGAAAAGCCTGCATCAAGACTCACTTTCCCAATTTGTTGCAAGCCCGAAATGTCCACGCGTAGGTTGTTGCTTTTCGACGAATGGTCAATGGCATGGAATTCACCTCTGTTAAACAAACCCGAAATGGAGGCCTGAATCAATGAGTTGACAGAGTTCCTTGTCAGTCGGGTAGGGTTTTCGCTTCCATCCAAGAGGTTGGAGTAGTAATTGATGTCGTGCGCAAAGAAACGATGATAGCGGATGGCTGAATCTGCTGGCTCTTCGGCAAATGATACTAGTGCCGAAAGCAAAACAGTTGTCAAAACAAATATACTCCTCTTCATAGATGAAAGTCTGAAAATAAAGTTGTTGTTTCTAAGAATGAAGAGTGAAGAATGAAAAATGTAGAACCTCATTCGTCATTCTTCGCTCTTCTTTTTTCAATTAATTATTTTATAGCAGGATTCTGTCCACTTTGGAAGTCGTTGAACGAGTTGTTAGTGTCTTGATAGTATACTCGTTCGCCTTCAGTTCTTGCCACTTTGCGACGAACACAGCCACCTGTGTACATAGCGCTACCTTTCACCGCCATGGCGTCATCCTTTGGTTGGAAGAATGGAACAAGAGCGGATGGCTCCTTATTGGCATTGCATATTTCCACTGCATCAAGTACCCACTTAGATGGGATGCAAAGGAACTGCATAGTGGATGTGGTGCCTGGAGTGTTCATCAGGTAATTCTCGTTCGAAACAACGTCAGCTGAAGTCATGCCTTCAGGGAGCTTGGCAAGAACGAATGCACTACCAGCAACACCGAGACAGAACGACTTCATCGAAGCTGTAGCATGATGCAGCACGATCATATTGTTGGCATCATAGTCCACATCGTCAGCCTGATAGTCCAGATATGCTTCCCATCCAGCAGATGAAAGGTCTGGGCTCACGCCGTCAGCGGATACTTCAGGGTCGTTGTCTGGATTACCATTCTTGAAATGGTTGGTTGCATCGTTGGCTACAACAACACTTTCGCCTGGCTGCAATGCATATTCTTTGCCACTTCCTGGGAACTGGAGTACTGGAGCCTGGTCACCAGGGTAGCGGTCTTTGAAACCATTAGCTTGCCAAGCATTCTCGCTCGACTGGTTGCCACCACCGCACTTCATGACAATCAGGCCATCGAGATACTGCACCTCGTTGGAGTTGTTCACGATTTCAACATATCCGTCACGGATGTAGTATTTGTATCCACAAGTGCTATAGATGGTCTTGAAAATCAGTGGACTCTGAACCACCTTCGAAAGTGGCACGTTGATAGTTACCTTATCCTGGAATACTTGTGCTGCTCCTGTACCAGTGACGTAAGCAGCAGCCTCATCCTTCACCTTACCAGATGCTATGACATTGTAAGTACCTTCCACTAATTTCACTTCCTTTGTCATGGCTGTCATGTTCAGTGTGTCCTTAGTACCCTTGTCGCTGGTGAGAATCACCTTCAGGTTGGAGATGTTGTCAAGTGTCAGCCCGTCACCTAATGATAGTGCAACAATGGCATCGTGGTGTTTCACTTCGTCGTCATCGCTACAAGAAACCATGACTGCACTGACTGCCAGTGCTGTAAGCATCATAGCATAATTGAAATACTTTTTCATTTTTTTGACTTTAGTTGTTGTTTAAATAATTAGATTAATAAAAGAAATTTTTATTGAGATAAGAATTATATCTATTTACATTTTTCATTCATTATTTAGAACTTCAGTTTCAGTTCTGCACCAAAGTAGAGGTCTGGATATATCTGTGAGCGGCTAAATGAGTTTTCATCGACATTGAATTTGCTCAGGTTCAGGAAGTTGTTTGCCATGAATGAGAGTTCGGCCAGTCGTCCAAATTCCTTTGTCAGTCGGAAGTTGAGCATAGCCCAAGGCTTTATCTTTGCTGCCTCGAAGGAATAGAGGAAATAGTTGTCGAGCATACGCTGCATACTCAAGTCGCCTGCCATGCTTGCTTCCCATTGGGTGAACTTGCCGTCCACGTCGTAGAAGCCGATGGGAGTCACCGTGTAGCGAGTGCCGTCGGCATTCAGACGATAAACAGGGTTGCCCTTGCTGTCTTCATAGATGCTTCGCGCACTTTCGTACCAAACCACCTGCACCGTTGTCGTGAAGACCAATTTCGCTTTCGGTATGTGGGTGATGAAGCTGAAGTTCGTGTTCACGCGGTCTGAAATGCTGCCATTTCCCGCTGGCATCAAGCCGACGTAAGGGTAGAGCTTGTCCACGTAGTTGTACGAGTCGTTTTCCGCCTGGCGTTTGATGTGGAACCAAGCACCATCCACGTTCAGGCTGGTTCGCAAAGGTTCGAACGTGCCGAAGTTCCAAGAGTATTCAATGCCGTATTTCTCTGTACGCGAAGTGTTGAAAGGCTGCGACCACATATACAGCTCCGTGGCATCCTCGTAAGCGGCTGTCTGTCGGGTGCCGTTGTAAGTGTAATACACGTTGGGATTGTCGAATTCCAAGTTGGTACTGCCCGAAGGAACGCTGAACTTGCGGAAGCGAAGCGTGATAGGGTGGGAGAGATAGCCGTATTCATGCTTGTGACGCTCATGGAAGAAAGTGACATAGCCATTCATCTTGCCAAGGCGGGCATTGAGTCCAAATTCCCATTTCAGCGCATTGGCTGGTTTCAGGTCGGGGTTCTGAGTCTCGGGCACAACGGTTGTCGTCACCAATCCCATCGAGGCATTCTCGCCCGAACCTACGCGGTTGAGGCTCACGGCATCGAAATAGGCAGTGTTGGGATAGAGGTACGACAGGGTTGGCATCTTGTTCGAAATGCCAAAGCCGCCCGTCACGCTCAATTTGTCGAACACGCTGTTGTTGTCGCGATTCAAGAAGATGTATTCCAAGTTGATTCGAGGCTCAGCCACCATGAAGCTGCTTTGCTTCGCCTTTTCCTTGTTGAGGAACAGGTTGCTCAGGCGAACACCCACTTCGGAGCGCAACGACGTGGAGCCGAATTGCCAAGCCGTGCGGGCTTCGGCAAAGGCGGAGAGGTTGTGCAGGGCAGGGATGTCCTTGTAGGAGCGAGGGCGAGTGGTCTGTGCCGTGAGCGACTGAGGAGGGTTGTTCTCATCGTAGGTGAAACCTTCGCCTCTGTTGTCGTCCATGCGGTAATCCACACCCACCTTTAGGTTCGTGTAGCGTGTGTCGCTCCAACGGAAGTAGTGTCCCGTCTTCAGTTGCAGATAGAGGTTGATGGGCACACCCTCAATGCGGTAGGAACTGCGGTAACGCTGGTTGAAGATGCGTCCGAGTGCAAGGCCGTTCTCCCTGCTGTAAGTCACCACGCCGTTCGGACTGTGGACAAGGTCGCTGTGGTCGTCCACCTGTCGAGCCACCGTTGCCGAGAGGGCGTAGTCCAACTGGTTTAGCCAACCACCCAAGCGCACGTTGCCGTTCACAGCCAAGCTCCCTCCGATGTCGCGGTTCTTGTAGATGTTGCCCATTTCCTCCATCTGAGGGTCGTAGCGGTAGTTGTTGATGTTGGAGTGGAACGTGAGATGGGCATTCAGCGTGACAGGATGCTCGGTGCCCGTGGCGAGTATGTTTGAATAAGCAGCAGTGGCAGTAATGCGTTCGTAGCCCTTGTAGTGCTGGCGTTGGTCAGCATACGATTGCGACCAGTCGAAGCCCAGGTTCACAGCACCGCCGCTACGCAGGTTGAAGCCCTTGCCAGCCCAAGCCAGTTTGGAAAATGGGTCGGCTTTGAACTTTGCTTCGAGCGGAGTTCTTCCCGCTTTTGTCTTCACAATCACAATTCCAGAGGTGAGGTTTCCGTATTCAGCCGAAGGTATGCCGCGAATCACTTCCACCGACTCGATGTTGTCGGGGCTGACCGTGCGCAAATCCACACCTCGACCCACCGTAGTCTGGTTGCTCATGCCGTCTTCGTTGGCACCCGAACGATTGCCGTATTTCGTCTGCGAAATCATTTGCAAGTTGGCATCGTTCGAGAGCGGTGCGCCATCCACGATGATTTGTGTGCCCAAGGCGTTGTTGTCGTCCCCCTCGATTTCTCTTACGTAAGCTTGCGAGAGGTTGTTCAGCGTAGGGTTCACAGTCAGAGCGCCAGGCATCAGTTGCAGCACATCGCCAATGCTCTTCGCTTGGATATGACGGATGGCATCTTGCCCGATTTCCGAGCGCGAACCCATGCCTTCTTGTTTGGCAGTCACTGTCACTTGCTTCAACGCGAGGTTGGCTGTTTGCAGTGTTATTTGTAAGTTTTTTTTCGATGCAGTCTGCACATCAATGGTGAGTTTCTTGGTATCGTAACCCACGCACGAAACGGTACACTCACCCTTCATGGCTGGCAAGTTCTTAAGGGTGAAGTTCCCTTTGGCATCGGTTAGTGTGTAATAGCTACCATTCAGGATGACGTATGCCGTTTCAATAGGGCGGTTCTGTTCATCTACTACCTTTCCTTTCAGTATCAACCCTCGCTGGGTTTGTTGTGCATACCCGTGGGTAAATGGAAATAGAAGAAGTAAGCATAGGAAAAACACTCTTTCACCCCATTTTATAATGTGTTGGTTTACCATGAAGACGTTAATTGCTATCGGTTAATTATTTATAATAAGGAGTAATAACTCTTTCAAATGAGTAAACAAGACATGTTTGACACATCCTTTTCTTTTTACCCTCTAATTCATTGTTTTGAGTTCTTAAACTCCTTTTTAATAATGTGCAAAGTTAAATTAAAAATTTCAAGTATAGGGAAAGATAACTTCAAAAAAAAACATTCTGGAACCCTAAATACCCAACAATAGGTATGTTTTATAGCCATTTTTGTAATGAATTGTCATAATTATCCTATTTCAATTATTACTGACTGCAAAGCAGGAGCAGAAAGGATAATTGTGTTTAGTGGATAATAATTGATAGGACAATGACCACGAGAACTAATAGTATACTACTTAATTAATCATCTCAAATATACCAATCTATAGCTATTTGTTGTGATACGTATTCATGCATCTGTGGATTAGCAATGTAATAATGAACAATACATTATTGTTGTTCCAAATAGAATTGGTACACTCAGCCTTAAATTTGGTATATTAACACATTATCATTTACATATAATAAAATTCAGGCTCCATAATGCTCACTCAAATTATTGTATATTTGATGCAGAAGCTACTTATTGGCACACGAAAGAGTGCTTACACAATGATATGTACAATATATAAATAAGGTAAAAAAAAGCGTCAATAACCGCACTCAATTTTTTGTAAACAGGCTCATTTTTTGGTAAACAAATTTGATGCAGAACTACCTATTGGCACACGGAATGGCATTTCTCAAAATTATAACAGACTGTTTATCAATGATTTTTGTTCCCTAAAAATATTGACCAGAAAAACACCTTTTTCAAGAGAAGAAAAAACGCAAGTGCTTTATTATCAAGCACTTGCGTTTTTAGATATCTCAAAAATTAGAGAATTATTCACATTCTAGGGCGCCCTGCGCGATAGCTAAATAGATCTGAAAATCAATGACTTACAGAGTTTGTGTAAAATACTGGCACCTTAAATCCTACACATTCTGCATGTTTTTCACGTTCATAACGTGTTTTTATGGAAGAAATATCTTTCTTGTGTCATTTTTTCAATTAT